>Ga0181347_1000030_pt1 | contig 39856 bp, 35 predicted proteins | sample Su13VDMM110SN_FD_130102 | JGI IMG/M metagenome (GOLD analysis project Ga0181347, IMG submission 130102) | Freshwater viral communities from Lake Michigan, USA - Su13.VD.MM110.S.N | ecosystem: Environmental > Aquatic > Freshwater > Lake | place: USA: Michigan | collected 2013-07-16
ACACCAACAAACAGTGGATCATCGCCCCACGTCCAGTTCAGACATAACCATCTTTGCAGAAACCACCCAATGTTAGCCGCCAACTACGACATCACCATCGACCGCGCAGCCGAGTACACCTTCGTGCTCACGATTCAGGATCAGGCTGGAACCGCCGTTAACATAGGCAGCGCTACGTTCTACGCCGACATTCGTGACGTGACTTCTCGTAGAAAAGCTGTATCGTTCACTCCGACGATCTTAGCTAGCGGAGCAAATGGTCAGGTATCGTTCAACCTTACGGAAGCGAATACACTAGCGCTCCAGCCTTCTGGCAGATACGCTTACGACATCTTCATGCTTCGCGGAACCGTTATGGAACGCCTACTTGAGGGTTCCGTGACCGTAAGAGCCAACATAACCAAAGGAGTTCCAGTAGACCCAATCAGCTAATCCCATGCCATCAGACACCTATACCTTAACTATTTCCGACATTGGCGTTAGCACGCCTTCTACGGGTTCCGTCGTAAACGCTTCCGTCGCTGCGAACGCGGCAATCGCGTTCAGTAAGCTAGCGACCTTGACTAGCGGAAACATTCTTGTTGGCAACAGCTCGAACGTTCCTACGTCGGTTGCGGTTACTGGTGATGTTACCATCTCTAATACCGGAGTTACTTCGTTACGGACAAGCCCGACTTTAGTTACACCGATCTTGGGCACACCCACTTCTGGTACGCTTACTAGCTGCACTGGTTTACCTTTAACGACTGGCGTTACAGGCATTTTACCTGTAGGTAACGGGGGCACTGGTGTAACCACCTCGACGGGAAGCGGAGCCAACGCATTGGCCACTTCTCCGTCTCTAACCACACCTATCTTGGGCACACCTACTTCTGGCACGCTCACCAACTGCACTGGTCTGCCGATATCTACTGGTGTTTCTGGTCTAGGTGCAGGAGTAGCGACTTTCCTCACAACTCCGTCAAGTGCAAATCTTGACGCGCTTGTGACGGATGATACTGGATCAGGTGTTCTTGTGTTCTCCAATAATCCGACTTTAGTTAGTCCAGTAATTGGAGTCGCCTCAGGTACAAGTTTAACAGTTTCGGGCGCGCTCACTTCTTCTGGAACAGCGGGTATAGGCTACGTAGCAGGAGCTGGCGGAATAGTAACGCAAGGCTCAAGCAAAACGAACCCCGTCACACTTAACAAGACTTGTGGTCAGATTACAATGGACAATGAAGCATTAGCCCAATTTGCCGTTGCTACGTTTACCCTAAACAATAGTACAATAGCCGATGATGATGTCCTAATCCTTAATCATGTTAGTGGTGGCACGGCTGGTAAATACTTACTAAATGCTCAGTGCGCGGCTGGGTCAGCAAGTATTAACGTAACCAACGTAACTACGGGTTCTGCGTCAGAAGCGATTGTCATTGCCTTTGTAGTTATTAAGGCTAGTGTAATAGAGGTATAAACCCCCCTAACCCCTGTATTTTAATACACCCATGCCTAATAAACAGAAATCAACCGTTAACGAAGCTGGCAACTACACCGAGCCAGCTATGCGAAAAGCATTGTTTAAACGAATCAAAGCGGGCACAAAGGGCGGCGATCCTAACGAATGGAGCGCCAGAAAAAGCCAAATATTAGCCAAACAGTATAAAGCCAATGGCGGCGGATATCGAGATTAAAACATGCACAATGTGCAGGGTCAAAAAGCCTACTTCTAATTACAGAAGTAGAGGCGGAAAAATGCGACATTTATTAAAAAGTAGATGTAACCAATGTTTGCACAAAGCGAATAAAACATGGGTTGAAAATAACCCCATTAGAGTTCGTGGGTATAGAGATAGAGATCCGTGGACATTATTTAGAAGATGCTCCCGCAGAAACATTACACCAGAACAATTTATTTCTGTTTATGAAAAACAAAAAAGATGCTGTGCTATTTGCAGAAAAGAAATAGAAATAGGCAATAGTGCTATTGACCACAACCATAAAACTGGAGAATTTAGAGGTGTGCTTTGTAAACAATGCAATCGTGGATTGGGTATGTTTTTAGATAGCCCCTTTGTTTTGAAAAACGCGCTTGAGTACTTAGAAGATTTAGGGTTTTATGGGGAGAAATAATTTATGAAAGAACCACAGAAATCACTAAAAGCATGGGGCGACCAGAAATGGCGCACCTCAGATGGCACACCGAGCGCGGGCACGAAACGCTACCTACCCGACAAGGCGTGGGGCGCGCTATCGCCAGCAGAGAAAGCAGCCACCAATCGAACCAAAGCGGCTGGTAATGCTAAAGGAAAGCAGTTTGTAGCCCAGCCAAAAAGCGTTGCAATAAAGACTTCCAAATTCCGATAACCACCATACACTATTTCTGTATAAACAACCACACAAAAAGCGGCTATTATGCCCAGTTTAAGCGACATTATGCCTAAAAGCTGAATAATACGCCTGTTTTTGTGTTTATCTTATTGAAATAAATTATGGCCATATCCCCACTACCACAAGCACCGTTTAGACAGGACCAGAGGATCTTTCCGACTCCGCTGATTGGTGATGTTCTATTCAGTGAGGTCCGTGACTGCAACCGCATCCTGATTCCCGCATACGGAACCCCGCATCCTAATACGGTCAAGTGGCCTCACCATAAACTTGTCTATGTTAAGAGTGTCGATATTGAGCGCGACGGACTCTTTGAATTTTTTTACGCGGCAGATCGCGAGAACCAAGATCTTTACAATTTTCAATTTAGTCAAGCCGATATCGGTGGTGTCAAGTTTGACTCGGTAGTTCGCACTTATGTCACACTTCGCGCTGACTTCGCACCGACCGATTATGAGATGGGCGCCGTGATGACCAGCGAGCCTGCTGGATTGTTTTCCGATTCATACGTGTTGTCGGAGTATAGACAATTAGATCAGCAGGATCAAACACTGAACTCACTTTATGTTACTGAGCAACTTGTTTACATCAAGCGGGCGTCGCTCATTCAAAATGACTTCGATGAATACTTCGGTGAAAATCTAAAAACAACGCAGTTTCTTTGTTACGCAACTGAAGTCTTGATCGACACAACCACGACGGCAGCACTTTTTGCGAACTCAAATAATGCTTATTGGGGTTTACAAAGTAGCGGTATTGTCCGCAGTGGTAAACAACTCACGGCCAAATGGTTTGCTATTACAGAAGCGGAAGTTATTCCGCCTTCGATAGTAAGTGGCGGACGGTCTTATTTTACCACTATGGACTACGGCTGGCCAGCTGTGCTTGCACCAAATCTTCTTTCGATGGTGTCTACATGGGAAAGGAGAGACGGAGGCACGCAAAAGTATTTTGAACCTCGCTTCCTACATAATCAATATAGCGGACCATGCAGGGCGCAGATAACCGAAACCTTCTCGCTCAACCCATCGACGTCGTCCACATCTGTGGCGATGCAGCCTTTACCGATCAATATTTCAAACCCCTACTTTTCTATTTCTGTTGGGCCAACACTACACGCTGCCGAGACATTGAGCTTCACAAACGGCACTACAGATATAGAGTTTGAATATACTGTAGCTGAATACGCTATTGAAGCAACAACACCCACTACTCGACCCGCACAGATTGTCGCTTCTGACGAGGTTAAACCTTTTCGAGGTGGTTATTTGCGGCAAGTTGTTATTGTTTTCCAACCAACATCTTAATGCTTTATGACGTTTTAAAGAATCAAGGCGCTCCAGACTTTTTGGCTTTGGATAGCGAAAGCTATTTGCGAGGCGGTTTGTTGGGCGAGGGGCTTGTGGCGTATACTGAGCGACTTCGGTCCGCTCCTAACACACCTTACCCATTCCAAGTAATAATTGCATCACCCGAATTACTGAAATCAGCAGCGGGAATACTTGGCGACGTCAGCATTTTATCTCAAGAAAAGGAGAACCCCGCAGACGGCGACCACTATCTGCTCGCAAAGGTCGTTATAAATTCGACAACTGGAGCTATTACTAGCTCAACAGTCGAATGGGTGACTACCGTTCCATCTGATACGGCCACAAATTACCATCGCACAATCGCTCAGGTTACTCTTTTTGATGGGGAAGTGGTTGGCCCACCTGATACTGCCCAATTCACTTATGGGCCTATATCAGTTGTAGTTGGCGGTGGGTCCAGCACAGTGTGGGCAGCTAGACTAATATGAGTGCTATATCTAGTGTTTACGCTAACAATTTCGATTCGGTAAAGATTGCAAAAGAAAATTTTGTGAATCAGTATGTGAATAATCATCCAAACAGATTATCAGTTTTACGATTTACAGGCACTTTGAATATCGAATTTGATGGACGAAATTCAGCACTCGTCACTGGTTTGACCACGAATAAAACTAATACTGACTATGATTTTTCAACGTTTCCCGAGTGGACACGAAGATTCAATGAGCAATTACCAACACTTTTTGGTCTTGCTCAATTCCCAACGCCTTCGGGGCATGGATTAGAAAAAGGAGAGTTCTACGTTTTTCAAGAGATTTACTACTTTTGGAGGTTTGGTATTTATTTTGGCCTCGAATATGATCCAGTTGAGGTTGGTGAATCTACAACGATTTATTATGAAAGGGACACGGTTGATGATCCGTGGGTTGAAACGTCCACAGAAAGCTCTGATATAGAAACTATTTGGATACCGTATATTGGCGACCCAGTTTTCCCTGCTGAAAATCAAGGTGGAGACCCAATTTCAGGAGGACGGGGACCAGACGATAATGATAACTCAGTAGCTTTTGGCGCGTGGCCCAGTGCAGTTTCAGATTTATTAAATGGCGTAGTAGTTTATCGCCTACCGTGGGACGTTAATTGGGAAAATGAATCTGATATTTTTGCAGATCACATCGCGGATTACATCGCTGCAAATAATGAAGATGATGAAGGGGGGTGGACAGGTTCAACCACAATAGCGCTGGAGTTCTCTTGAACATCTTGCATAGCGGTGGCATCTACGGAAGCCGTTGAAAAGGTGGGCTAATCCTATACGGGGTATAGCTTAGCGCTGCTAATACGTTTGACTTGTCAACTGGAAATTGGGTGATATAGTTGCCCCACTCCGTGCCTGATACGTTCCAATCCGCTGTAGAAAAAAAGCTTGCCGCGCCCGCAGCGGTTCAGAAAAGATATGGCTATGAGGTAGAAAAACCTGAAGTTAAAAAGAGTGTCGATGAATATTTTAAGAAGAACACTCATGTAGCTGGAATGGTTATGGGAGGTGGGCACAATGGTTCTGACCCAAACGAGCCTATATCTATTGTCTCTAACCCATATAATAAATATATGCAAGACCCAGCTAAAAGAGAAGGTCTCTATAAGATAGAGGCCGCTCGGGCTTTAATGGCATCTAATCCTGTACCTGAATTTACTCTTACCCCTCAGATGCAAAAGCTACGCAAGCTGCATTTTAAACCAGACGAGCCTTATTATAGTAACGATCAGGCGTTTCGCGAGTCACTGATATCTCGCGTGTTGACAAATGACGTCCCTAAAAATCTCATTACTCCTGAGATGGCCGCTGAGGCTAAGAGATTTGAACAACTACTCAAAGAAAGAGAATAAGTTAAACCCATTTAAAAACTGAACCCCCATGCCCGACACCTTCCAATCTGCTGTAGAAAAAAAGCTTACCGCTCCGGCTGTGTCTGATTATGGGAAGCGTCCAGACGGTTCCAAGAAAAGGAAGGGCTGGCTGGGGGTCATTGATTTGGGCGACGGAAACGTGGCCACAGAATACTCGACTCAATCTGACGCCGTTCAAGTCGGTAAAAAGCGTATTGATTTCCCCACGCTAGTTCCGACTCTGACTCCAGAGGACGTGGAGCGCCTGAAAAAAGTCATTACTGGCAAGGGTGCTATACCCGAAGACATCATGCAAAAAGCCATTGAGCATGCCCGCAAACAATTAGCCGAAGGTAAATCTGTTTTTTCTGATAAATAATCCTAAGTAAACCACCATGCCCGCACTTACCGTAGCTCAACTCAGACCCATCTTAGGCTCCTACGTCGAACCTTCTGGAGATTTTACAGCCGCCCTCGCGCAAGTCCTGCCGCGTCTTTACGCCTTGGGCATGTGGCGTGACCTCGTGTATCAAGTTTCGATGAGTTCCGAAAACGGCATCGTGACCCTACCCGAAGGTTCCGAGTCTATTATTTCATGCACCGTTGATGATAAACCGCAGCCCGTCCGAAGCCTATGGCACGATATTCGCATTGTCGGGCGGCAAGCCGAAACCAGCCCTTATTTCGGCATGGTCGATGACGGCCTACACGCCACATTCCGTCTTTTACCTGACAACCTCACGACGCTCCATGTTGTTCCGTCTACTGAGAATGTAACTGGCAGTGCCTTCGCCCCTGCATCCGGCGAGTCGATCACGATTCGGGCATCCAACGGAATTCAGATGTATCAAGTTACCGCTACGTCGGGGTCGCCTAATTTTACGTTCCCCTCAGCGATTACATTTATCGAATCTATTACCTACGATAGCCTTATTGAAAAGTTCGATATCCGATCTACCGCAGCTACCGTTAACACCACGCTTGCTACAGTGGGCTACGGCAGCGGGTCAACCCGCTATCGCCGCTTTAGAGTGGGCGATCCTTCACTCCCCGCTGTTATTGCGCACATGCTAGTGAAGCGGTCTTGCCCAGCCTTTTTGAGCGATAACACCATTATTCACCTCGGCGACATCAACGCGCTTAAGCACGGTCTTTTAGGGCGGATCGCAGAAGATAGCGCGGATATCGAGCGCGCCAATTACCATTGGCAGATATGCACGCAGCTTCTTGATTCCGAGCTAGACGCCTTTAGGGGAGCTGCTAAACCGATGCTTCAGATCAATCCTTACGGAGTGAGTGGACCCACAATTAACATGCTATAATGAAGTATCCCAAAACAATTGCTATCGCGGGGCACAACATAAAGTTACGATTTGAAACGCTGTGCGATTGTTATGGTCAATATGAGCATGACCGAAAAACAATTCTAATCGACAAAGAATATCACGGTCCGGACGTATGTGTGCTAGAAACCATACGGCATGAAATGCTGGAAGCGTCTCTCTTACTATCTGGCGTCGGATTTTCCGATAAATACTGTCAAGAAATAATAGTTCGGTGCATCGAAGAAATTTTCTTCCCCGCATGGGACCGATTCTGCGAACGAATACATGGCAAAAAATAGGTCTACAAGCGCGTCGAAAATAATTGAAGTCATCCCAACTGCAAAAGATTTAAAAACGGCGTCCGATAGGGCTGCTCAGTTAGGTGTATTGCCCAATTCATTTACTGGCGGCCGAGGCAGGATGACGGGCTTCTTAGGTGAAGTTGCTTTCGGGAACTATTACAAGGACTGTTGCTACGTGGGTGACTCTTCTTTTACGCACGACTTCACGCTCAATGACTGGAAAATCGAGGTTAAATCGAAGAGCTGCTCTTCGAAGCCGAAGGTAGAATACAACGTATCGGTTAATGGTGGAGAAAATAAAGAATGGTTAAACGATATTTTTTTCTTCACAAGAGTAAACTCTTCATACTCGCGAGTCTGGCTTTTGGGCTGGATGAAACGGGGTAATTTTCTCCGCAGGGCAGAATACAAAAAAGCGGGTGAATCCGATTCTGACGGATTCACCCACCAATCTTCGGGGCATCACTTGTCAATTAAGCAACTGCGTCGGCCAGACTCTTTCCTTGACTCATTGTAATGTCATATTTTGAGCTTAGATCGATCTCCCAGATCTTACCACCACCCTTACCGTCCGAACGGACTGGTCGCACGTGTGGGTTGTTCTTACCAGCTTCTTCCATAGTTGACATTCCACGGCGGACAAATTCCAAGTTGGCGCTCATACCTACATTTCGCCCGTTGTTGAACTCGTGAAGTGAGACTTGAAACTCGGTGAGCGTCCCCCTCCAATGAGTCTTGTCGGGCGTATAATCGCGCGCACGCTTGGCGAAGAACTCAACAAGCTCTGCAACAGACGAGCGACTGGAATTGTCATAAGCTGCAGAGGCAATAGTCTCATCTATGTAGCTCTTAATCCCGAAACGGCCAAATTCTTCAAGGGCTTTTGGGACTTTCCAATCCAAGAGCCATCTCGCGAAGTGGGAGAGTTCCTCCTCGATTGTCTTCTCTAGTTGCGAATTGCGGGGGAATTTACTTGTTGCAGTATCCGCGATACGGAGCGCCATAAGTTTGTCGCGATTGCTACTGTCAAGCGCGGGAATTACCGAGAGACTGTTGGCGTCCATGTTGAGTGAAAAGATCACCCGCCCAGTCCACGGAATTGAAAGCGCGTCAGCATACTTAGCCATGTATTCAACACGTGGGTTTGCTACGGAACGCTTAATTAGTTCAGTAGCCTTACGCTGATCCTGAAAGGAAGCGGCCGACGTTGTATCGTCGATAACCCATGCTGCCACACGACCCAAGTCTTTGTTGAACTTGGTCTGACCGCTTAGGTAATCGCTGGCGTCCGCATATCCGCCGACTAACCCGCTGATCACTCGGTTGGATAACAACGACTTTCCTTTATTCGTCGGGCCGACCAGCAATAATGCGTGGCCTTGAACGAACTCACGCTCGTAGACCGCTTTGTAAAACCGCTGCAGCCATGCGTAGAAGTAGTCTACAGTATTATTGGAGCGTGACGAATCGTTGACAAATAACTGGTTTAACCATCCGTGGATGAACGGCCACTTAGCGATGTCGCCGTCAATGTCTGGTTCGATTGGTTTTATATTAGCGCAGTTGAGAATGCGATTCCCGTTACTGACAACTATGCGGTCTTTACTGAAGACTACAGGGGCGATCTCATCGATACGATTCTGGTTCGATATCGTCAGGATAGCCGCTTCAACTTCCGAAAGAGGCTGACCTTTCTTCTGTTTGATAGAGAAGCCGCTCTGACGTAGCTCAAGAACAAGCTGCTCCCGTGGTATTGTGACGGCCGCTTCGAACAGTAGCTTGAAGAATGATCGCCCGTTGAACCAGTATTCGCCAAGTAAGCTGCCCATCTTCTTCTGCTCAAAAGCCTTCACAAACGCCCCGCCGAGAATATCTCCCCAGCTCATAAAGCCTTGAGAGGCGCGGTCGCTGTAGCAGATGATCCCGTCTTCCACGACTTGGCAGCCGTCTCGGTTGATGCCGTCGTCGATCCAGAATAGTGGACCGCGTGAACCAATTTCAAAATCGCCAACCCAGCGGTTAGGGTATCGGGCTTCGACTTCTGCTGCGACAATATCGATTGGGATCGACGTGTCGTTAGATTGCGGTGGTGCGTCTCCAGCAGCTTTGGTGAGCGCGGTATGGACGGCGATATCGGAGAGTATTCCACCGACGCTCGTCCAGTCATCGCCCAGTTCGAAATACTGGTTCGCCTTGATCGAGGTGCTATCGAATCCAGCGAACAAGCGTTCCAGCTTAAGCGTCGTCTTGATGTGCTTCATGAAGCTGTCGAACATCGCGGGTGCGATTGGCATTGGGTTTTCGAATTCCCAGATAAGGCGTAGATATCCAGACTGGGTTTTTGTCCTCCATGTTGGCGGGTTCAAGCCGCACTTAGAGGCGATGTCGCTATCGATGCTACCCCAGTTTACGGGAGCGTCGTAGTCGGCGATGACCCCATAAATCTTGTTCGGAGGGTTATCGTTCGAGATCCGCTTCGACGGCGCGCTTCCTTCGACCGCGCTATAGAAAACGTGGTCTGTTCCCGCGTCAGCACACCAAGCTCGATAAGCTGCCTTGTTGGTAAAGGCTGGCTTAGGCTTGCTAAGTGTATTGAGTGTGGTGGCTTTTACAGCGCGATTGTCGCGCAGGTTCTTAATGTATCGGTATGTCATTTTGTGTATGTGTGGAGATTATTTTTCGTAGACGGAGATTATGTTCCCTTCAGCGGAAACTGGAATGTCTGAAATCCAATCGGGTGGAGTAGACATGATTTCAACGATGCGTGCCAATGCGTCTTCAGCTTCGGCCTCATCGACTTCGACGACCACTTCATCGTGGACGTGGAAAATGATCCTGAACCCCGAATCATGAATCCTGCAAAGCATGCTGCAGAAGATATCACGCGCAAGTGCTTGGGACGCATTCTCGGCAAGAAGACCGCCCCACAGCTTAACCGGAACGCGCTTACCGTTTCGGTTCATCAGGGCTACATAGTTGATCTTCCCGTTCTGCTTTACAGGACGTAGCTTGCCATAATCAAGGGCGCGCCCACTCGGAAGGTCGATGGTGAGCGGTATCTGTTGGTCGTAAGACACCGCAACATCCGTCGTGTAATCGCGCCAGAGTCTGGTAACGGAGGTCATCTTGTTCCGGTAAAGCTGGATAGCGGAAGTAGCGTCTTTCAGAGTCATGCCTGACATGACGGTAAACTTCTCTGCACCAGCTCCGTAGCCACAGCCGAGAACCATCGCCTTTACGCGATGACGCAACTTGGAATCCTTCTCGCGAAGACTACCTTTGTCACGGCTCCATAATCCGAAACGAATGGCGAAGGCTTCGTAGATGTCATCACACGCTTTGATCTCAGCCATCGCCTCTTTGTCTTTGGCAAGCCAGCACAACGTGCGCACTTCGATTTGCGAAAGGTCAACCACAACGAGCTTCTTACCAGCTGGTGCTGCAATCAAACTGCGCAGCTTCACTCCGAACATCTCTTCTTTCGGTAGGTTCTGTATATTCAGGTTGCCGCCAGAGCCACTAAAGCGTCCGGTGTGCGCCCCGAAATACATTAACCCACCGTAGTAGCGGTTGTCAGGCATCGTCGCAAACTGGAAGGACTCGATTTTCTTTTTGAGCGAATTGATTCGACGCCAGCTGATAACAGCGTTGACCCACGCATACTTCTTACCATTAACGCGCAGCCACTCTTGGGCATCTGCATCTGTTGCAGCAAGGCTGTGGGGTGGCTCGATACCAACTTTACGACATTGCGCGTCGAAAGCTGGACGACTGAGTAGGGGCTTATCGTTGAGCCACGGAATCGCTTCCTCAGCTTCGAAGAGTTTGATGTTGATAATTTCGATCTGTTTTTTCAACAACTCAGTGTCGATGGGGATACCGCGTTGCACAGATGTTCTGTTAACGAAGCTGATAGCTCGTTCAGCGGCAGGCCATTTCGGTGAGTAGTCCTGCCACAGGCGCAAGCAGAGTTCTGAGTCCTTCAGCGCGTATTCGGTTACCTCTTTCTTGAACTCCTCAGACATGGTGGCCCAGTTTTTGTTGCTCATGTTGTCACGTGTTGATTTATCAACGGTGAGATTGTAAGCAGCGGCGGCAGCGTTTTTAAGGGATCGCGGTAGCCCGCAGTAGGCGACCATATCCGCAGTGCAGTGCCATTCTGCGGCCTTTGCTTCAGGCCACCAGTTCTGGGTTACACCGTACAGGTAGAGGGTTTCGTCGAACGATGCGTTGTGAGACAGGACAGTCTGTCCTCCTATGAGGGACCAATCGAAGTCTTTTGGGTGTCCTACAAAGGAGAAGCCGTTATCCGCGACGACAGAAACCATGTAAGCGTCGAAGTCAGGATGAGAAAAATAGCCCAGCGGGCCGAGTGTTTTAATCGAGCACTCTTTCGAGTAATACGATTCGAAGTCAATAGCGTAGGTAGTCATATGTGGTATTTGTGGCCTGAGCCGAAAAAGCCCACATCGAGTAATACCCGATGTGGGCTTTAGGTTTTGGTTGCTGATTAGTCTTCGACTACTTCAAACTTCAGTTCGAGTTGCCCCTCTTCAGGTGGGATGACTTCCGCAAGAGTGTCACGGACGACAATCAGTTTGTTAAGGTTCGACTGGATTTGCTCAAGTTGACCAGAAAGATCGTCGATCATTTTGCTCAGCATTGCTACTTCTGTTTTTAGGATTTCGTTTTTTTCCATATGTATTTTTTGGTTTATGCTACGAAGGATTGGGTGAACTCGATAACAGCTGGGTCAGGTGCTTCTGGGCTTACGCTCAGCGATGGTGCATACCAAGAGTATTTACCCTTGGAGATAAGCCCTGCGCTGAAGTTCCATAGGCGTCCTTGAAGCGGCGTTGTCTTGTTGAAGGCTGCGAACGTGGCCAAACGTTTGTAGGTCTGGCGGTAAGCATCCTTAGCTACGTTGATGCGACCCATTGCATATTGGTGATTACCAATAGGGAACGGATAAGCTTCTTCGTTGTCAGCGCCTTCCGGTTGCTTGAAGAGGAGAGTGATCTCCGCAAACTCAAGTATCCCGTAATCCGATTCGGCAGCGATGCGGTCGGCATCTTCCCGTGAGTAGGCGATCTTGGGGATACCGTCGTCGTCGTAGGGAATGTCTTCGCGCCATCCTTTAAGTGCTGAGATGACCATAACTTGACGGACTTCTTCAGCGTCTTGAATAACGTGCTGCTTATCGATAACAACAGACCCGATAGGTGCGGGAATGTCGCTGGTCTTCTGAACGATATTGATACGTGGGATATCGATATCTGCGGCGTCAATCGACAAACCGCTTTGGTTTGTGATTCCAGTATTGTGTTCCATTTGGATTACTTCTGTTTCCATATTCTTGGTTTCGGTTTTGGTTTCGGTTTCGGTTTCGGTCTTTTGTTTCTTGTTTTTGGTTGCCATATTATTGGTTCTTGTTTCTTGTTTCTTGTTTCTTGGTTATCGACTGCGATTTACTGGAGTGTATAGCGCGTGTCGGAGGTTTTGAGAATACCTGCGTTTTCGCAGGCGTCAACAAATTCTTCAGAAATTTTTCCTTTTTCACCCTTTTCAGCATTTGCTGAAATCAGCTTGCAGACCTTACTGATTGATATTGTGGCGTTCTCAAGGATTTCCGCCGAGTCAATTCCAAAACCCATAGCGACCGCGACGAGTCCGCCGTTGTCAGTGATACTCTTTGTAGCGCCCATTGAGCGGAGGCGGAGGGTGGGGAACTGCATCCCGTCTTTGGCGTGTTTCATAATACGCTCTTTGAAACGGTCGGACCAGTTAGAAACAATCTTGGAGATTGCCCAGAGTTCTTCAAGATCCGATGGGTCTTCGGTTTTATCAAAGTCGATATCTGGCAACTGAGGATTTACCTTCTTGGCAACTTCAACAATGAGTCCACCCAACGCGGGGCAGTGGTCCTCGTGGCGGCAGAAGCGGCAGTTCTGTGTTGGGCGGCAGTCGCTGATTGCTGGCGTCCCGTTCTCCCACATTGGGCGGACGCGCTCGCCTTCCCTGATGATATTGCTGAGTTCGTCGATAAGAGGTTGGAGATCGCGGCCACGCTCAAAGGTGTGTGCTAGGGACGCACGGTGTTGCGGGACATAGAACACGAATGTGATTTCGTTTATTTCTTCAAACTGCTGGAATGCGCCAATGACGTATGCTTTAGCTTGCCAGTTCTTTTCGGGCGGGTCGATGATGGAGATACCAGTTTTGTAGTCTGCCATAACGGCGCGATCACCCATTTGGATAAAGCGGTCGCATGTCCCCCAAGTCTCAGTTCCGTTGAGCCTGATATTTACTTGGATCTCGTTGTGTTCGATTCCGCCTTCTGGGAAGTTCTTCATGAACTCCTTTTCCATTTCCACAATCTGATCGTAGATATTGGTTTCCTCTTCGTTATGCAAAGCGGACGGGTCGAAGACTTCAAGAGCTTCGTGGATGCGTGTCCCCATTTCGGCGGCAGCGGATGACCCGTCTTTGCCGTGGTAGCCAGCGCAGCCAGCGACATACTTGAGAGATGATGGCGAGAACTCCGCGTGTCCGCGTGAGCTGTGGTCGGGGGTAGTGGTTTCTTGGTTCATGAATCTTGTTTCGTGTGAAGTGTGTCCATAGCTTTGCGCTTTTTCTCTAGCGCGGTCAAAACTTTTTCTTCAATAGTTTTCGAAGCGACTAGAACCCTTTGAATTGCAGGGCTTTTTGCGTTTGCGCGATGGATGCGACCGAGTGTCTGGACGTATTCTTTCACGTTAAACGTGGGTGAGATCAAACTCATGCGCGGGTATCCACCGTGTTCATCGTGTAGAGATACGCCGACTCCGCCAGCCGCAATGTTGCAGATGATGACGCGGGTTTGGTTGGTCTGGAACCGTTGCACGTTATCTTCGCGAACCATAGCTGACTGACCACCGACAACGACTGATGCGTCGGGAAATGATGACGCTAGTGACTTGACTGTATCTACGAAGTTGACGAACACAGCTACACTGAATCCCTCTTCGTTTGCGTCTTCGATCATGCCAATGATGTCTGGCACTTTCGCTGCCTCTGCAAGCTGACGAGCGCGTAGAATCTCGACAAGGATATGGGGACTCGCGCCACCTCCTTCAAGGAAGGTTTCAACGATGTCAGGCGTAATGCCGTGCTGCTTGTAGAATTTAGCGATGTCGCTCAGGCCAGAGAACGCGAGCGGCTCTGTGATAATCTGGTTATCAGCAAAGGCTGCTGGCAGATCTGCGGGGGTAAGCTTAACGCAATTCACGCCGTAGAGTTCTTTGTTGAGGTCAGACAACTTTGCAAGTGGACCCGCGACCCACTTGTGCCACGGGTCTTGTCTGCAACCGTAGCGCAGCATCCAGCTTGTCCAGCTCTTCTTGGTATCTTCCGACTTGTTTAGTGAGTGCTTGCCGAGAACATAACCCATAGACCGCATCTCTGTAGGATCTTGGCACGCTGTTGCTGATAAGAGCAGATTGTAATACCCAGCTTGATGAGCAGCGATAAGCATTTGACTGTTCTGGGAATAGGCCGCTTTGCATTTATGACACTCATCCCAAATGATGAGAGTCTCAGTCGGGAGTTTCCAGCGGTATATTTTCTTACCTGCTTTGGTAAGGTACGCACTACCACGTTTGAGTTTCTCGTAGTTAGTTACGAAGATTGGCGTAATGCCTACCTCTTTAAACTCACGTTCCCATGATGGGATGACGATCTTAGGACAGACGACGGCAACCGGAATCCCTAACTCTAACGCAACTCTGGATGCAATAACCGTCTTACCGACTCCGGTATGGGAGCCATCAAGTGCGCCTCTGTGCTGCTTGAGCGCTGCAATGAGGAAGTCAACGGACTCCCGTTGCTTGGGGAATAGTGTTTTCATGAGATCAATACGCCCACTTAGCGTCACCTAAAAGTTCTGTCGAGTCTTGCCACCAGTCGTCCCATTGTTCGTTCGTGGCGACGTTCCAGTCAGGAATGCGTTCGACCGCGTCTTTCGGGGTCAGGCTGAGAGGCATCCATTTGAGTCGGTTGTTTGGGTATATTGCAATCTGCCCATTCGATAGCTTGACCACGTTGCCCTCCTTGTGTTCCTCCAGAAGTTCAACGTCACCGATGTCCAGTGTCCCAGCAGCTTGATTCTCAGGCAGGAAATCAATCGTGAACCAGTAATGCCCAGTCATTGGAGCGCAACCCTTACCCATGTTGACAAGCATCGGCACATCGCAAAGCTGGCTTTTCTGCCAGACTTCAATGCTACCAGACAAACACTCCCACATCTGTACCTTGTGAAGTGGTAGGTCAACTTGATCTCCGTCTGGCTCGTAGTGGTAGATGCACTGTGGCGGAATCTTGTCAAAGCAAGCGGCGTATTTATCGACCCACACTTGGAAGCAGAATGGGCGGTTCCGCATTGCACGGACGCTTACTAACCACGCTGGCTCAAACTCCGTATCACTACCGCCAAAGGCATCGCAACGGACATAGACTCTAGACTTAGGTAGGTTGGTGTTCCTCATCAGTAATATTTTTGTTTGTGTTGTGCTTTTTGAATTAGAAGTTACTGCTCGGTAACACGGGTGTTTTTGTAGCGTTCGGCATAAATTGAATTTCATCCAGCATATCGCTTGGTTCTTGATGCCCGTTTGCCATCGCCTCAATCCATCGCGCAGGGTCAATCGTTGCGGTGTGCTTCCATCCTTCATCTAAGAGTCTCGCTTCTACTTCTCGAATCTCTTCGGCTGAGTAACATTTTATTACTCCATTAAGAGCGTAAATAAAAAGCATTCGGTCTAGTTTGGTGTAGCCTATTCGTCTGGGTTTGTTAGAGTCGTAATCTGGACTCCATCCTACGTGTCCTACTTGGAATTTATCGTTCATGTTTTTAAATAGTCTAGGTTCTTTAGACTGTCAATTATTTTTTACAAATACTAAAGATGGCAGTCTTCACAAGCCCAGCCCATGTTCCATGAATAGATGAGCCTGCGGCCACACCACAAACATTCCATTTCGCTTTCTGGCGGGCGACCCGTTTCAACACCAAATTCTTCAGCTTTAAATTCCGATCCGCGATGTGGGTTAGAGGGCTTCCTGTATCGGTCATCCTGTAACGTGCCGCAGTGCTGGGCGTCCAGTAGGATGTTGCAGCTACAGGCCGCATGAGCGATGTGAGAGATACCGGATTCAGGGTCAAGGTCTTCCCCGTCACGCCAAGCGTTGAGGTGTCGCATGATCGCTGCGACATACGTGGTCGCACATACGCCTGTGCGCCTCCAATTATAGGCCCCATACTGCTCTACTTCACCATCACGAATAATTAGATTCTGAACATCGCAGGTATGCGAGTGCTTTTTCAACAGACTCGATATTGTCTCCGAGCAGGCCAAGCCCTTTATTGCACCTGTGACATATAAATCCTCTAAATCTTCCAGACTTGTGATCGTGGTCGATGTCAAATAATCCTTTTCTTCCTGCTGGTCCACCGCAAACTTTGCATCCGTAATTTTGCTCACCCAAAATTCTGAGTTCATCTTCCAACGATAACCCAAATGATTGAAGAGTTCTAATCCTATTGTTGACAGTATTTCTTTCCTTAATTTCTGGTCTTCTATTGTATTCAGAATGTTGGATTCTAAGATATTCTTTATTTTTTGAGACCCAGTCGTTAGTAATACTTTTTTGTCTGCTATCGTAACTTGGATCTGAAAGCCTAAGCTGTTTGTCGTAGCAGGATTTACATAATCCTTTTGCCCATGCAACTCTTCCTTCATGACATGAGGCCCGCTTGCTTCTTGGGTGTTCTTTATTGTAGCACTCGAAACATAGTCCGCGAGCGGCATGTGGCCTGTCTGGGTGGCACGTTGGTTTTGTATGGAGTATCCGCACGAACAGAATTCTGCCAGTTCAACGCCATCATTGCAAGCATAAACTGGAATCTTTTTGCCATATTTCTCTGCACCTAACTTGTGGACCCACGCGGTCTGCTCCATAGCAAACGGTGGGATCAATGCTAGTGGTGTTTTGGTAGCGCCGACTGTGCCTTTAGGGTCGTTGTTAAAGCGTGCGCCGGAATTGTTCGCAGGTTCAATGTGGATAGGTGTCATGGTTTTATGAGAGTTGAGAAGCGCCCATACTGGGCGATTAGGTAAGCGTCCACGATACCATCATGCGGGACGCGGCAGCGCGGAGAGGCCAACCATTTTTCTTCAGGTTCGAATGCTTGTGCTTTCTCAAGGGCTACTTTTTTCGTCTGGCCTTTGATTACTTTGCCAAGCATTACCTTCTGCCATTTAAGCACTTCGACAGGCTCAACGGTAAGGATGTGCGACTCACACATGCCGAGCAGTTTGCCGAATGAGATGCCCATCGAGCGCATGGCTTGCGATGTCTTCGCATGCTTGAGGGGTTCCTCAATCAGGATTCGGGAATCAGTATTCAGATCCATGATCCATTGATATACTTTAAGTGTATCAATCTCTCGCTTGCCAGCGCGCTCCTTACATGGCATTTCCATGTAAGCGATAAGGTCGCCTGAAAAAGCAGAGATGGCGCAAATACCGCCGTCGAGACCGTTATCGATTCCAATAATCATGATTTATTTGATTTGCGTTGAGCGACGAACGCTTTCGCTACGGTGACGGCTGCGTCTTGAAGAACTTTGTTTCGCGAGAACTCAACCCGTTTGCATGCGTGCATTACGGTGGCGTGTCCGCGATTAAAGACTCTTCCGATATCTGCAAAACTGCATTCAAAGAAGACCCGCATAACGGCCATAGCCACGTGACGCGCGTTTACAATGCGCGATTCTTTTGACTTGCCTTTTAGGTCTCCGACCGTAACTCCAAACTGGAGGGTGGCCGCTTCGAGTATGGCCCCATAATTAGGTTCGTCGAACGTAGTAATTTTCATACGTGCCTAACCGAGTCGATAGCGGCTTTGTTGACAATAATTCCATTTCCTGATTCGGGCACGTGGATATTGAAACCTTTAGTAAGTCCTTGTAAGTAGAACACTTCGCGCGCCGTTTCGGGGAGGACCCTATAGTATTCGCCTTCTAGTATAACCACCTCAAAGGTAAAGTCATCATGTAGCGCGCCGTTCTTACGAACTAATGTCGGGGGATTTATTGTTATTTTTTTATTGTTAAACATGTTATTCGGATAAAGTTTCGGGTTCTACGTCTACATCGATAATTTTTGATTTCATTTTAGAAATTGTTCCGTTGCCTCTGTCGGTCTTGGAGTTGTTAAGAATGCTGATATCGATGCGCATGCTGCTCGCACCACCACCGCTTTTGGAGTTCAATCCGAGATTGCGACGGATCAACTGATCTAGTTCCGATAATTCGCGGACTGACTTTGGGCCTTTCAAATTCTTCATCGAATCACGCAGCAGCTTGATGCCCGCTGCCGCGATGTAGTGCTGATACTTGTCGGCAGGAGACGATTGCGACTCAGCAATTTCCATCATCTGTTCGTCCTCTACCGTGCGCGCTTCTTGCTTGGCTAGTCTGATCGCGTCGCCAGTGTAGTTGTCGAGATTGTCTTTAAGGTCTTCCGCATCCTCGTCAGTATCATCTACGTATTGAACAATATCCTGAACTTGTTTTGGTAATGGTGTGCCCGCGCGCCGTCTAGGCGGCAGTCCGATTCTCTTAAACCAGCGGCGAACAGTTCCCGCATGCACACCAAGCTCGCGGGCAATCGCCATGATCTTGTAGTCTTTTGCATAAAGCTCTAGCGCCCTCTGAAGTAGCGGATTGTCCGACGGCATGTCGCCGTTTTCTTCATTTTCAAGATCTTGTTCCATGAGATTGACGCTTCATCTGTTGGGAGTTATGGTGCGCCGCAACCAGCATGGCAACAAAAATCGTAAAAAAAAGTAAAATTCTCGAACCGCGAATAGATCCGGTCACTAAACGCATGGATGTAGGCGGCCTTTTTATCCCGCCAACCAGCCTTATTACGGCGCTCCTATATGGGTTTGCCAACCACACGAACTTGCGCGCGAAGGAATTTTATTTCTGGCGGTGCTGTGACGAACTCTGGAACAACGATGACATGCCAGAGCCGCTGATGGTGCGCCATCCGTGGGCTGAGGAAATGATTTGGGCAGCGTTGAACAACAAGTATCTGGCAATCGGTGGCTCGGCTAGCTCCGGCAAATCCCACACGATGGCCGCATGGGGTCTCATTAACTGGTTGTCGGAGCCGCAAGACACTCTGGTGATGATGACCTCCACATCGTTACGTGAAGCCCGCCAGCGTATCTGGGGTTCCGTAATCGCGCTGTTGACCGTGATACCGTTTGCACCGTGCAAGATTCGGGATTCGATTGGGTCCATTGCGTATGTCGATGAGAAAGGCACGCTTATCGAACGTGCGGGCTTGCGGCTTATCGCGGCGGAACGCAGCAAAACACGCGAGGCCGTCGGCAAGTTCATCGGTATCAAGCAGACGCGGGTCATCGTCATCGGCGACGAGCTTTCCGAAATTTCGGAGGCGATCCTGCACGCGGGTCTGACCAACCTTTCGAAAAACCCGTCGCTCCAGATGATCGGCATGGCCAACCCGAACAGCCGTTTCGACGCTTTCGGTGTCTGGGCGGAACCGAAAGGCGGCTGGGATTCGGTGGACACCCAGACGGCGGACAACTGGGTGACGAAGTGGAACGGCTACTACCTGCGGCTCGACGGCGAGCGGAGTCCCAACATTACCGCTGGCATGGTTCTATATCCGTGGCTGCCGACCCAAGAAAAGCTCGACGAGGATAGGGCACTACTCGGTGTGGAGTCGCGGGGCTACATGCGAATGGTTCGCGCCGTGTTCTTTGACAGCGACGAGACGACGGGTATCTACTCGGAGATTGATCTCACTCAAAGCGGCAGCATGGGTAAAGTGGTATGGGCGGGTAAGCCCACAGCCGTGGCGGGCGTTGACCCCGCGTTTACCAACGGTGGCGACCGCTCGATCCTATATATAGCTTATGTCGGTTACAATAGAGAGGGTCACTACGTCTTTGAGTTCGGGGAATCGCTCCTGCTTAACGACGACGCCTCTAACAAGGCTATACCGCGCACCTACCAGATCGTCCAGCAGATCAAGGACCACTGCGTCAAGCGGGGTATTCTGCCAGAAAACGTGGCGGTAGATGCCACAGGCGCGGGTTCACCGTTCTGCGACGTGCTTGCGGGTGAGTGGTCAAACCGATTTATGCGTGTCGGGTTCGGTGATAAAGCATCTGATAAGCGCGTTAGCCAGAACTCTAAGCTAACTGGTGAAGAACTCTACGTGAACCGTGTATCTGAACTGTGGTTCGTGGGCAAGGAGCTGATGCGGACCAAACAGTTGTTTGGCATTGACTCGGATCTCGCGCGAGAAATTACCAACCGGAACTACGATCTGGTCAAGAGCGGGACACTAAGAGTGCGCATCGAATCGAAGCCAGAGTTCAAATCACGGTTCGGGCGGTCTCCCGACTTAGCGGATGCTGCCTTCCTCGCGCTCGACTGTGCGCGCCAGCGGCTCGGTCTGGTGGCTATCGACCCACCGAAAGGGGAACAGGAAGCGGGATACAGGAGGCAGCCAGTAACGATCAACGAGCTGGGCAGTGCTCTGGTGAACTCGATGAGCAGCTTGGCAGAGTGATCTGTCTTTAGGAAAAAAACTTTCTATAGAATGATGTAGTTCATTAAGCCTAGCTTAATGAACTACTTCTTCTAAATAGAAGTTTTTATACTCTAAGAGTAAAGGCGAAAGAAACTGACCTCGTTTTTCAGGGGCACTTTACTGGACTATTGACAATCTTCTAGGTGTCGCGTAACTTCCCTTCGATATGGCGACCTCCCCACAATTAAAATACGTATCGAAACTACTTCCTAAAGCACCTAATTACAATCCAACACCTAATTACGCAGCTTCGTTTCCTTCTTTTGGCGCACCCACACCCACACCCACACCCACACCCACACCCGCACTCACCGCTGCGACTACCTCTGTATCACCTAAAGAGAATTCCAACCTCGCAGGTCGTAGAGCGCTGTTTGCGGATATGCAAGCTGCTGCTCGCGGTGATGCAGGCAGTAAGCCGTCAGGTTTTCGAGAACGTGCAAAGGCTCTCGGCATCGACGATGCGGGCTATACGCGCGGTATTAACCGCGCTGAAAAGCCACTTCCGACGCCTACCGCCAAACCCTCGTTGGGGGGCTTGGGACGGGACTCTCTAGGGAACAGCATAGGTAAACTTGGAGAGTCCCGCAGCCTTGGAACCCAATCCGGAGCCATGCGCCGCGAAGCCCTTCGCTTGCGTAAACAAGGCTATTCGAGAGCCGCTGAAGAGATGGCAATGGGGGCTTCAACACAGCGCCTCAACGAACCAAGTATCCTGACTCAGGAACAAAGAGGCAGGCTGGGGGAACAGTCCAGACAAGCAGACGCAGCAGGCGCGGAAGCCGCTGCACTCCAATCGGAGTATACACAGTTCATGCGCGACGCTATCAAGAAGCGGCGTGGGGAGATGAATGCAACCCCCAAATAAAAATATGGCAGAATTTTCTTACGAAACGGACATCGCGCCAATGCGCGGTTCTTATTTTTCTGATTCCAGTCTTAAGGATCGGGAGCGTAAACAGCTGCAAGCGGACTACATGCAGCGAATAGCTCCGTTTCAAGAAATCTCTAATAAGACGTTAGAGCGCATGCTCGACGTGCAAAATCAGGAGCTGTCTTTTCAACGAGCCAACCTTGCTTTCGAGGATGAGAAGCTAAAGCTCCGAGAAGCACGGGACGCGGCGACATTGTATCCAGCAATATCCAAACAGCTTGAGGATGCGATGGAGGGTAAAGACCCCAACGATCAACGCCTTCTTGTGTCCGACATCATGATGAGCAACCCAACCTTCTTTGAGACTAAGAACGGTTCCGCGTTGCTTTCAGCGGTTAACTCTAAAATATCCGCTGGAGCAACAGCCAATGCTGTGGAACAAGCTAAGATAAACCAAGTGTGGAATATGGCGGCTCAACTGGGCATGCCCGATGTCGCCGATCAAGTTACATCTGGCAGCCTGACTGCCAATGCTGGGCTTAGCGAAATTTCTAAACGTAAAAAGGACGCTGATACGCTCCAAGCGCAGCAGGAGGCTGCTAACGCGAAGTTAGAACTGGCATATAAGCTCCGAACCGATTACATCGACAGATCCGAGAGCTTGTTTAACACTATAAAATATGGTGACGGAAGCTCTGATTCATTCGAGAATACCTTATTGGGAAGCAATGAAAACGCAAGCCCAACAGCCACAAAACCTAAGTCCTTCGCAGCGCCTTACAGAAATGCTCTGATCAATAGGGTGATTAACCTCTCTAATTTAGATCCAGATCAAGTGGAGGAGGTAAAGAAACTCCCTGATAACGAACTTCACAATCTACTCGGCGTGCGAATCGACGACAGTAGAACGCAGCTATACAGAGAAATTACAGGTGATCGGAGCAAGCCCATCCCAACGAAAACCGATTTGACGATAGACGACTATCTAAAGACCTCTTGGAATATTCCTTAAGGTTTCCAGAATATACGCATTAGAAAAGCATAACCAACACAACACCCAGAACCCGCCACAGCTATGACTGAGCTTACTCCAATCGACATTTGGTCCGCCCAAAATAATATCACAGATCAAATTGAACAGCGGAGGAAGTATAAAGAGTATGTCATCGGCGAGTATCTTGCGAATGATGAACTCGATGGAGCAACTGCACAGCTCATCAATAATAACTTTGCGGATTCTCTACGGTCTATCGATGTTTCTGAAGAAGCGATTAAGCTAGAGTTTGAAGATAAGGGCGTTTCTTTCGAAGCGCAGTTGGCTTCGGTATACGACTATACCGACCCTGCTTCTGAGGATAGATCGGTTCTTCGCGAGTATAACGTAGCCAAAGAATTGATGACCAGTGGCCGCCTTTCTGAGGAGTCTCAGCAAGAGTATGCTGACCGTATGCCTGTTCTTGAAGAACAAGTGAAGTTGATTCTAGACACCAACTTCGATAAATCTCAGCTCGCTAAGGTTGCCGACGGTTCTATTCCGTTCGCTAAAGTCAAACAAAAGAATGGGGGCTACATATTTGTAGGTGGTGATCTCGCGGAAAACCTCACGCCAGTCGAAGCATACAAGCAGAGTTTGCGTGCTGGTATTATCTCACCAGACGACGCGCTTGCAATCAAGAAGTCTTATGAGATCCAAGAAGGCCAATCGGTTCCTAACTTCAAAGCTATAAACTACTTCGACGCCATTGCCGCAGCGGAGACTCTTATCAAGGAAGACAAAGAGGTAGAAAAATGGGTGCAAGCACTCGCAGAGAACATGGGCAAGCAAGACCACTATGATGGCGGGGTGCAGGGGCGTAGTGACGACAGCGAGTCGCTTAAACAAATAGAACAGTATCTCCGTTACGATAGCGATGCTATAAGAGAGGACGTTAAGTCTTTGCGTAAACCTTCAAACGAAGAACTGTATGGCCTTATCATCGATAAGATGGATGATCTACTACCGGACGCGGGTTACATTTCAACCGCCGATAAGCAAGCCGCTGTGGAATTCAAGGCGGGCGACGCAGCTGCTCAACAAGGACTGCTAAAGTATTCTACAGAAGAAGAAGGGAGCAGGAACCTTCGTTACTTTGGATATAAATCCCCCGTCATCCACCGCGAAGCCTTTACAAACAAAGTTGCTTTTAAGGCGATGCTCGCGAACTCCGACCTTTCTGAAAAGCAAAAAGAGGGGATGGCCAAAGACCGCGATCTTGTGATCCAGTCGATGTTCAACGAATACGACAAAGTATTTAAGGACACTCATCTTGCAGACGATTGGAACCGCGCACTCCAGAAAGGATATTCCGAAGACAAAAAGGACGGGGAGATTCTCGACGAGTTCCTACAGACCGCTGATTATGGTTTCATACGAAATAGGATCGACGCCATCGGCGCGTCCATCGTATCTTCTTATGAAGATATATTGGGGGCATTCGGAGTTGTTGCCAAGTCTGATGCCGCGCGTGAGATCCTCCTCACAAACCAGAGGGAGCGGGATTCACGCCGCCGCCTTGCCAACATGTTCGGCGATAATTTTGGCATGGCAATGACGCTCGGCGAAATGGCGGCCCCCGTCGTATTTGATGTAGCTGCTACCGCTATATTAACCGCCGCGACCGGAGTAGGTGGAGCGGCTTACGTTGGCGCAAGGCTCACTGCCCGTGGCGTTGTTCTCGGCATTACCCGTGGCGCACTTGCTACTGGAGCAAAAGAAACAGCGTCGGCGGCTGCCCAACGACTCGTTACTAGCGGACTTGTCAAAGGAGCTACCAAAGAAGCGGCGATAGCGTCTGCCGAAACTGCAATCAGCGCGTATGCAAAGACAACGGCAAACAAGTATGTGATCAGGTCCGCTATGTTTATCCCCGCAGCTACAAGATCTGGTGGCAACACCTACGCGTCTGTGTATTCTGCTTTGGAGAATTCGCCCGAAGGTAAAGACCTTACTAAGGACGAGAAGCACTCGCGCGCGCTTGCCGCTGGCATTGTAGCCGGAACTGTTACTGGCGGCATCACACTCGGTTTCTCGATGATAGGACGCGGTGGTCTTGAAGACTTCATTCTTGGCGGTGCCACACCACGCCAGCTTAAAGCAGTCCTTACAAAGATAAGAGGTAGGGAATTTGGCGAAGGCGCTGATTTCGATAAAGTGGTTGCTGAGTATGCGAAGAAAGGCTTGAAGTCCATGTGGAAAAATTCAGCACCCGCTGACATTGCCAAGAAGTTCACCGACGAAGCTTTGGAAGAAGCTGCCGATGAGTTGGTTAACGGGTATATCCAAAGCGCAGCTACTGGCCAAGACGTCCCGATCCTTGAACGGTTACAGCAATCGGCAATGGCTGGCTTCTACGGCGGTGTATTCGGTGGTGGTATGGGAGTCTTTCAGCGGACTGCTGGACGACTGGCGCGCGGCGGTGCTATTGAAGCAGAGAGCCGCGACGCGGCATGGAATAAAGTAATTACCGATCTTTCCACTAAACTGAAAGACGCTGGCAGTCCACTTGCGGCAGACGTTATCCTTAACAGACTAAGGAACCCGCTGCAAAAAGCATCGACTGCCGCACCCAAAACACCAGCCGCCACCGCTGCTACCGCTGGTTCTGCCACTGCCGCTACGGCGGCTTCTTTTGACGCAGACATAAAGGATGTCGATTTACCCGAAGCCCCCGTGCTGAACATAAGCGCGCCTGAAGCGGTGGCAACAACTGCCGCGCCTATAGCAATTGCTGCGCCCGTAGAACCCCCATCTGTAGCTAACAACTTTACAGCACCTGCCTTCTCCTTCGGAGAAAATTCAGCACTCGCCGTTCAGATTCCTTTCGAGTCTACCTATGCCCGCACAACTAATGGCCCGCTAGAGACTCGAGCCGGAGAAACAGGAGTCATCAATTATTCTGGCCGAATTATTACTGTATTAGATGTTGGTGGAATGAAACTCCCGTTCTATATATCAACAGGAGGTGGCGGTAAAAAAGGAGTGCCCGCTGGTAAATGGTATCCATTCTTCGGTATTGGAGAAGATGGTTGGCTTAACAAAACAGGTAGTGCCGATATCAACGATTATTATGGGTCACCAATGTTGCGCGCAATTGCTACGCACCTCAACGATACCGTAGGTGATATACGAGGTAATAAAGACATACCGAAAACAGGTCGTAAAGGACCCGCTATCCCATTTATCAACCAAAGTCTTAGCCCCGTTCAAAACAATACGGCGACTACTGTTGACGATCTTAATGCAGAGATCACTAGAGTGAAAGAGTTTCTAGCTACTCTATATGGCGGAGCCGCCCCAAGCACTGAACCTGATATAGAGGGAGACTCTATGGAAGAAATTCAAGCAGATCTAGACGGCGCATCTGGGAGTGCTATCCAAGAAGCTATCGATGAAGTTCTTTCGGAGAGTTCGCCGGAATCTCCCGCGTTAGTGCTTACATACACTACGCCCGAAGTTGGCGCGAGTGTTATTGATGACGCTACAGACGATGAGCTTAATGAACTTAAGATAACTCCGAGCGACATAAAAGCTATATACGTGGCAGGCGAGCAGCAAGGACTGACGAAAGAACAAGTTGATAAGGCTCTTGCGACATTAGCACCTCAAGAACCAGAATTTCCTGAATGGGCGATGGCGCGGACACGCGAACTTTATGAAGCCAGAACAAAAGCCGCAAAGGAAGTTACGATAGCAGAGGCGGCTGAAGCTGCGAAGGCTGCGGCCGCCGCAACAAAGGATGCGGCGGCAGCCGCGAAAGCGGCGCAAGCAGCGCAACGCAAAGCTGATACGGCTGCAAAAACAGCAGCTCAAATAAAAGACAGCGGAGCAAAGAAAGCCGCTGAGAAAACAGCTGCGGCAGAAGCTAAGGCAGCTGAGAAAGCGGCTGCGGCAGAAGCTAAGGCAGCTGAGAAAGCAGCTGTGGCAGAAGCTAAGGCAGCTACAAAGAAAGCGGCTTCAGAAAGAAAGACGGGTAAGGAAGCGGCTGCGTCAGACCCGCTCCAAGCAGGTCAGATCAAGGCCATCAAAAAGGCTATTGGCAGCACTATTGATTTGATAGTAGAGCAGGGTTTCCCGATTAGGTTAACTAAAGGCAGTGCTTATGGGATGCCAAACGGCTACCAGAATGTCAAAAGCTCATCCGAGATATCCGATCTCATTTCTAAACTAATCTACGAAAAGTATCCAGTCCTCAATGCCGCAAAGATTGCAAGTTATTCCGACATCCTGAATCCTGAAGCCCTTAGAACTCCGCAGGCAAATGAATTTGATCCAGTTAGCGGCAAGTTTGTAGAAAGAAACAAGCAGACGTATTATATAGCTACTGACGGCGGGGTAAAGATCGGATTGTTCGACAACAATCCACGGAGCATGATCCAGTTTTTGCGAGCTGAGATTCCGGTAAGGGTTCCGGAATCATTTCCTGAGCTCCTACGGAACAAGTCGATTGTGTTTGATAAGACTACTCGATTGGTTATCCGTGTAGATGGTCCAACTGCAGCAGACCCGAATGTGTTGGAACGCAAAGATAAAAGGAGCGGCCGCAAAAAGACGTCACTCGTATCTAAGACTGCCGACGATTCGTTTGAACTCCTTGAGGGATTCAAACCGCTGTCCTACGCTCCGATGGAAATCCATCGCGATCTGAATAACATTACCGACACCACGCCATTAGACGACGCTCAAACTACATTCGGCGAAGCGTCTATTAAGGTAGACGACCTTATCGGAAAAATTTATGTGATTTTTAGAGGGGGTAGTCTTGCTGGCGATTATAGTAAAAAAGAAGACAAAACTGCCAAGAAGCAAGCGGAGGACATGGCTGCTGCAATGCTTGCCATGTCAGACATTAGCCGCGCCAACCTAAAGGGGGCAAGCCTTGAGCTAGCTAAAGAAACGGCGGCGCTAGAGCTTGTCCCAGAGTTTAAGAAAGCTCTTTTATTTGGAGAGCTATTCCAGAGCCTCCAGAGAGCGGGAGCAATAGAGGTGGTGGACGGTCTCTTTTCGATCAAAGCTGGGGCTGAGCAAGAAGCGCGTAACGCCTTACTAGAACGTATCAAAGTTCCCGCTGACTTTACGGGTGCTAAAACCGATCTCCCAATCACGGAAGAAACAAACCGCAAAGCCGCCTTCATCTATACGTTTGGCTTTAAGAAAGGCCAGCGCAAACCAATCCTAAAAGAAGGCGAGAAGAACAAGACGAAGAAGCTTACCGCCGATTGGGAGAACAGAGTCCTCGATTCTTATATCGACGGTATTATCAATGATGATATTGCGCGTCCAGATGAAAACGGTTTGTTCCCCAACATAAAAGCTATTGCGTCTCGAGTAGGTACACGCGCCCTCAAACGAGTCCAGTATGCCCTTGAGGAGAAAGCCACTGAAGACGTCTTCGCGCTCGACCCTAAAAAGCGTTCGGGCGCTATTGAGGCTGTGAAAGAGTCCGAGTTTGGGCAAATGTATACCACAGGCGAGTCTACACTCCCATACATCTTTGATAAACTAGCGGCTAGTGAAGCTGCAGCAGCGATGCCGAAGCTCTTTTTGAAGCCCGCATACGAGCTGTTCGACTCCGACAGAGACGTTCAGCTAGCCCTGCGAGCACTCGCTAAGGACACCGTCCATAAAGACAGCCCAGCTCTTGCCGAAAGCCTGAAACCAGAAAAATTATTTAGAGCTATCGCCCTATGGGCAGTATCTAAAAGCCATTCCCAAACGGATTCTTACCGATTCCGCCGTCAGTTTCTCGACCGCTTTCAAGCTACGAATAAATCGACGGCTCTTATCAGCAGGGCTTTCGAAGCCTACGGCGTTTACAAATACGACTTCAAGAGGGTCGCTGATAAGAAACAACGCGACACGTTACGTAGACTTGGCTTCTCAGAATTAGAGACCACACTACTCACACAGAAATCTGTTCCGACATTGCTCGCGGAAAAACTAAATATCACGGAATCTGAAGCGAAGAGTTTACACAAATCTCTGGCAGAGAAAATCCACCGCTTTGATGCACCGTCGTTCATCAACTCAAAGCACCGTAATTTCTTCCGCGTCAAGAACGAGAAAGAAATCAAGCGCCTGAACCTTGAATCCGGTAACCCGAACTCTGTAGCCGCAGCTATGAAGGAGATCATGAAGAGCAGCAAGAACAAGCAGCACCGCGCTGTCGCCCAGTTCTTGCTCAAGAATCCTGATCTGATTAACAAAACCAAGTTCACCATCGCCAACATCGACAACAATAAGGCAGGCGAGTTCAGCGTCGGTTCCGATGGTATCGGACACGTTGTCATAAATATGACAGGATACTACGGAATGGGCATCGAGTCCGTCCTGCTTCATGAGTATCTCCACGCAGCTACTGTTGACCTCACCACCAAGCCTGAATCCGAACTCACGGATTCTCAGCGCACGGCTAAGAAGCGCCTCAATGGTTTGCTTGAAATCTCACGCCGCGCATATGACAAGCAGCTTGCTGATGGTGGGCGCGCAAGCCTACTGTTTGAGTCGGGCACTCAGAACATCGAAGAGTTCATCGCCACGTTCTTCACGTCCAGCGATTTCCAGAACACGCTCAAAGTAACCAGAGATGCTGGTAGTCGCAGGAACTTCTTCACCCGTATCATTGACGCGATCAAGGATCTGTTTGGAGTCCGCTTGAACAAAGCCTTTGACTCTGCGTTTGCAGACCTTATCGACTTCACCACAATCGGCAACATCGATCCGGCATCCACTTCGATTGAAGCTCGGATGGATCGCGCGGCAGCTGAGACAATCGACGAAGGGCGTAAGTTCTCCCCGATTCCAAAATCAATTAGAGATGCAGCAAAACCCGCTGCTGAGATCGATCTCACTCAGTTCTCCAGCTTGGAGCCACTCGTTGACGGTGAACTCGGAACCGCTCAACAACAGCGGATGATTGACTATCTGATCGATCAGGCAGTGCGTTCGTTGATCCCAGCCGATGTAGCGGTATCAGTATTTAATACTCAACAAGAAGCTGATGATAGTGGCACATTCGATGGGCGACCAAACGAGGCTATCGTCGCCACGATCATCCGCAATACAGATGGCACGGAGCAGTCCGCGATATTTATCAATAGAGCCAACATGCGCAATAGGTTGCTGTCTCGCAGCTCGGTGATCGAAGACGCCAACATGGCTAAGGCGTTACTCGAAACATACATCAATGAAGAGCTTACTCACGTAGCTGAGTTCAACGCTGTTCCAATCGAGAAGATCAACGCGCTGGTTGACGAGACTCTTGACCAAGAGTTCGACGGCATCATCGACGACTACACATCCGACCCTGAACTCCGCGCTTCTTTGAAGGATGGCATTCGCGGGCCGGACGCGGCGGACGTCAAACGCCAGATGATAGGCGAGTATCTGCGCATGTATCATCAACGGGTCGCTCGCGGCTCCACCACAGAGGAGGACATCGCTTTCTTTGAGGGCAGCCCGAACCTGATGCAGATCGCGTTGCGCTACCTCCGTGGAGTATTCAGACGGACATACGCTCGTTACAATCTCAACAAGAACAACCCAGAACTCGCAGCGATTATTCACCTCATGTCGAATGAGTTGCGCTACCTGCATGCTGGTTCTTATTCGGTTGACGGCCATAATGCGTTCGACCCACGTACGCCACTGGCTGGCTTTGAAGTTCTTCGCCGCCAGTTCGCTGCGACTAGCGTGGATATCACAGATGAAACGACAGATGAAGAAGTAGCTAACCGCTTCCAGAGCGTGATTGATTCCATCGATCTGCCAGTTTCACAGTATGTAAAAGGGAACTACAAAGGGTTCTCAGGCATAGTAAGCTTGTTCAAAGGCGAGCTTGATCCGCGTGTAACCCGCTTGAAGAAGCAGCAGATATTTTTTGAGAATGCCGTAGAGGCTATCGCTAAGAATTACATGTCGAAGCTGGCTAGGCTGCTCGACGAAACGGATGGAGCGGTAGATCCGAACGATCTTGCAGATGCAGCGGGAAGCACCGAGCTGCTTACGGTTGATAAAGAGACCAGACTCAGACTATCGCAGTCCTATCTGTCAGCCTTGAAAGAACGCAAGAGAAGGGTCAAAGAAGGAACACTCGACCCAAAATATATTTCTGTAGAAGCAACATCTGAGATGCGAAAGAGAATGGTTAAGGACCAAATCGAAGCTTTGCGCGATGTCGCCCGTGAGGAAGTCCGACGCAAGCAGAGTGCTGCTCTGGGCCGTATCCGCGAAGACTATCCGGAACTAGCCGACACTATAACCGAGTTCCGCTCGGTGATCGACGGGTTCTCCAGAAAGCTAAAGGACACATACGCTCTTTCAGAGAGTATGCAGATCAAGTTCGATTCGAACATGGGAATCTATCTGACACGCGCTTACAGAGCATTCAACGAAGAGGGTTACATAGACAAAGTTCTCACATCGAGTGATGAAAAATTCGTTGAGATCCGCAACAACGCCACGCCGTATTTCCGCGCGCGTTACGTCGCCAAACTCGCATCGACTCTTAAAAAGAAATCCAAGATAGACGCTGACAAAGACTCTACCAAAACCAAGAAGGAGCTTACAAAGGAGGAAGCTAAGCAAAAGGCTGAAGACCAAGTAGATGAAGATCCATCGGCGGTAGCAAACTTCATGGCTCAGTTCCTAAGATCCTATGAGAAGGATTATCGTAAGCGCAGGCCACTGGAAGGCGGCGTGACCAAGTCGCTGATCGATAACCTTAAGAACAAAGGTAACTTAGATCCAGCCGTCCGCGAACTACTTGGAGAATACGACAAACCAGAGGAGGCGATCAACAACATGTTCCGAACCTTCGCCGTTGTAACATCGATGGCTTCGCGCCAATCGTTCTACAACAACCTGATCTCTATTGGTTCAATGGTAGAGCAGGTTAATTTGGATGGTAAGAAGGAAATGGTCGGGTTCCTCATGACGCGGGATGAGTTAAATGAGAAAATGCGCAACGACCCAGCCTTTATTGCGGGCGACTTCGTTAACCTTAGAACGGGTCGCGCCTTTATTGGAGACGCCGAAGATACAATACCCAAAGATCTTGATGGCCAGTATGACCCCACATACCATTACTACGGACCTAAAGAACTGATTGACGGCATGCGTAACGCCTATGCACCTCAGTTTGATAGTGAGAATAAGACGAAGGCAAAGAGGGCCATCGAGAACATGCAATGGCTGGCTTCAACACTGACGGGCCTATCGCTCGGAGCAAAAACATTATTCTCTGTTGGATTCTACTTACGTAACATTGTTAGCAACATGATATTCTTCGGCCCGTCACAAGGCTTTATCAACGTATTTGATATGGGCAAAGAGTTGGGATTGGTTGGAAACCTCCTCAACCTCCGTAAAGACCCGAACGCTATCAATGAGCTACAAGCTGAGCTTGCCGCCTTCGGCATTCTAAACAACGAGATAACGACAGGTCTCCTGAAGGATATACTCAGCGGAAAGATTTCTGTCGGTAAGATGGAGAACGATATGAAAGATATCGCAGACAAGTTGAAGGCCATTAAAGATGCAGGATCTAAAGCAGTAGGCCCGCTCATGTCTAGACTTCAAGCATTATCTGGCGCCGTTGACGGCTTCTACAAAATAGCTTATTTCAAGCATGAGCTTGCTACTCTTGAAAGAGCGAGACAAGCAGACATCGATGCTGGAAACGATAGTTACTATAGCCGCCTAAGTGATTATGAGATGAAGCGAGAAGCTGCTCGAAAGGTTCTTGCGACTGCTCAGAGCTACTCAGAAGCACCGCCCATCGTAAAAGAATTTGTTAGAGGGCCTGGAGTTTTGGTATCTCCGTTCCTAAGATTCAAAATTGAAGTGCCCCGAATCATATGGAACACATACAAAGAAGGCGTTGCTGAGATGAAGTCTGGCAACCCAGTAATGGCCGCACGCGGTGCAAAACGAATGATTGGTATGACTGCGGTGCTAACACTTATTTCAGGTGGGCTTGGTGCAATAGCCCAACAGATTTTTGATATCGGAGATGAAGAAGAGGAAGTGCGGCGGCGCGCCCTCCCGTCTTTCATGCAGGACAACTCGATCCTTTACTTCACATTGGGTGGTAAATTACGATCTGTGGATCTAACATTCGTCAATCCATTCGCATTGGGGGTCGATCCGATACTGCGCGGGCTTGAGAAAGCGCGGCGCGGCGACATATCCGGCGCTGCTATGGCCGTATTAAGTTCTATTTGGGGCACATACGGAGATCAACAGATACTTGCTGGCGCTATTTTTGATGCTAGTTACAATAGAGACTCTAAAACAGGTCAGAAAATCTACGGTGAGAAGGACGGTTTAGGGATACTTGGGAAAGGAATCGCATATGTTCTTGATAAATCTTACAACCCACGCATTCTTGAGAAAGCGATTGATGCGTATAAAGCGACTCAAGCGCCCGTAATAGACGACCAGTATTCGGCGCTTTCAATAGTAATAGGTGAGGGTTCGCCCGTTAGATCTTTCCCAGTAGATACGGTAGCGCAGTATACGAAGCTGGTTGCCAACGCGAGCACCGAGCTGAGAGCCAATAGAGCGAGTTTGAATATTCTCAGAAGTAAGCGTCCGATATCCGATGAAGAAATTAAAGAGCTAGCCCGCGAACATACAGCCAATAAGATTGAGATTAGTCGAGATGTATTCAAGACTACCAGAGGACTCGTCACTAGCAAACACGGCGACCTGTCCATCAATGAAGCAGCGAGCATTCTGAAGGAGAAGGGTTATGGGCCGAAAAATATTAATCTGATATTTAACGGATATACCGAGCGACCAGTCATCAATAAAGAACTCGCCGAAAGGGTTGTCAATAACCTTGGCGACGAGGGCTACCGTAGGTTGAAGATCTTAAACGACGAGTTTAATAAGGAGGAGCAGTTTATTAAGTTCGACACTAAATAAACTGCCCACTCTAAACTGCTCACTCTTTTAATCCCAGCTTCAAGACGACCGCCTTGAACACTTCAACAAGCACCTTACTAGATGCGTCGGGATTCCAGTTGTCCAACGTGCGCTGTGTGCTCGTTAAGATAGTGGCTGGACTAACTCCGAAGGCTCGCGCGGCCTGCTTGAGATCTAATAGGAACAGCGACACAGCGGTTTGATAAGCAACGTCGCGGCATGCGACAGCGCCACGCGATCTCTTCTTGGAATCGAGAACATGATAAGGTATCCTGTATCTTGCAGAGACCACGTGGAACAACTCATGGGCGATCAGTTCATGGAACTTGGGATCGTCCGAATACAAGTCCGGCTTCACTGCCCACTTGTTATGTTTGGCGTTATCATAAGTACGCCTTTCCGAATCATGTCCAAGTCTCCATCGCTATCCGAGTCACAGCCCGCTAATACGGCCTCACAGAACATGTCAAGTAGGTGGGGTCGGTGCGTCTTGTTGCTGCGCAAAGAGCAGGATGGGGTGAAAGCGATCACTGCCCAGCGACCGCCTTCCTGTTTGGATTTGATGGATACATCATTTCCGTTGATGTCTAGTGTTATTGATGTGGGACTGTCTGTTTGCATAATGTTTGTTTGCTTTATAGTTGATATCTACTGGTTATGTTTTCGTAGCGCCGATTGCGCCTTTAGGATCATTTGGTGTTGTCATGGTTTTTGGTTGTTCAGAATTACATCCCGAAGTCGGTCGGCGTTACGGCGTTGCAAGATTCCAGCCCGACATCGTTTTCTACGGCATCCACGATCTCATCGGTTACGTCGTGTTGGTGGTTGGCGAGAGAGGCAAGCACGTCGCCGTGACACGATTTAGGAGCGCACCAGCATCCCAGCACCTTCCCGCGCAACTCAGGCAGAGCAGCCATAAGATCAGGTTGGGTCACTACCCATTCACGGTATTTCTGTATTACTGCTTCTCTGTTGCCGTCTTTCCCGATCTCAAACGGGTTCCCCCATTTTGATGGTCTGCCGATATACACATCGTGCGACAGACTACTAACGCAGTGGACAACAAGAGCCGAACAATTCGTGAGAGGCAACGCCTCGGAGTTGGTTGGTGTGTTCATAATCTATTCTTTATTCGTTATTCGTTATTCGTTATTCGTTATCCGTTATCCGTTAATCTTGTCGATTGATTCTCGTGCGAACCCGTATGCTAGAAGCGCAGGAACAATCAAGTCCTCCCACACCTCGTGTATGTTGAGATCGTCGTACCCGACACGCACCTCTGCGGAGCGTGCGTATTTAGATTCAGAGTCGGTAGTTTGTAGTATTATTTTCATGTTGTTTGTTAGTTGATCGGTGTTCAGTATCTCTTTGAGCATCTAGGGCACACGCCCTGACCGTATTTTGTGAAGTATAAGGCTGCCCTGCAATCGCGGCAGAAGCCGAGAAACTTGAAGACCTTTCCTAAGTAGTAGCGTAGTTTGTATTTCATGTTGTTTGTTGTCTGTTCGTTGAATGAATCACGAATCCTGAATCATCAGTCTTCGCTTTGCCTTTGTATTTCAAGCCGACGATAACGCCGATTGGATCTAAGAATCTAAGATCATTTTCGTCGCCGTCAATAACTTTATGTCCGCGCCATGTGGTCGGCAGCTTGTCAAAGACGACGGCTACATTGCCACCAGACTTGACAATGGAGTCCACCAATAGGTCGGGCGTGGTCTCTTTGCGGGAGAACGTGAGGTGGTAGTTGGGTGGCATGTCACCAGCAAGCCACCGCATCATGCGCGAAGCATCAGCGGTGTAGTCATAGAACTGCACGTCACTTAAGGTGGAGATCAGTGTCGCCTTGTCACCAGTATCTTTCCAGATGCGGATAGACTCCCATGACAGATCGCTTGTGAGATTCAAGCGGGCTACTGGAAGCATGCCAGCACGACGCGCAGCTTTGATTGCAGTGAGCATGTCAGCGTGCATGCGGGCCATGAACTGCGGCTGATCCTCTACGAACAGGCGGGTCTTGGCGATGCGCGCTGACTGAACGGACGACATAGCGCCACGGCCTGCCGTGTTGAGACAGGCTGCCTTACAGCCAGCACTGGCTTTGATGCACACGTTGTAGCCACTGAGGTTAGCGGGCGCGAGATGCAGTCCGATAGTCTTGTAGCCGATGGCTTCACCCTTGCGGGTCTTGTAGTTTCCAGTATTGATTAGCGGTGCTTTATGTTTCATTTTCATATTGTTGTTTGGTAGATTGTTATGCGAACTCCATTGCGGATACCGGAGTTGATTCGCGGGCGGTGACACCAGTCGCGGCGTCCCGCCACTTCTGCGGTTCCGCATAGTCGAGCTTGGCCACGTCGATGAGCGACGCAATCGCCGCGAGGTTATCTTGAGAGAAGGTAAGGCCGTAAGGTGTCGGCTCTTCAATTCCGACAGATGCTAAGACACTGACAAGATCTGGCCAGTGATCCATAAGCTTTGCGGGGTTCTCTACGCGGATAGACAAGTCGTATCTGTGATCGCGATCACTAACCCCCCAGTTGCCTGCCACATCTACAGTCACCAGCTTCGCTTTAATAACTGGATGATTGTATCTAAGGCCATCCTCATCAGAGTATGCCGCGCCGAGCATCGAGCTGGCACTGTAAAAACTCTGCCTAAGCGTATCCATAATCGATGTAACTGCGCGGCAATGTTCGGCGTAGTTCAGGACACGGCCGCGACATACTGTGTCAGACAATGCTGCCAGAGCTGAACTAAGCTGCGAGTAAGCGGGTGCGGTTATGATTGAGTTAAGCTTCGATTCCAATGATGTAGCAGCGGATCTTACTGTGGCGCAGTAGGAGACGAGCATGTATTGGAACGCCCATTGCCAATATAGATTGCTGCCAACCTTCGGAGCTACGCTATCCATAATACCGCGCAGCATCGCGACGCAGCTCGGAGTGCGCTCTTCTACACTATACGGTAGTTGTGGTGGGATGAGGAGATGGAGGCGCGCACGCGCTTGTTGATCTACAAAGGCGTTGAACGCATTCCTATCGACGTACCTACTAAGACCATCCGAATTTCCAGCTTGGATATACTGAATGAGGACTCCGTCGAATAGGCTAACGACGGGATGCCACCGCCCGTCACGTCTTAACAGTAGGGAGCGGGAAGCTGGCTCCCATCTGAGGATTGAGGACTTCGCTTTGAGCGGTGAGTTTTCGTTGGCTTGTTTGATTACGTCTATAGTTTTCATATGTTTGTTTTGTATTTCAGTTGGTTGTCATATATATGACAGTGAGATTGAGCGTTATCAGATGCGCTCCCCCTGTTGGTTTGTTAGATAGAGGTGTTCAGTGCGTCGTCCAACTTGAGGACTTGACCGAACGGATAGCTGGACTCTGGCCGATCCCATGAGATCCAGACAGTGGGTATGGAAGGCTCGTCTGGGAATGAACCCCACCCATCTGTCAAGTAGATGATGACACGCGCATCTGGTGCGTTCTCCTCTACCCAGTCGAATGCGGGACAGAAGTCAGTGCCGCCTCTGCCTTTGGCAGTGAGTGGTATCTCTTCGTTCGGTGCATACTCTTGGACGTCGCAGACTCTGTCGTCAACGTCCATGACTACGAGACGGGATGCCCGAAGCGTGTCACAGGAATCCTGAATCACGGCGCAGACTTGCTTGAGGATCGAATCGGTTATCGACCCGCTGGTATCCTTCACGAAGACTATCGTGCCGTGACGCTCGCTCTCCATGCCAGTGACGAACATGTCGTTGTTCGCCATGTAAGTTTTGTCTGGTCGAGTGGAATCATCTGACATAGTAGCTTCACATACGAACTTCTCAAGCACTTCGCGGAGTGTGATGGGCGGCTCCATCACTTCGGCTAGCTTCTGTAGGAAGTCACCACCGCCAGTGCCGCGAAGCCGCGCTGTCTGAATGGTGCTGCTGAGGATCTCACGCCAGCGGTCGGAGACTTCGCGCGCCTTCTGCTGGTTGACTGGACGTTCGAACTCGCCAGCCGAACTGGGCTGCTTCTTGTCAGATGGTTTGCCGTCACCGTCTGACTTGCCGTCACCGTCTGACTTGCCGTCACCGTCACCGTCACCGTCTGACTTGCCGTCTTTGTCGCCGTCATCCGACTTGCCGGCTTTGTCGCCGTCATCCGACTTGCCGCCGTCGTCGTCGTCATCATCTGGCTCTTGCTCTTGTTCTAGCTTGCGATAGATGACTTCACCCGCTTCGTTCTTATATTTGTCGAAGTCAATCAGCGCTTCGGACGGAAGGATGATCGGATGGGATGCTGTCTTGTTGTAGGCAGTAATCATGTTGTTGATCTCGTAGTCGAATGCTACGTTAGCTCTGTTGTGATCCATGCCGATTGACCGCTCGAGATGACCGAGCAGTGGGTGCATCACCTCATGGATGATGAGGCCGACAGTCATTGGCAGCGACAAGCCGTCAACGAACTCGCGGTTATACAAGACACGCTCGCCGTTGGTGCAGGCGGTTGGTATCTTGGATGACTCGATCCACGGCATGGCGCAGGCTGCTGCAGCAAAGCCATCGTGGTGGTTGGCGATGACTACCATCGCTCGTTCTATTTTTTGTTTCGCATTCATTTTGTTGGGTGTCATATTTATGACAGGTTGCTAGGTGTTTCATTGTGTCTGGATACTGAGTCCAGATCTCGTATACTTCATTCGAACATAGATAGTCACAGCCGTCACGTAGCATGTGGATTGAACACATGCTATGTAACCACTTGCTAAACCATATCGCTGTATCAGTGGAGCCAGATACCCGATGCGTGAGCGGGGTATCTGGTTCATGATTCAGGATACGGGATACAAGATCAACTGCTGAGGACTTCTCCATGTTTGATGTGCCAAGCCAGCATCTCCTTGGTGCGGAGGAGATCCTGCTTGCGACGTTTGATTGTGTTGCCGACGAATGATTCCATCGCTTGCATCTCTTCTGACTGTCGCGTCGGATCAGTCAAGCGATGTGCCAGCAAGAGAACCTGCCCGACATTATCCTTGGTGGCAAGAACAATCGCACGGCATGCGATGAGCCACTTGATATCCACTGCGGATGGGATGGTGCAGGTGTCTGCTTCTTCGATCATCTTGGCGACATCACCGACTTCGGTTGTGAGCTTGACATACTGAGCGAACTGGTCGCCATACTTAGACCCGACACAGCTAGCGGCATGTGCCCGCAGCAGTGGATCAGCAGCCATCTCCCTGCCATCTTTGTAGGATGCGGCAAGATCATCCAGCCTGTCGAACGAACGGAAGGTTGGAAGGTTAGACTCGCCGTCCCACTTCTTGATGTCGAAGTCATACGTAGCATTGGGATTGCTACTGAGGAAAGCCAACACTTCGGATGACTTGCTGTGTTCTTGCAGATACCCCATGTAGGAATCAAGATCGGGGCGGACATGGTAGATGGCGAAGCGGTCAGCCAGAGCAGCGAGCATACGCTCGACACCTGTCTTGTGTGCCAGCTTGTTACCAGACGCCATCATGACAGTATCTTCGGGGAAGTGATACCGCCCGATGCGACGATCTAAGATGCCTTGCATCGCGACCTTCTGGACGGATGGCATGGCGTTGGTGATTTCCTCCCAGTGCATGAGGTAAGACCCGCTCGGATCTTGCGGCAGGTCTTCGTCCATGAAGAACTCCATGGTCTTGTCCTCACGGTTCGGGATTCCGAATCCACGCACGTCGTTGAAGGTCTTGTAGGTTAGACGATAGTCAACATACTCGCGACCCGAATCTAACGCGAACTTGGTTGCTTGCTGTGACTTGCCCAGACCGTAGATGCCCATGAACAGGGGCGGCTTGCGGTTGCCAGCTTTGCTGCTGCGATCAAGGACGGATGAGATATCGTTGGTAGTTATTTCGTAGTGTGACATATTTTTATTTCAGTTGGTTGTCATATATATGACAGTGAGATTGAGCGTTATCAGATGCGCTCCCCCTGTTGGTTTGTTAGAATTGGAGAGATGATACGATCTCTGCGGCACGCTTGCGGACATCGTTGCGGATGGTCTCACTTGCTTTGATGGTATCGGAGTCCACGTTGCGGATGATCTTGCGAGCATCTACTAGCGCGGCTTCCAATGTCGGATCATCGCCGAGCATCATGTC
>Ga0181347_1000034_pt1 | contig 38352 bp, 45 predicted proteins | sample Su13VDMM110SN_FD_130102 | JGI IMG/M metagenome (GOLD analysis project Ga0181347, IMG submission 130102) | Freshwater viral communities from Lake Michigan, USA - Su13.VD.MM110.S.N | ecosystem: Environmental > Aquatic > Freshwater > Lake | place: USA: Michigan | collected 2013-07-16
ACCCGCATGCTCTTCAAAAGCCCCATGGCCAAGAAGGTTCGCAGGCCCGTACTTAACCTCATCGTGATCTCCCCTGGAGGACACGTCACCACCAAGCATTCGCTCGCCAAGAAAAAGTGACTAGGACGCCCCCTGTCACCTGATGAGATGGTACGACACCCCAAAAAGGGTGGAGTCCCAAGCTCACCGAATGCTGTAAAATTTGGTCGCCGATAAAGAAAAACTACTTTTATCATTTTTATTTGAAAAAAATGATAAATAGAGTTTTAGACATTTATGAATTGAAATCCACTTATGGTGGTGGCCTGTTCCTGTTCTGGGGGCTGTTTCTGTTTCAGTTTCAGTTGGGAAATCTTCCACGTCACTCCAAATTTTTTATTAAAAAAGTACACACTTCCCACTTCTACAATGGCAGTACCGTGACTACGTGAATACAAATTCATTTTGAGTTCATCTGTGAGTTCTTCATCTTGATCATCAAAAATATGGGTGTGGTCATCCACCTTGGCTCGAAACTTTGGTTCCCACGTGCCACCAGGATCCTCCTTCACATTTGAATTGAACATGATGGACAACTCTTCAAAAGTCTTCTGTTGTCCAAAAATGACACGAGACTGTTTCTGTACATTTTCAATCACGTCACGTTCAAAATTCTTCAGAAACTGGTAAAATGCATCCCCTTTCATTGAAAAATCAATGTTCCACTTGGTATTCCCATCTGATGGGACAAACCCAGATATCCCAAATGGCATGTACATGGTTGGAATCTGAAACCGTAGTGTCTTGTCATCCTTGCTCACGATGGTAATCTTCTTGTTATAATAGTCAAGAAACTTGTACCCTTGTACTTCGGTAAACTTCATTACTCGTGTAATGTGTGGTGTTTTTAAGCCGAGCAACTTGTGCACTGTTCTGGTTCCAGTGTGAACTGGATCGCACGCGCCTTGGCCTTGGTCCTCAGATAGTAGATGCCCGTCTTGAGCCCCTTCTTCCATGAATACATGTGCATTGATGACAACTTTGAGAGAGTTGGTTGTTCAATGAACAGGTTGAGACTCTGACTCTGATCAATGTACCTTCCCCTGTCAGCAGCCATATCAATGAGTGTCTTTTGACTAATCTCCCAGACCGTCTTGAAAATATCCTTGATTTCCTGGGGTACGTGATCAAGTGATTGTACCGATCCACTGTGTGCTATAATCTGATTCTTCATGTCACGTGACCATTTTCCATGTGACTGCAAGTATCGGACAAGATGTTTGTTCACAACCACAAATTCACCTGCTATGGTGCGACGGAGATAGATGTTGGTGGTGTATGGTTCAATGCATTCGTTGTTCCCCAAAATCTGGGAGGTACTTGCAGTTGGCATGGGGGCCACAAGGAGACTGTTCCGAAGTCCGTGCTTCTTCACTTGTTTTCGGAGTGTTTCCCAATTCCACAGCCCAGAGTGTACCGTCTCACCTTCCCACATGTCAAACTGAAACTTTCCTTCACTTGCAGGTGACCCCAAGAACGAATCATACCAGCCACCCCCTTCTTTGGCCAAGTTGGAACTTTCTTCAAGAGCTGCATGATATATAGTCTCAAAAATAGTCTTGTTCATGGTGGCAGCCTTTTCACTTTCAAAAGCACACCCACATAGCATGAACACATCAGCTAGACCCTGAACACCGAGTCCGATGGGGCGGTGACGCATGTTGGACCTTCGTGCCTCTTCTATAGGGTAATAGGTGACATCTATGACACGGTTGAGGTTCCGTGTAATGACACGTGTAATCTTGTGGAGAAGGGAATAGTTGAACTCCCCATTCTCTACAAACTTGGGGAGTGCGATGGATGCGAGATTGCACACAGCAGTCTCATCCTTGTCCGTGTACTCTATAATCTCAGTGCACAAGTTGGAGGACTTGATCGTCCCCAGATTTTTTTGATTTGATTTCGCATTACATGCATCCTTGTACAACATATATGGTGTACCAGTCTCAGTCTGTGAACGTATAATGGCTTTCCACACGGTGGAAGCCTTCACGGTGGCGTTTGCTCGCCCCTCCGTCTCATACTGTGTGTAGAGTTTTTCGAATTCTTCACCGTACACATCTGCAAGTCCTGGACACCGTGAGGGACACATGAGAGACCAGTCACCATCATCACGAACACGTTTCATGAAGAGATCTGGGATCCACAGGGCAGTGAACAAGTCACGAGTTCGAGCCTCTTCATCTCCCTGATTTAGACGGAGTTCAAGAAACTCCATGACATCCGCATGCCACGGTTCCAGGTACACGGCGATGGAACCCTTCCTGCGTCCAGCTTGATTCACGTAGCGTGCCGTGGAGTTGAACACCCTCAGCATGGGTATGATGCCATCTGAAGTCCCATTGGTCCCGTGAATTTTTGATTTATTGGCACGTACATTGTGTATGTGTATACCAATGCCTCCAGCCCATTTACTGATGTGAGCACAGTTTTTGAGAGTTTCATAGATTCCGTCAATCGAATCATCCTTCATGGCGAGGAGAAAACAACTGCTCAACTGGGGACGCTGTGTACCTGCATTGAACAGGGTTGGAGTGGCGTGGATGAAATACCCCTTGGACATGTACTTGTACGTCTCAATTGTCTTGATGATGTCACCTTGGTGGATACCGCACGAGACACGCATGAACATGTACTGGGGTGTCTCCACAATCCTTCCACCATCCACCTTCTGGAGATAACTCTTCTCAAGTGTCTTGATTCCAAAAAATCCAAATTCCGTGTCGAGATTTTTAGAGATGGCCTTGTTCAAGGTGTCCTTGTGTTCGTGTATGAACAACCACACCTCATCAGAGAGAACCTCGTACTCGTGGAGGATATACATAGCCTCATGAAATGTCTTGGGGGCAGTCTTCTGGATATTGCTCACAATAATACGGGTGGCAAGAATCTCATAATCTGGATCCTCGGTCATCATTGATATAGAAATCTCAGCAGAGAGAGCATCAATCTCGCGCGTTGGGATTCCGTCATACATGGACGAAAAGATACTCTGTGATATCTTCTCTGCGACAATGGCACGTGAAAGTCCTGAGGTCAAGTTTGAAATCCTCGCCGTCACCTTGTCAAATTTGACATCTTCAGTCTTTCCGTTTCGCTTGATGACTTTCATTTTTATAATGTAGCCACTTATTTTTTTAAGTCAGTCTGGCGTACTGGCACGGGTCCAGCGAGTTCACTCTTTCTGTCTGACTGGAGATAGTACGTGTTGACAAAGAAATCACCCATTTCACCTGGTGGCGTGATGGGTGGGTAACTTCCCACGAATATGTCCTTAGGTGCCACCGACATGGTGGTGGGTCCTGTAGTGTTGAGTTCCTCGAAATCATACATTTTACTATGTGTAAAGTTTTTTTTTCATGGTGGAATATAATAAATAATGGAGTCTTCCAATTTTTTGATGAGTATGAAACAGGTGGCGACACCCCTCAACAAAACCTTTTTTTCACACCAAAACCTAGAATCTATCCAAAACATGATACGGTCCACGTTTCAGAAGGAAAGTGGTCTCAAACTTGACCGTCAGAATGACAATGACATTATTGTGATTATGCGAAAGGTTTTCATTGACAAGGGGAACTTTCCCTATGACAATGTGTGTGGACAGGTGAGGGTGATGAATGAAGCCGTCACACAGGAAGCCCTCAGACAGATACGCACCAATGTGTCACAGTACATGACCTATGTGAGGGACATGGACAAGCCCATCATGCCTCCAGCCATACCTACAAACACGAGCATCTACGGGATGCGTATCGCCGACTTAAAGTTTTAGAACCCTCATTGAATAGGTATGAATAAATTCAAAGAAATTACACAAACAATGTGCCACCAAAAGGGATGGGACAAAGTCCCAGTCGACACCGTGTGGCTGCTGCTCACTGAGGAGATTGGTGAACTTGCATCCGCCATACGGCAATACAAACGAATGTACAAGAAAACGGGACTCCGCAAAGACAAGGGGGTTGATGTCAAGATGGAAATGGGTGATGTATTTAGTTATCTCTTTCAGCTCGCATTCATGCTTGACATCGATCTGGATGATATGTGGAATTGTCATCAAGCCAAGGTGGTTCACAGAAATTATATATCCACGTAATAATAATGAGTGAGTCCATGTCCATGCTTGATGACAACCTGTACATCAACAACATAAACCCTTTTTGGGAAGAACCACCAGGTGCACGATCCAAACCGTACCTGTTCAATCCATCAGTAAAAAATACAATTGAACAAGAACCAGATGAGACTGACAGTGGTACACCTGAGGGTGGTGTAGAACAACGGTGTCCTTTGCGTCGTCCTCTTTATCCAAAGAGGTACATAGATGGTGAAGAGGTGATTATAGTGCCCGTAGCCGCGCCCGCAGCCACGACCGCCCCCGTATTCCAGGTTGCCCTGGGACAGACTGATATTATTCTTGTTGGTGTTATTCTAGTTATTATATTTCTTTTGAGTAATATGGATTAGTTCCATGACAAGTCGTTCAAGATTTGAGGTGTTTTTGCACGTTGCAATGATGTGCTTGAAATGTGTTCCCATAATATCTTCTCCCAATTCACGCTGCCACCGAGACTTGCGATTCAGCACAGGTGGTTGGAACGTGCAATCAAGAATTTGGATAAGATACATGAACTTGTACCACCCCACATCAATCTTACTGTGGAGAATCATACAGATTTTTCGGAGTGTCTCGGCATTCCGTTCACACATGGTCCATAAAAAGTCCTCCAGTGACACATTGTCACTCTCCCTGAACTGGATATGGCACCAGTCTCCAAGTGCACGTGCGTAGATCCAGTCAGTCTTTTCAAGACCAAACATTCCAGGCTGATCATACTTGTACGTGATGCGTACGCAATCCTCTTGACTCTCGAGTTCGTGGATCTTTAGAACTTCAATAACACGTGTATTGAGCATTTTTGGTTCTGGTGAAATAGTGAACCTCTTCTCTAACTCATAAATGTGTGTTTCTTTGAGATGACGAGTGGGAGAGTCTGTTTGAGATGTTCAATCTGATCCTTGCATTTCATCTGTAATCCAGAACACTCGTGTACTTCGAGCTGGATACATGACGAACAGCAGTCCTTCTTGCAATACGAACAACCGAGCGGTACACACCGCTTCTTGCACACCTCACACCTCATTACTTATTCATGAGTTTTTATTTTTAACAAATTTTACTTTTTTCAATTGGAAACGTGTTACATCTGCTTGAGTTAGAGGATTCTTAAAAACAATCCGTGGGTTTTTCTTTAAATTATTTAAAATAGTGTTCCATTCCTTATTGTATTCATTATTTGATTTTTTATTCGTATTAAATATTCCATTTTTCGCAAATTTGGCAAGTTTTACTGCTGACTCTTTTGTAAGAAAGAATTTATAACCGTTTTTCGTAATCATTACGGCACTGCCTAATTTAAAATTTTCATGTGATACAGGGTCTATATTTTTAGGTAAAGGGACATTCTTGATATTATTTTTTCTGTTTACGTTTTTGTTGTTGTTGTTGTTGTTGTTGTTATTTTTCTTCGTGTTGTTCCAGTTCCATGTGTTCATATTTTTGTTATTTGGTTTTGATACTAATTTAGCTTTGTAACCATTTGACATTACATACCTTCCTTTGCTATTCGAAATGGAATTGAGGGCTGCACCGTTACGCTTGTTTCTACTTGCCAATTTATACATTCTATAAGTGGTGGTATTATTAACAGGAATAGGATTGCGAAATATATCGTAATACACCGACATTTATTATATAATAAGATTTAATATATCATCAAAGTTCAACTTGAACAGTCGGTCATCTTTGACTTTGGGGCGACATGTCACAATCTTCCGAGAATCATCCTCCCGAAAACGCACTGAAGAAGGGTAATCATCTGATGTGGTCACGAGTACGTACAGCAACGGGTACAGTGTCAGTGACCAATCATCTTGGGTCCACCGTTCCCTGCAGGTTGTCTTGCAGCTGAGAACTTTGTAACACGTGATGGACTTGCCCACCTGAACGTCACCCACCACAAAGTCGATGATGTGATAGCACCGTTTCTTCTTCTGAAACCCAATGATGATACCTGTGCTATCTATAGTCACCTGCTTCCTGTAGAGTATACCATATGAATCGAGCATGTCGGATATAATCTGTTCCAGGACATCACCCCCTTTTGTCTGATGAATGGACACCGACTTGGTATAGAGCTGCATCAGTACTTCATCATCCGCTTGGGGTGCAATCTCCCTGAGTTCTGCCAAAATACGTACCGTTCGGATCTTTGCATGTTCCTCAAACTTTGCTAGGACCGCGTCGTTCATCGTGTTGTACTAGAATAGACTCATATGTTTAAATAAAAAAACATGTACCAAATAAAGTTACGACACATTGGAACATAAAGTAAGTCCACCAGTAAATGTATTCATCCATCGTGAATGACACGTTTCATTACATCTCCACCATGGATGAATATAAAAAGCAACTCCCCGAAGTGTCGTGGGTCAAGATTACAACCATCACGATGGTGTCCTCCCTGGGGAAACCCATCGATGTCCCCAGGATTCGTACAATATTCAATGAACTCGGTCAGATATCTCTGCGCCGCAAGGGTTCATCACACTCTGGTTTCACATGGACACTCAAGGACACATCGTTTTATAACCAGATTACACTGAACTATGTCGATGAGTACAGCACCAAGTCCATCAAGTTGTTCCCAAATGGTGCCATACAGGTGGCGGGGTGCACCGACCTGATTGACTGCAACAGGGTGATTCGTCAGATTGTGCAGATGCTCAAATTTTTGACACACAGTGAGGTTTCTTTAAAAAGTTTCAACGTTGTGATGATCAACTCAAATTTCAGCATCAACTATCGTCTCAATCTCCATGAAGTGGCTCGACACTTTGGACGTGAGAAGTTGTTCGAGGTGAGCTTTGACCCAGACAGGTACTCTGCCGTCAAGCTCAAGTTCAAGCCAGCCGAGGACATGAAACAGGTCACGGTGAGCATATTCGGCACAGGCAAGGTGATTGTGACAGGTGCAGAGACACTCAAGGAGATTGTCTTTTCATACAACATCATCAACCAACACATCAACACCAATCCCAAAATAAAAGTGGAAAAGTGTGAAGTCACGGATGAGTTTAATGAATTCTTGGGATTCAAACTGACTGATCTCGTAACCTTTGTCCAGAAAAAGAAGTACATCCCGTGGCGTTTCACGAAGAACAATTTCAGAATTAATTTCTAAATACATACTAACTCAATGTCTCAACGTCTCGGTATGGCTGATGGAAGGTGCTTCACCATTAACAACGCAAACAGCTTGGTGAATGATTACATTATGAAACAGAACAATATCCAATATGCTGATAATTATGCGTACCGCAAATTTCTTCAGCAAAAAGGTCCTGATGCACTGGATGAGATTACCCAGCTTATGAAGGCGCAGCAAACCGCCGACAACTCGTCCAACTCTGTGAACAAGTGCATGAGCTGTGACTCTCCTCTATTAAAATTATCAGACATTTATTAAACAAGTACAATGACAAAAATAGTGATTGACGGCAACATAGGAGCTGGCAAAACAACTCAGCTGAATCGGATTGAAAAATTAGGGTTTCGTGTTGTCAAGGAACCCATTGAACAGTGGCCGCTTGACTTGTTTTACAGTGACCCCGAACGTTGGGGGTTCCTATTCCAGATGGTGATTCTTAGCACTCTTCAGGTTCAGGACGGGTCATGTGTGTATGAACGGTGTCCCCTGAGTTCACTCCAGGTGTTTTGGAAACTCATGAAGAAGCATCCAGTCGAGGATAGCACCTACCAACAATTTTACAAAAAACATGGGTGGTCTCCAGATGTATACATCTACATCTCAACACCACCTGAGGTGTGTTTCGAACGTCTCAAGGATCGCCACCAGGAGGGTGACACTGCAGTGACCCTGGAGTATCTCAAAGCACTGGACCTGTGCTACCGTGACATGTTCCGTGACATGACCTGTCCCAAATACATGGTGGATGGAACACAATCACAAAATGACATCATTAAAAACATACTTGATATTATTAATAACGATGGCCCAGTGCCAGTGGAAAAACTGTAAAAACTGCGTCCTCATGGATTCATTCTGTGCACGACATCTGAAACAAAAGTGTTCCATATGTTTTGAGCAAGTTCCAAGTACAAATTCAGCGCGGACGAAACGTCTCACATGTGGTCATGCGTTTCATCTTCGGTGTATCATCAAGTGGTTTGAGATGTCAGATGACTGTCCAGTGTGTAGACGAGCACAGACTCATGATGACCTTGTGATTTTTAAAAACAATGTAGAAGAGGCACTCCGTGCCAAGTACAGAGACTCGATACACACCTATGAACAGGAAATACGTCGGTTGCGCCAGCGTTCAACGAATTAAATACCCGTCACACATATAATGGAATGTTCTATATGTTTGAACACTATGAGAAGAACGCGACATTCACACACACTTGATTGTGGTCATGTTTTCCACACACATTGCTTTCTCAAGTGGAAAGAGGCGGGTGGTGACACATGTCCCCTATGTCGGGACTATTTAAAGAAACCCCTCTTTAGGATCACCGTGAACATAGAAAACTGTGAGACGGGTGCCTCGACCCATCGTGTATCAGAACGACGCGTGGGTCTACTCAATGACCTTGAGAGTGCCGACATTTCTTTTGAAATCGAGAACATCTCCGAACTCACGGAAGTTGTAGAGAGTGGACTCTTTGGACTCACCATCTCAGACTTTGATACCAGTATTCTTCACACAGAAGGATGAACAGTACTTGCTATAGTTGTGTGAATACTTGCGATTCGCCTTGCGTGGATCTAGAATCGCCTTGCCCGATGCATCATGGAGAAGAGCCCCCGTGGCCCACCCACGTTTGTGACTCCATACATTGGCATGGAAACGCAGACGTTTACCCACCACAATAGGACCTACACGGAGCACCTCACTCATGGGAATCTTAAAAAACTCTGCAATCGTCTTGGCATTCTCACCTGGTTTCACCTTGTACTCCACCACACTGTGTTGTTTGTAAAAGTGAAAGTCACCATAGGGTTCATTATATATGTTCGTGGGTGCAACAAACATCATAATCTTATAGTATCCCTTTTTACACTTGCGCTCAGCCACCGTTTTGTAAATCTTACCAGGGTTGTCAGACAGAACACGACGTGGGAGGTCCTTGCATGACTTGTAGTTGTGGGGGAGACTCGACAGACCAGACATGTCACCTGGAACACTCTTCTCTTCACGGTACGTCTCGAGATCATTCACTGCGTACGCATAGCAGTTGTTCACATTAAAGTACTTGTCCCAACCCAGGGTTGTGTACGTGGGTTCGTACCCAGAAGTTGGGAGTCTCTTTATCTTGATTAATTTCATCTTAGTATTATCATATTTTTTTTCTATGACAATAGTAAAATGTTCAGCCAAGTTTACAACAGCAAAGATACAAAAGATTTTGGAAATAACCTCCTCCTTTTCTTCCTCTCCGTGCTCATCAGCATGTTCCTTGTTCGGTTCTTCTGGAATCGTTCCCTCGTGCCCCACATCACCGTCCTCAAGCCCGTCTCCACGCTCCTCGATGCACTCCTCTTGTCCATCGCTCTCAATTTACTTCGGTAAATCCCACCTTCTGGGTGCCATCTGGTAAAATATTCAGGGGCATACCAGTCACATTTTGACCTTCGCATTCACCCTTTGAACAGTCGAGAAAGGTGTACGCTACACCCTTCTTCTTAAGCTCGTCAATTTGACGACGCGTCCAGCCACACCCCATGGTTCCATACACCTTCCATGGGTTGCCGCCGCCGCCACCACCGCGTACTGATCCCTGAGCCACAAGAAGACGATTGAGAACAAAAAGTCCAATGAGAATGAGAATAAACCACCACATCTTTATTTACAAGTACCTAATATTTTTGTTTGATAACCATACACAGCTCCTCCTTGGTGAGTTTTTCAAGATCAGCCACCGATCGTTTCGTGTACAGCTGAGCAACCTTGACGAGTTTTGATTTCTTGTAGCTCATGCAGTCCTTGCCTTCAATCTTGAACGTGTCAGTCATCTGGGCATAGTACCGTCTCCGTAGTTCCGTGAGGTTCGTGGTGGGCTTGGAAAACTTCACCTTGTTGGTCCTTTTCCCTGCGAGGATACCCTCAGCATAGTTTGACCATGGGACGTTGCGTCCAGAACTCACCATGCTGAATGCCACCTGTGTGGTCTTCTTTGGGGGTGAGAGGGGTGCCGCCTGTTTCTTCATCTTGAGAAAGAGACGGTTCTCAAACGTGTCATTTGCAAGGAGTTTCTTGATCAAGCGGATACGGGTCTTCTGAAGAGCGGTGCGCTGTAGGGGTTTCACATTCTCGAGGCGGGTGAGGTTCTTGCGCAGCTTGTTCATCGTGTTGTACACGTTGTTGCGCACCTTTCGTATGTTGACACGGGGGCTCTTTGATACGACAAGTCCTCGGGTGATCACAGTCGAGGCACGTAGGTTGCCAGCACCGAGGTTCATCCGCTTCACCTTTTTGGCGGTGCGGGGCTTGAGAGTGGGCACCTTTCGTGACCCCTTGAGTGCCTTGACACGGAAACGTTTGGCGTTTGCCGCGGACAACATACCCACCATGGGGTCCTTCTCCACGCGCTTCTCAGCAAGGCGGCGTAGGTACATGTTGCGTTCACGTACACGAGCCTCCTCATTTTCAGGGACATTGTTGTTGTAGTAGTTGTCATAGTCGGGGGTGCTACCCAGTGAACTCCCAGCAGACGACGAAGGGCTGTTGCCCCACATGACAGGGGATCTGTTCACCTTCTTCATGTATTTCGTGCCGCGGAGATTCTGGGCAAAGTTCAGCATCCCCTCAATGTTGTTGGCATTGGGAACAGGTGGGGTTGCCTGACGAGGGGATTCACCACCTGGATAAAGAAGTTCACGACCAGCTGCAAACTCGGCAAGAATCTTGCAAATCTCGGGACGAGTCTTTTTCTGAAGACGGGTAAATTTCTGGAAGAGTGCAGTGGGAGCCTTTTGTTTGATAAAGTCGGTGAGCTGTGGGACAGTCATGGCTGCGGCACCGAGTCCCTTTTTGGAGTACGCCTCACACGACGGTGGGGGTTTTGGTTTTGACGCGTCTTTTGGTTGGTTCTTTAGAACTCTCACGCGGCTGCTATAAGTTTCACTGCTCCCCTTGGTGGGGGAGGTGATCTTGGCAAGGGGTTTACCCATGCGCTGGTTTTTCATGCGCTTCAAGATGTCGGTGACTACACTCATGTATATATTACTAAGGGCAGAATATTTTTATCAACTGTCGTCTTGAAGGTAGGTGGGTGTGTTTGACATTCCACCGTAATCTAAAATTATGAATAACGGGAGAATTTTGACCCAGGTACTCGGGTGGCATGACCCGTTCAATGAGTTTTGAGAGGGCTGGTATACCCATGAGATACACACAGTTTATAAAGAAATGATAGTCATATCGTTGATCATTTCCCACTACAATTCCATAGTCTGGCCATGGAGTCACATGATTCATCATTGGCAAGTCGATATATGCAAGGCCAAAATCCACAATGTATGGTTTACCTTTGGCAGTCACCATAACATTGTTCAAGTGGAGATCATTGTGACGAAAGGAAGGATACTTTTTATGAATACGAGCAAGTACCTCGAGCACTTGACATACAAGGTGTCGTGTAATGTGCGGAAATTCTTTGAAATTTGACGCATCCAAGAAATCCATCAAAAATACAGGATCACCTTGGAGAGTTCGAAATTGGTCAATAGGTCGAACTATGGAGTGTGGTGCCACTGGGTACAGCACTTGTTGGATTCGAAATTCTTTGTTGTCAGAGTTCTTTTTTCGTTGTTTCAATATAGTTTTGTTCTTGATCTGAAAAACATTCCCCTCAGCCCCCGATGCGATGCGATTCATATATATTTACTCATCATATTCTTCATCGTCCCCAGCCTCCTCATCTGCCGCCACAGGCTCCTCAATTCCCCTGAAGGCAAAGGTGGGGAGTTTCTTGGAAGGCTCGAGGAGCACCTGCTGGAGACGTGCACTCACCCCAAACTTGTTGTCAATGAACCAGATCTGATTGAGATCGATGATGGTGAGAAGCTTCTGACCCTTCTCAATGCTGTCCAGAGACACCTTCTCACGCTGGTGATTGTACGCCTCGGGCACAAACCCACCCGTCTTTGCATCCACAAGAATCTTCAACTTGATGGTGGAGGGGTAATCACCCTTCCCAGGACGCACCAGTGGCTTGTAGAGAGCCTCCTTGAGAACAGCCACGTTGTAAATCTTACCAAGCCACTCTTTGGAATTCTTGACGACTGCGTCCAAGACAACTGCGTCCAGTGCCTCAAACTTCTTCTGAAGATCCGTATTCTCCGCGTCAAAAGAGAGATCCAGAGAGTACGAGGTGCGTTTGGTCGCCTCATCCACAAACGAGCTCAGGCCAAAGGGTGCACGAAGATATGGGAGCTGGATGAGGAGTTTCCCAGTCGACTTGGAGCTCAGGTAGACAGTCTTGCCACCATTCTTGTTCTTGCGCAGGTTGGAAAAGGTGACGTTGGAAGCATCAAACTCGTTGGAAAGCTGAACGTTCATTGCCATTTGCTTTGGTTCTGTTATACAATAGGTTGTCACCTTTATATCTATTTTTTTTCTTGAACCGTTATATATTACAGATGACGTGTGGATGCAACAAAGATGCCCCTGTGGACTTGACCAAATCTATTGATGTTGGACCCTTCAGCTTCAAGGAATGCGGATGCGGATGTGGTGGGGCCCGTGCACTCGAGAAGTTTCTCATCTCCGTGCTCTCGGCTGTATTGTTCTTTATCGTGGCTCACCCTCAGACGTTCCGCATTGTCAGGGGACTTGCTGGGGACTGGGTCAGCAGTGCAGCAGGCTGCCCGACTCTCTTGGGTCTTCTCCTTCACTCGATCGTGTTCTTCTTCATTGTGTGGGGTCTCATGAACGTTAAAAAATATAAGAAGTAAGTAAATGTCGATACTTCTTCCACTGACACTCACAGTACTTGTGTTTCTACTTGTGTATGTACTGTACAGGATGTTTGGTAAAGATTGGAAATGGAACTGTGGCGCCGCCGCATCCCCAGGCGCACCACCCCCGATACAGAACACGTGCACCTTCTTAGAGAATGATATACTCACCGATAATGTCCATGACAAGTATGGTGCCAAGATTTCTAAGAATATGCAGATTGAATGTTCACAATGTAAAGAGTATGTATATAAAGGACCAGATGGATGTGCACCCTATGAAAAAGATGCGTTTCTTGACATGAAGGATAGGGGAAAGGGTATCAATGTCAACTTGTGCACGGCTCTCGCTTTTCCTAGAAAATGTGAAGAGATTTTTAAAACTAAAACTCCTCCTCAAACTGAATAGGTTGTCCCATGTCTTCCATCTTTCCATAGTCCCCAACCCTCTTTTCGAAAAAATTCGTCTTCCCATCCAGTGATATATTCTCCATGAAATCAAAAGGATTCTTTGATCCCCAGTGTGCCACATGACCAAGCTGCTTGAGAAGGCGATCCGCAATGTACTCAATGTACATGGACATCTTCATAGAATCCATCCCGATGAGCTTACACGGGAGAGCATCATTTATAAAACTCTTTTCAATGTTCACCGCATCCGTCATGATATCGAGGACATCTTGACGTGACGGTCTATTCTTGAGCATCGAAATGAGTTCAACTGCAAATTCCTGGTGAAGACCCTCATCCCTGCTTATGAGTTCGTTGCTGAAACAGAGACCAGGCAAGAGTCCACGCTTCTTCAGCCAGAAGATGGCACAGAAACTCCCAGAAAAGAAGATGCCCTCAACACATGCAAATGCCACGAGACGGTGTCCCAAGGGGATGGAACGATCAAACCACCTCAGGGCCCAGTCCGCCTTTTGCTGGATGCATGGTATTGTCTCAATCGCCTTGAAGGTGCTCTCCTTTTCTGTGAAATCTGTAATGTATTTCTCAATCAAGAGACCGTACGTCTCACCGTGAATCATCTCATTGTGTTGCTGGTACGCATAGAATGACCGAGCCTCTGGGTACTGAATCTCACTGGCAAAATTGGTGTTGATGTTCTCAAATACGATACCATCTGACGATGCAAAAAAAGCAAGCACATATTTTATGAAATGACGTTCATTGGGGGTGAGGGACTTCCAGTCATCCATATCCTTGCTCAGATCCACCTCTTCAGCTGTCCAGTTGGACATTTGTGCCTTTTTATAAAGTGACCACAGGTTCTGGTGACGAATAGGGAAAATACTAAACCTTGAGGGTGTGGGTTTCGACATGGGTTCAAGAAGTTGTTCAAAACGAGCACAGTCACCCACATGTACACCGTCCCGAAGAATCTGTGGATAGGTTGTGACATCCTCCGTGCCGCACATCTGTACGAGGGTTGTCTTGTCGACGATACGCTTTTCATAGTCGAGGTTATATTCACGAGCGAGTGTCTCCGCCTTGTCACAGAAAACGCACCCAGTCTTTGATAGTATGGTCCACATGTAGTACTCCTATAGTGTAATATTATTTTGTTTCTAATTTTTAAGGGATGATAGATTTTCAGGAGATACAAGAGGGTGAGATTATCAAAGTACTCGTAAATAACGAAGATGTTGAAGAAGAACTCTATGCACGTGTATACAAGGTGCACGGTAACAATATCCTACAGGTGAAATATCTTGCACCGACTGAAAAACTATGGAAAGGTGCATGTGTCTATGAACTTGAAGATACCCTTGAATCTGTTGAACCCGAATCCATCTGTGAACACTATGCAGGTGTCATTCTCTTTGATGAACTCGAACACATTAAGAAGATTCCACGGACACCATACTATTACTTTGTGGAGGAGAAGGATGAGGATGAGTCAGACGATGAAGTGATGAGTGCTGATGAGGAGGATGGGTATGAGATTGATGGTGAATTCTGTGTCGATGATCACGTGATTGATGGTCGTGTGGAACTTCCCCCAGATCACCGTGAAGTTGACCAGGCATGGAATGACTGGCAACCCACCACCACGGGGGCAAAGCGATTTAAAGAACGTGTGGATCTCATTGAACAACTTGCTCGTCAACACATCGACACTCTCAATTTTTAAAAAAATGTCTCAAAATAAAATACGACGCTATAGAAACACTTTAAAATGGAAATCGATACTCTCTTTGCAGAGTATGACTCGTTCATCACGAGTGAACGCCCACCCCCTTCCCTGAAAATAAACCAGTACGCGTGCAAACAGTGCACAACCGTCAAGATCTTCGGCCCTGAGGGTTTTCCAACCTGCCCTCAGTGTGGAATTGTCGATTTAAATTACATAGATGATGGCCCTGAATGGATCAGCAGTGTGGCTGAGGATGGCACCGTGAATGATAGTGCACGGTGTGGAATGCCTCAGGATCTTGATCTCTTTTCAGAAGCCTGGGGAACTGGAACAATCATAGCAACCAAGGGTGCATCCTATGCCATGAAACGTGCCGCCATGATCAACTTTCATTCCTCCATGAACCATCGTGATCGTGCCCTCTTTCACGCCTACAATGACATTGATCGTGCTGCTGTTCAGAAGCTTGGTCTCAAGGATAATGTCGTACGTGATGCCAAGGTTATGTGGCGCAAGTTTACGGGTGACAAGTTGACTCGTGGAGCTATTCGCAAGGGTATCAAGGCGAACTGTGTCATGTATGCATGCAAGCTCAACAAGGTTTCGAGAACCACCAAGGAGATTGCAGATGCTTTTGATATTCCCACCAAGGATATAAGTCGGACGTCTCAGATTTTCAAAGATGTCGTGGTGGGTACGAAACGCGATGATTCTGCAGGTCCCAAGATTACAACACCTCATGATGTTCTCCACCGTCTCTTGAATGAGTTTGATATACCTGAGAAGCGTTCATGGAGGATGAAGTGTCTCCGCATGGCGGATGACCTTCAGTCATGTGTACAGCTCATGGGAAAGACTCCAACAAGTGTGGCTTCTGTCATCATCCTCAAGGTTCTGAATGAGTTTGTCACCAAGGGGATTGTGTGTCAGAAGTGCAACATCTCCTTACCAACACTCAACAAGATTGAGGTGCTCGTAAATAAATACTTAGAGAGCAAACCCACTGTTTAAAAAACATGAGAATATATTTGAGTACACCATGTTATGGGGGTGTATGTCTAGAACAATACATTGAGAGTATCGTGAATCTTCAGCTTGAATTGATAAAAGAGAATATTCAACTCTTTATCGACACCACTGAAAATGAAAGTCTTGTTCACCGTGCACGTAATGTGTCAGTGGGTCGTTTCATGCAAAAGTCTGACGCAGAGTATTTCATGTTTGTAGATGCCGACATTCACTTTGATCCAAAATCTGTCGTGGCGCTCATACGAAGCAATCACGATGTGGCGGTGGCGTGCTACCCGAAGAAGGTTGTTATGTGGCAGCAGGCACATGATGCCGTCAAGGAGGGGGACAATAGGAACATGGCGATGCTCTCATCGTCCCTCGTTGTGAATTTCGGGGCTCCAACTCTCAAGGTGGAGAATGATTTCATCAAGATTTTGGATGGACCCACAGGTTTCATGCTCATCAAACGTGAGGTGTTTGAGAAGATGTCGAAACAGTACCCCGAACTTCTTTGTGTGAATGATCACCAAAACAGGGACATTGATGACTATTATGCACTCTTTGACTGTATGATTGATCCAGTATCTCGCCGATATCTTTCAGAGGATTATGCCTTTTGCCGAAGGTGGCAGCAGATGGGTGGAGAGATTCACGCCCATATACACACCACCCTAGGTCACGTGGGAAACCTCCCTTTTTCAGGATGCTTAAAGGATAGACTTGACGTACATACTAAAAAGGGATGCAACTCACAACCGTCATCATCACCCGAAACAAGTCAGCCTCAGTAAAGACACTTCACTCTCTGTTGCGACTGAATATTATATGTCTCGAGAATAATATCCACAACAGAATTGTTTTTGCAGATGACAAGATTACAGCCAGACGTGCTATACTCCAAAAAAATTTGAAACATGCGGACCGAATTCTGTGGATAGAATATGGTGTGTATATCGATGATGAAAGTCTGAAACAGGTGGTTGATGGAGGATGGAACTGGCACGGTCTTGTGTTCCCATGTGTCACGGAGGGTATCGATTGGGATATGTTTCGACAGAAGGTGGATTCGGATGAACATATGTCACAGAGAGGACTGAACTTTGACACCCAGGTGGATAAGAAACTGAGAGATTCTTTTTACACTGTCGTGAAGACGGATCCCAAGTGCTGGTGCATTGACACGAAACATTTTCTTAAAAATTATAAAAAGGACAAGATACCACCCGAGATGTCCATGCTGTTTTCAGAACTCGCAGATACCAAGTTCAAGACGGTGGCGTACACAGGGGCGCGCCTCATTGTGATGTATCCCCATGAATGTGTGGGTAATATTCTCAATGCATCTGGCGTGTCTCATAATTAAAGTAGTGACTCGTATGTTTTATACAATGAAAGAATATATTCACAAAGTTGGTGACACATGGATGATATCCAAAGAAACACCTCTGGAAAAAGCCGCTCTCAGTTTTTTCCACGAGTGTTGGGGGGCGGGTACCCATCGCCAGGTGTTCCCAGGTCCACAGCCGATTTCTATAGAACGTCGGCATTTCAGACAACTTGCGGAACGTCGGTATGTCGTGTGTGAAAAGACAGATGGTGTGCGGTACGCATTCATCTGCTTCTTGTTTGAGGACAAGAAGGTGTGTGCCCTTGTGAATAGAAACCTCGACATGCGGTACGTGAACCTGAATGTCGCCGCCAAGGCGAAGCGGGGCACCCTGGTGGATGGTGAACTTATCGGGACCAAGTTTATGATTTATGATGCCGTCAAGGTGAATGGCCGTGATTGTTCACGAAGTAATTTCCTGGAGAGATATGCCCTCATTGAACAGTTCTGTACAGGTATCATGAAGGTGGCTTCTGACCCTATTGAACTTGTTCCCAAATATTTTGAAACTATGGAGGGGTGTCAACACTACATTGAGAATGTCCTCCCTACAATACCCTACAAGACGGATGGACTTGTATTCACACCTGTTGATGAACCAATTCGCGTCGGGACCCACGAGACTATGTTCAAGTGGAAACCCTTTGAGAAGAACACCATCGACTTTCAGGTCAAATGGGAACCTCGGGGTGTGTGGGGACTCTACATTCAAGACAAAGGGTTGCTCTATTTTGAAAGTGAACTTCCACCTGACATGGCACCCCACTGGTTTGCCCCTGATGTCATTGCAGAATGTGAATTTATTACCCATGTGTACCCCATGTACTGGAATCCAATCCAACCAAGGACTGACAAAAATTACCCCAATAATCGGAGAACCTTCTACAGAACTCTGGTGAACATACGTGAAAACATCCAGTTAAGGGAATTTTACGCTCTTTGTCCAAGTCGTCATGTATAAACGCTTTCTTGTGTACCCTATCGTGTCAGTCTGTGTAGTCTTTGTGGCTCACACATGTGCAGAATTACTTGCTGAACGATATGAATGTCGCAAATGGTACAATTTTTTCAACATATCTGTCCACTGTTACATGATAAAGAGAGTATCCTATCTGTGTGAAATTTGTCTCCAGGATTGGGTTATCGCGACCCGTAAGGTGTGGAACCTAGTGTAATACGTTCCCATATACATCAGTCGAAGCCCAACAGTCTTTTATGAAATGACCTTTTCGTCCACATCGTGCACACAGTCCCTGTGACATGCGAATTTCTTTATTCAACACAAACTTTTGTACATCATCGAGTTCCATAGTAATGTATGAACCTCCACGAACATTATCAATGCCGTGCAGGGACATGTACTCTTTTGTCACCTTGTCCTCCTCAAATGGGGACACGACGTTCTCAATCACCCGTTCAACCGAGACGGGTCGGTGTCTCCTCGTCCACGCAGCACCAGCACCAGCTATGTGTTGCTGGTATCTTTGGGTGACATTATTCGTTCTCCCTACATAGTAACGACCTCCACGAAGACGAAGAACATATACATGTGACATTGTTGTTTTTTTAGTGTATGAACCTTTTAAATACACTTGTAGAATGCAATGTAGTGATACTCACTCTCTGGAAATGTGCACTTGCTCACACACCCATCATCTTTGGCGTACCACTGTCCATGGTGTTTTGTATAGGCTATGTAGTGTCCACCTCTGGTAGATCCATGGTGTGTACATGTTGCAAAGAGGGTGTACCGTGTGTGTTGACCACGTGGACTGTCTGGGTGCACAAGTCGTGTTGCATCAAACTCTTGGGGGAGTGTTATCTTGAATTTCCCAGTGTACATCTTGAATGACACAATGAGTACATACGGCATGTACCAGAATAGAGTCCGTGTGGTGGTCACATGGTGGAAATTTCCTTCACCATCCTTGTAATTGTCCAGGAATATCCACTTTGTGTGGTCGTCAAGACATTTATCAAGGGTTGTGTCATGTGTGAGTACAGCCATGATACATGATGTGTCATCAATACACTTTGTCTTTCCAGCAGTTGAGATGGTTTCTTGGATACACTGACCATAGAATATCTCCTTGATGAGTGAGTGATCCTTTTCGGGACCAGGAAATTTCACAGGTTTGAATGGTCGGATTGATTTATCAAGAACATCCAAGAAACACATGATCATCTCATGACTATCCTGTTGATCTCTATTGTCAAACTGTTTGTACAGGTTCTTGAACAGCGTGAGAAACTTCACAGGGTTTTCACATGATGACCTATGGAGCCACATACTCTTGACAAGTTTCTGATATTCGAGGGTACACTCACACGGTGTATGTATCTTTTTCATAATCATGTAGTTTGAAAGTTGTGGAACCTGGAGCATACACTGCAAAGCTGCATTGAAGTAACATGTGTTTCCGAGATTTTCGAGACCCTTCGTCATACTTAAACATGAGGAGCGTTGTACTTTTAATATACTATGGATACACTCTTCAAAAAAATTAAACCCCACTTCGATCGCTACAAGGCATCAGTTGATGTGGAGTTTGAAATTCGTTTCGGCAAAGTGAACAACAAAATATTTGACACCAATGTTGGAAGGGACATATTCACCCGAATTTCCGAAAGTCTCGAAAAGTACACGGGGTGGGAAAATGTAAAAATGTCCAACACATCCGTGTACTACAAGGACAAGGTTCGAGTCATTGTAGATGATGACAATGACTCGAGCATCACCATGACCAAGACCCCACTTGTGAAGGACAACTTGGTCCTCCAGGGAAAACCACTTGATGTACGGTTTGCATTTAGCAAGGAGGAACCATGTGGGGAACAGATTGATGATGTCATGGAGTACGTCCGTGTCAAGAAGAGAAAGTCGTACATCAGGAAGAACTTGTCCATCGACATGACTGTGGTGTCTGGACAAAGTGAGGACCCTGACGACGAGGAGGACCAACGTTTTGAGATTGAACTCGAGATTGTGAACCTTCAGAAGGTCCGAGATGACATTGAACTCTATAACATCATCCACAAGGTTCATAATATTTTGGAATGTCTTTGATGTATATTACATTTTATATGTTATGGTACCACTTCCAATAATCTTGGGGGCTGTCGAGTTGTAGCGCTTGGCAATCACTCGCATCGTCTCGTTGAAGTAGTCCCGTAGAGTAGTGAGCATGTACATGGGGTTGTCACCGTCCCGAAGAATACCGTCCACGGTGTCGACGAACATCTGGATCACCGCTCTGATCTCGGCAGTCTTTTTGTAGGCTTTATCTTCTTGTTCCAGGAACCGTTTAAACTTCTCTTCACTCAATTCACCGCGCAGATATCTGATACGCAAAGGGAGCGTGTTGATCGGAACCAGACGGTATCTACCATCAAGATCAAACGCCTCAAAATGACGCGCCGCACGGTGGAAATCCATAAAAAATTCATCTGCACCAAATTTATTCATAACCTCACGAATCGTCATGCGTCCACCACACGGTACATCCCCTGGTTCTCTCTGGAGAGTTCCCGCCTTTCGGTGAAAGTCATAGTAGTGGGGGTTGTGGATCCTACCAGTCTCTATCTGAAGAGTGTTCCAATCGAACGCCGTGTGGCACGATGGACACCACATCTGTGAACACCCCGAAATTTTGAAAATCATCTCACCACACCCTGGACACCCTTTGGTGTCATTTTTCAAGAGCGTGAACGTTTCAACCGCCCCAGATTCGCACACGTGCTCGTCACCCTGCGTCTCTCCACATTTGTTACAGGTTTTAAGATTACACAGTGAACACTTCCAGTCAGACAGAAAACCGCGACATTCAGTGGTGGGACACTTACGACACTGCATCGCTTTGACGGGGACGGGAGCGGCAGTCCTCCTCGCACCCTGGATATCATCAAGCTCCCGAAGAAGTACCCCACGGGTCCTCTCTTCACCGCCATTTTCAAGCAGTTTGTAGATTTCACGAACCCTATCAATTCGTTCAAGTTCGAGCTGTGCCGCTGGGAGGAGGCACTTCTCGCGCTCAAAGAGAATCTCACTGTGATGCGCCTTGAGGAGCCCATTCACAAACACCTTGGTCATGTTCAGGTCGAGGAACTCGCGGTTCCAGGGTTTCCTACACCCCATGCAGTGCGGATCGAGTGCGGTGTCCAGGAGGTACCGACCAGTACAGGCCCGACACACCGCCAGGTCACAATACCCGCACTGAACGGGTTTGCGAGTGGAGCGGTTGAGGCTGTCACAGCAGACACTACAAGACGCCATTTCTTATAAAGGGATGCGTGTGTACTTACTTTATTGTGAGACACGTTTTTTACTTGAACCGATTCAAGAGATTGTTAATCTCTTTGTCGCGATTTGCGTACTTTTTGATGATGGCATTCGTGTTGGCACCTGGGGAGGCATTCTTCAGGAGTTTGGTGATGTCCGCCACCACCTTGGGGGTGACATTCTTGTTGGAACCGTACGCTTTTACTATCCTTGCTCGGATGCCCCCAATTTCCTTGCAAATCTGCTCCTTGGACATGTCATCTGTGACATTACGGAGTCCCATGGCTCGTGCATACTTGAGCAGAGTCTGTTTCTTGTAGGACATGCAGTACCTGTCACCCAACTTGAGTCCATTCAGGTTCGAAGTCACCTTGTTCGTGCGCTGGGCCTGGGCCTGGACCTGGGCCTGGGTGGCATTCTCAATCATCTTGCACAACTCTGGTTTCGTGATGACCCGAGGAACCTGGAGACCCAAACGTTTTGCAATATCCACAAGACCCACCTTGGTGTACCTGGAACACTGACGTGAATCAATCTTGAACCCACTCTGTGAACTGGTGTACGTTCGGATGTTTGGTTGGGTGCGGGACACATTCGTGGGGAGATTTACCCTGCTGTTCTCAATGCCAAACAATTTACGAACATTCTCTGGGATGCGGATACCCGCCTTGGAGTACCGACGAGCCACTCGGTTCGCCATGTACTCGAGCTTTTTGGGAATCCTGTAACAACATGGCTGGCCCTGCTTGTTTGGACGCACATAGTGATTTGGTTCTGGGCACTTTCCCTGGAAACTGTACGGAACGGGCCGTTTCTCCACAGGACAGGTGGTACCCCGACGGGTCACCTCTGGTGCTGGCATCATGTTGAGACGACGTCCTACACGTGACACTTGTTTGTTCACCACCTTGATGTTCATGGCGTTTTCTGGGATGAGGAGGTCTGCGTTTTTCATCGCCTCCAGGAGTTTCTTCGCCACCTCATAGGACTGCACCACGTCACTCGTTCCCTCAATCACAATCTTGCCCGTGGCGGTACACACGAGGGTGAAGTTCTTGGCACCCTTTACGTGTATATAAAGAAAGGGGGTCTTCTTATTTGCATTGCGTTCAGGGTAGAATTCTGCAGAGATGGCATAATCACCCATGTACGCGACATTGCGTGTCACCTTTGGGTCAAATATGTGAAAAATTGCGGATTTGTTCATCCCCATGTTCACCTTGAAGGTTGTTGTGTTGTTGTTGATTGTGAATGTTTTGCGTTGATCAAATTGAAAGTATGAATCATTGATGTACTTGAGTATCTTCTTGGCATCTTGGTGTGTGCCTGTGATGTACCCACCCGAGAAACGGATACGCCCCGTCTTGAAGAGCGTCACACTTGCACCCGTGCCTCCCACCTTGAGGGTGAACTCTATCGCAGACAACTTGGAAGGTGGAACCTTTTCAAACACCTTGTCACCATACTCTTCCGTGTACTCGAATGCTTTTTTGAATTTTCCATAGATGGTGGCGACTTTGACGCACTTGATGCCATCCTTGGATACCAGACCTTTTTGGAGCACCTCCACCAGTACGAGTGGAATTTCAATCACGTCTTCCGTGTCCAGGGTTCCGTTGAACATCCCCAAAACCAGGGGAGAGAATTGTATCGGAACAGTCTTGAGAGCTCTGATCCGTGGCTCAAACACGTCCCGTTTGTATGTTTCAAAATTTCTGAGCGTTTCGTCACGCGTCTTGTCCGCCAGGACACCATAATCATCCAGGTAGCGTTTACCTGGCAGTTGAAAAACTGACCCCCTCCCTATCGCAGCTCCCCTCAGTAGATGCTTATTCATATGTCTTATATGTAGTCTATATTTTTCTCAACAGTCTTCACTGAATACAACCGTGTCCTCAATGACATCCACCCCAAATATGATTGGCTGGGGTGGGTAGACCCTACCCTTGTACGTCTTGGATTCCACGCGCACTTCGATATTCTTGGAACTGAAGGGACCAATGTAAAAGTCGGGATTGAACTTGAACCGACCAAGATTGTTCTCGCTGCAGTGTTGGTTGAATATCTGCACAAACACCTTCTGTGGACAGAATAGCTCAGCCGAAACCTTGACCTTTTCTGAAGCCAGGAAGTTCTGCAGACTGTTTGTGATCATCGCCACCTGTGTCTGGATTGTCTTGAAATACGTTGGAACCACATTCCAAATATCCTGATCACTGTACTTTTGTGCATACTCGAGATAGGCCATCACACATTTGAGAAGAATCGCAGGAAGTTCCTGGTCAAGCTTCTCATCCAGATGGGGGTCCGCAGCCATCACCTGTTTGCTAAAATTCCAGGGCAGTATACGACGCAGCACGCTTCCAGAGTTGTCCTTCCAGTTGGGAATCTCATTGCCTCCCAAGATTCCAGGAGTCTTCCACTCCACAGACTTGGCCTTTTCAAACTTGCATGCTATGGACACATCCTCACCCGACACCAAGCTCTGGAATTCAGCCTGCTCCAGGCAGAGATCTCCCTTGACCTCAGGGGCTATGAACATGAACCCATCGTAGATGCTCGACAGACCAAACTTTCGCTCAATGTTGTTTGAGAGGGTCCTACAATCCTCAGATTCGTAAAATTTCTTGAAAACCTTGGTGATGATGGTGGACTTCCCAGACCGTGCAATACCCTTGAGAAACGGAATCACCTGCCACCCATCAATCTCCCCCACATCAAAGCACATCTTCCCACCCATCACATACATCCAGCTCGACACATCCTTGTCAAATTTCTGATAATCCAGAATGGACTGAAAGTAGGGTGTTGGGATGTCCCACCACTGTGGGGTCCGTGTATAATCCTGGAAGGGCAAGTCAAAAAACTTGCAGCTCACGATGGTGGGATCCAGGCGGGCGAAATCCTCATCCTCATACTTGTAAAACCTACACGTGTACTTGTTGTCCTTCTTGGACCACTCCTTCCCCACAAAGATGCCGTTACTGAACGACCACACGTGACGATTCTTGTGAATCTCAGGAAACTGCATATCCTTGCACTCCGTCAAGTGCTTGATTGTGTCACGAGCAATCGCCCCCTTGGACGTTAGATTTTTCCACATGTTGAACTGTGTCTCCTTCTGTGCAACACTGTAAACATATTCAGGAATAGACATGACGGACTTCCACGCTTTCGTGGGGTGTTTGTCCGCAGTCACAATCTGTTTACAGCAGTTTCCCTTGTAGCGTCGTATATTGTTCAAATACGTGTCATTCAAGAGTGCCAAGAGGAGTTGCTGATATGCACTGAGTTCGTCGAGTTCCATAGTGGAACCACGAAAGATGGAGTTGTAGGTGTCGTTATCGACTGATGCGTAGGTGGGGTTATTGATTCGGTTGTACTGTCTATAGTATCGAAACACAGTCTCGTATGCATCTTCGATCGTATCAATCAGGCGATTGATCCGTTCTGCAGTTTTAAACGTGTTGCCATTTATATCCTCAGTCTCGTCATCAAAAATACCCAGAGCACCAGAGCGATGATAGAGATCACCAAGATGGTTCTTTTTGTTTTTGTAATCGCGGTTCACCTTGTCCATGTCGAGATCACGTGGTAGTCCATTCTCGTCCAGCTGATCCTCCGTGTAAAAAATCTTGAACCCGTTCGTGATTGGTATCCACGGATCATCCTTACAGTCGAGACTCCACTTACGTTCAATCTGTCCCAGATGGAGCGACATCTGCTCGGGTGTCAGTGACTGAACCTGACTCTTCAGGATTTCTTGACGTGTTTCATTCTCGTTGTTTTCTTGTTCAATGAAATGGACCGAGTTCATCTGTAATTATTGTATACGGGTTTTATTTTTTTAAGCAGCCCTCTTGGAGAGGAGGGTCAGGAGCTTAATCATGATCTTGTTCTGTGTCTCGAGGGTATCGGATATCTTCACGAGAGTTCCACACAGTGTGTCACCTTCGGGGGTTGCCAGGGTGTTGGCCAAGAGGTTTCCAAGAAAGTCAACTTGGTCGTCGTCTTCGTCGTCCTCGTACACGTCCTCGTCCTCCTCTTCGTCCTCGTCCTCGTCCTCGTACTCTTCTTCGTCCTCAAGTTTCTGGTTTTCTTCAGCCGACATTTAGAGTGTGTTCAGAAAAAACTGGTCCAGGCCTGCCGCACCCTGGCAATCTTATTTTTTTTCTTGGGCTATACTATAACAACAAAATGGCAGGAGGACTTATGCAGCTCGTAGCTTATGGCGCTCAGGATGTGTACCTAACGGGTAACCCCAAGGTTACCTTTTTCCAGGCTGTGTACAAACGTCACACCAACTTTGCTATGGAGAACATTGAACAGACCGTGAACGGCAACGTGACCAACTCTGGCCGCGTGTCCGTGACCGTTGCCCGCAATGGCGACCTCATTGGTGACATGTACCTCGAGATGTCCACCACCACCAACCTCGTCCCCACGGCGAACAACGTTTCCACCGATTCTTGCTGGGCCGCTGAGCGTGCCATCAGCGCCATCGAACTCACCATTGGTGGTCAGCGCATTGACAAACACTACCAGCGCTGGTGGCGGTTGTACTCCGAGCTCTACCTCACTGAGGACCAGAAGAACAAGTGGGCTCGCATGGGAACCAACCCCCTCAACGGCATCGCTGGCAAGGTGTTCCTACCCCTCATCTTCTTCTTCAACCGCAACGCTGGTCTCTACCTCCCCCTCATCGCCCTCCAGTACCACGAGGTGCGCATTGACATCGACCTCTCTTCTGATTTGTCCACCTACATTAGCACGGCGTCTGGCTTCAAGGTGTGGGGCAACTACGTATACCTCGACACCGAGGAGCGTCGCCGCTTCGCCCAGAAGGGTCACGAGTACCTCATTGAGCAGGTTCAGCACACGGGCACGGACACCGTGACTGCTGGATCCGCCAAGCAGATTCGCCTCTCTTACAACCACCCAGTCAAGGAGCTCGTGTGGGCTGTGGGTGGTGCCAGCGCTGCCAACAACTACCTATGGAACTTCACGTCCAACACCAACGGCCCAGAGGGTGTGGTGCTCACGTGCAACCCATACGTGCATTCCAACTTGGCCCCCGCAACCGCCAACTTGCTCAGCGTGTGCTCCCTTTCATCTGGTGTGGGTGTCCCCCAGGTTGTGTTTGGAAAGATTAATACCACGCCTGGCGTGTCCGTGTCTACTACCGCATGGCATGAGGATGGGACCCCCGACAACTTCAAGTCCGTGGGCCCCGTCGACACCTTCAAGCTCATCCTCAACGGACAGGACCGCTTCAAGGAGCAATCTGGCAAGTACTTTAACCAGGTGCAAGCTTACAACCACCACTCTGGAAACCCCATGCCTGGCATCTACTCGTACTCCTTCGCCCTCAAGCCTGAGGAGCACCAGCCCACTGGCACCTGCAACTTCTCCCGCATTGACAACGCTCAGGTGGAGATCAAGGCCAAGGCTGGTATCGCCAGCGCTGCAACGACCCTCTACATGTTCGCAGTCAACTACAACGTGCTACGTATCCAGAGCGGCATGGGTGGTCTAGCCTTCTCCAACTAAAATACCCACGCACACACAAAAAATTTTGCAACCATAGCTCAGTTGGTGGAGCACACGCTTAGTAAGCGTGAGGTCACGAGTTCGATCCTCGTTGGTTGCACTTCTATTTAAAACGCATCTTTCATTGTACACGGTATGGGTGTACAATGAAAGTCGGGACGCTCCCAAGAGGGTTTGAACCTCTGACATTACGGTTAACAGCCGTACGCTCTACCAACTGAGCTATAGGAGCAGCAGTCACCTCGGTGACTGGAGTGTCTCACATGGGATTTGAACCCATACCTTTTTGCCACAGCAAAACCTCATCCATCGAGCTCGTGAGACCCTACTCTTTATGGGAGTGTGAATCCTTTAAGCCTTCTATTATTTATTTTTTATTTTACATCTGGAACATCATAATAGTCTGCTTTCCCATAGAACAAATATGAATACAGTTTTACCCACGGACTTGTGTGTGTGGTACGTACATTTGTTGTGTTGGTATCAGTGTACATATCTGAAAAAACTGGAAACGTACATGTGAAATTCTTCTGAAACTGTCGAATACTTTTAGGAACCGTATTCTCTTCCTTTAAAATCTTGTTGTAGTCTTCATAGAATGAGAGAGTCTCTTTGTCATCACGATGTGAAATTTTCATCTGTACTCGTAGGTTATCATCTCTTTCTCCGATGGAACCCACATGGACAAGATTTGAATTGAACAGAATAACATCACCACGTGTACATGCCAATTCACGGGTGTTGTTGAATATGTTCATTCCGTGAAAGTACTTGCTTGAGTGACTCTCTGGTATCACTCCGAGACACTTTCCCATGTCTTCCAAATATATGATGATAGTATAAGATGGATGTTTCTGATTTTTGCTGAAAAAATCTCCATTGTTGTCACGATGACATGTGTGAATACTTGACTTTTTTATAATCAAGATGTAATCCTGAAACTCGTATCCTTCATCAACTATATATTCATCTATGATGCCCCTAAATTTATAAGAATTTGACACGTAGTCTTTGAATTCTTTATATGCACCCTTTTCACACAGTGATTTTAAATACTCAATCTCATCTGCCGTGAGAACATTCTTTATAGTGCACACTCCATCCTTTTTTAAATCATGGGGTGACATGTCCACTACATCCCACTTTCCAGCTATCAGTACCAGTACCAGTACCAGTACCAGTACCACGAACACTATAAACACAAACATATATAGTACCCTTATTTATTTTTTAAAATTACATAGAAGATCAAGAGAAATATGACTATACTCATCCCGTGTGACACCTTGTACATTCTATCAAACCCTGGTTGATAACAAGTGTCCATGTGAAATCGCTCAAATATAAGATAATTGATGGCAGGCCATGCACCATACCATCCTTCCTGACTGTTCTCAGTCGGTGTAAACAATTGATAGGCAAGAGGTTTATGATATGTAAACGCAGAAAAATGAAAGGTTGGTTCAATATCAGTGGACATGTGGATTGACTGAACAACAGTTTCCATGTACTTTTTATTGTATATCATCGCATGCGTCATAGAACCACACAACATACGGTGGTGTTTCTGGAACAGGGGTGCCCATGGAAATGTAAGAAATATCATCGTACCTAGATTGTACACTTTTGGGTTGGTGTCTCTTAAAAATGTGGTGAGATCATTTACAACTTCTGGATCGTGGATCCGTTCATCAAACAAACAATCATCTTCCAGAACCACAATACGTTCGTAGCCATTCGCGAGAGCATCCTTGAACACATTCTGTAACGCATGACAGAGATCAAAGTTTGGTTTTTGTTCTGGGAGGTTTTTCGTGCACTTTCGGAACCCCTTGTTGTACTGTATCCTCACACATTTGGTGAGTTGTGCTTCCTTGACTGTTTTTAGAATGGATTCTTCACGTGGTGAGTTTTCCATCAATAGTACATAGGTACAGTCTATGACTGAATCAAACGTACCACGTAGTACAGAAGAATATTCTACAAATCTATAACACATTATTATTACCCAAGTAAATTAAAGGGACCCTGCACACTTTCGAGCCAGTGCATCAACCCTCATATTCATCTCATCCGTTGCATGCGCCTTGACCCATTGGAACTGTGTCTCACCCGTACGGACCGCATCGAGTCGCCGCCACAGATCTTGATTTTTGACAGGTTCACCTGAAGCCGTCTTCCACCCATTTCGTTTCCAATTGATGATCCACTTTTCAATCCCATCCTTCACGTACCGACTATCCGTGTACACAGTCACGTCTGTCGCATGTTCAAGTGCACGTATGACCGCCGTGAGCTCCATTCTGTTATTTGTCGTGTTGGTCTCTGACCCACACATCTGTTCTTCATTCTGAAATATACAGGCCCAACCCCCAGGTCCTGGATTCCCTAGACACGATCCATCAGTGTACACCTTCATTTTTTTTATTATGTACTTGTATATTTAATAATGGCAGTACTTGAAATAGCTGGTGGAGCTGTACTTGGTATGCTCATATTGTATCTGATTGCACTCGCATGTCGATTTTTTATTTACAAGAGCAAGAACGATACATTTCCAGGCACGAAGGAAGGTTTCAACATTTTCACAATCAAAAAATGTGACGCGTGCCCCACATGCCCCACGTGCGCCCCAGCCACACCATGTCCTTCACCTTCCCCCATCACCACCGCCGCCGCCCCAAAAGCTGGTGATGCATGCACGAAACCTGTAACTAGGGATATGAATGCACTCACGTACAAATACGATAATGACATGAACTGCACGAAGGTGGCATCTTGTAAAGCTGCAACTACCGCCTTACCAGGTTTTTTCCCCAGGCCTGATGGATGTAAAGAAATATGTACAGCTGCGTCGGGCAGCACTCCCGTAGGTGCAAAAACAATGGTCAAAGATGAGGGGGGTGCGTGCAATACTGTTGCTGAGTGTCTCGGAAGCAACGTACTTGTAAACAATGGCTGTTATGAACCATGTGATACCCTCGCATCTGGTGCCATTGCCAATTCTAAAAAATACTACAAGACTGGGACACCAAGCACATGCAATAGAGTTTATGAATGTGATGTTGGTTACGAGCCAAATGAGGCAGGAACAGCAGGAACACCTGCTGCAGGAACTTCATGTGTCAAATCCTCCTCAACGGAAACTTACACCATGAAAGATCTCGTGGAACATTATTTGATTCACGGTTAATTACTCAAAAAAAAAGAGAGTACTTTAGTATATGAGTTATAACGTTGCAAACTTTGATCAGGTTACTCAGTCAGATGGTGTGGATGGCATCATCCAGTTGTCAGACGGTAACTTGGGATTCAAGGGGGCTAATAATGTCACTATAAACGCCTATGGTGACATTACAGCGAATGCAATTTTTGCGTACGGAGCTGGTGGTGGGGGTGGTGGGGGTAATGATACTTTGAGTGACGTAGTGAACCGTGGGAATGTTGTTTCCAATTCTATTGTAGTATATGGCAACATCACAGCCAACTACTTCTCGGGGAACGCCAACCTCCTTTCAAACATTGTAAACAGTGACATTGCCCCTGGGGTGTATGGGAATGCCACCGCAGTTTCCCAGATTACCATCGGGGCAGATCACCGTATCACTTCAATCTCAAATGTTGTGATTGCCCAGAGTAACTTGGATCAGGTGGTGAACCGTGGGAATGTCACCTCAAATTCCATAGAGGTCCTAGGGAACGTATCGGCTTCGTATTTCATGGGGAACGCCAACCTTCTTTCAAACATTGTAAACAGTGACATCACACCTGGGGTGTACGGGAGTGCCACATATGTACCCCAGATCACCATTGGGACAGACCATCGTATAAATACCATTTCCAGTGTTCTTATATCTGGGGTAGGTTCAGTTTCAAACTTGGATCAAGTGGTGAACCTTGGGAATGTCACCTCCAATTCCATCCAGATTTTGGGGAACATCACAGCCAACTACTTCTCGGGGAACGCCAACCTTCTTTCAAACATTGTAAACAGTGACATTGCCCCTGGGGTGTACGGGAATGCCACCGCTGTTTCCCAGATTACCATCGGGGCAGATCACCGTATCACTTCAATTTCAAACGTCGTGATTGCCCAGAGTAACCTGGATCAGGTGGTGAACCGTGGGAATGTCACCTCGAATTCCATCCAGATTTTGGGGAACGTCGTCACATCCAACTATTTCATGGGGAACGCCAACCTCCTTTCAAACATTGTGAACAGTGACATTGCCCCTGGGGTGTACGGTAATACCACGGCGGTTTCCCAGATTACAATCGGGGCAGATCACCGTATCACCTCAATCTCAAACGTTGTGATTGCCCAGAGTAACCTGGACCAGGTGGTGAACCGTGGGAATGTCACTTCGAATTCCATAGAGGTCCTAGGAGACGTGTCGGCTTCGTATTTTCGAGGGAACGCCAACCTCCTTTCAAACATTGTGAACAGTGACATTGCACCTGGGGTGTACGGAAGTTCCACCACAGTCTCTCAGATCACCATCGGGGCGGATCACCGTATCTCCAGCATATCGAGTGTGTCTATAAGTGGTGGGGGTGGTGGGTCATCGAATCTGGATCAGGTGGCCAACTTGGGGAATGTCACATCAAATTCACTCATCATGTCCAACTTGCTTGTGGGGAACACTGCTACGGTATCCAATATAGTGGTGACGAATGCTCGAGGTGCCAACCCAACTCTCACATCAGGCAATGTCCTTGTCGTCGATCAGAATTTCAAATCGTACAAAACATTCAGGGTTCTTACATTTGGGTCAAATCGTATCGAGGGTATTCAGTTATCCAACACAGTTGATGGATGTCAGACCTTTATAGACATCTACCCACAGAGCAACATTATCGATGTGTTTCAGAGTCTATCACATGGTACGGGGACTACGCTGCTCCAATCATACACAGCCAACCTGTATATAAATTCACTGGCCCACGGTATCATATCGTGTCTCACAGATAATGGGAATACTTTTATAAATATTAATACTTACATCTAATAGTACTAAAAGATGGTATTTGGATCATTCAACTTGAATTCAGAAACACCCGATCTCAAATGGACTTTTCAGGGTCGTAATGTGACCTACACCGCGGGGGACAATTTGAGACCAAATCCTATAGATTCAGCAGTGCCATGGGGGCAGACATTTAATAATGATGGGACTAAATTTTATATTTTACAAACTGGTGCAGATGACTCGAACACCTTCACCTTATCACGACCCTATGATTTGACATCAGTGACTTCAGCAGTTGCATTTACACCACCTGGTACCCATGGGTGGACTGGTGTAAGTTTTAGTCCAGATTACAAGTATTATGCAGGTACCAATAATACTACTACTGTTTATGTATATAGATGTGCTACAAAAGGAGTAATTAGTGCATCTGATACACTCCTTACGAGCCCAGCACCTCCTATTAGTTTTGCACAGAGTATATCATGGTCTGGACAGAATTATATATTTACATTAGATGGAAATTATCTAGTCAGTAAATTACTATTTGATGAGACTGCGGGTACGCTTACATACACTGGTCAGCAAGTGGATGTCAGTGCGGTTGCTAACTCACGCGGACTTATAGTGAACCAGGCAGGTACAAAAATGTTCATATGTGATACGACTGCTTTAAAATCAATATACGAATACTACTTACGGGTCCCATATGATCTCACTACATATGTTCTAGCTCCCACCTCTATCGGTGTGGCAGCTCTCGTGACAGATGAACCAGCTACTATGGCTTCTACCGAGATTTCATGTAACCCTGAAATGACACGTATATATGTGGGTGACTTTTCTACAAGCACAGCAAATGCAAGGGTGTATCAATTACGAGTAAAATAATACCTCGGTCACATAGTAGTAAAGGATGGTCTTTGCGGGATTTTACATGTTGGCGAACCGTCACGTGGAGGTGATTCCACCACTGGGTGCAGTTGATGCAGTGTTTGTTAAGGGAAATTTTGACGTGTCGTCGGCGACACGGGTCTACCAGGATACGTTGTTGGTCTACCCCACGGATATAGAATTCAGTCCAGATGGACTTCGGATGTACGTGTCGGTGCGTGGTTCCACAACCGTGTATCAGTATTTATTGACAACGGCATGGGATGTCTCCACCGCTTCACAGACTGAGAATGCAAGTCTCACGGTGTCCAACATGACGTATATAGACAATATAGAGTACAAAAAGGATGGGTCATCATTGTATGTCGTAGGGTCTGGAAATGTCGCCCAGTTCAATCTCACAACAGCGTATAGTCTGGCATCAGCTGGTGCACAGAGTACCCTCCGTATTGTACCCTCAACTGCAAATGTGGCTCTCGCTTTTTCAAACACCGCCACAAATAATTATCTCCACTTCACTTCGACTGACTCGACCAACATAAACACCATATCAACCCTGGAGATTGCCACACCCTTTGCAAATTCCACATTTCTCGGAAAATCTGCAAACCTCATACCCATCGTATCCAATGTGACGACCGCGACAGATATGCGACCCACACCGACACTGGAGGTGAGTGGTGACGGTACTCGATTGTATCAGGTGTTCAACAACACCTCGCTTTCCAATGTGTTTGTGGTGGAGTACAAATTGGGAACAGCCAATAACCCCACAACCCTCACAAGTGCAACCCAGGTTGAAGATTATCTGAATATTGCAACCCAACAAGTGGGTACTCTAAAAATTCGTCCAGATGGGTCTGAGATGTACATAGCTGGATCAAACACGGTGAGCACGTACAGTCTGGATCTACCTGTGCCCATCACATATATTTCATTTGATCAAGTGAACACATATGATATTTTTGGGGGGACTGCAAATGTGGCAGCCACGGGGACTGGTCAGTATACTCGGTCCACCACAATCGTAAAGAAGGGTTCTGCAAGTGCAGTGTTCAATGGAACGAGTGATTACACACTGATCCCATCCACTGGGTTTTGGGCATCAAGTCTCCTCTCAGTTTCGTTGTGGGTAAATTTTAGAAATGTCACAACGGGTGCTGGAGAATATTTCGGAATATTTGGAACCAATGGGAATATAGATAATGGTGGTATAAGTGTCACATACAAGACTGATACAATTGGCATCTATTTTGCCAGTAACTCTCCGCGCATGACGGCAACGTACACGTTTGTTGCAAATATATGGTACAACATGTGTGTGGTGTTTGATGCAACTGTGGCGGGTACAAAATTGTACATAAACGGAGTTTCACAAGCGCTTACACTGACAGGGACGGGTTCAACAGCTTTTAGTATCCCCCAAGGAAAGACACTGTTTGTGGGAGGATCCTATGATCAGAATCTTACAAATTCACCAGTCTATTTTTTGAATGGATACATTGATCATTTTAGGGTGTACAACGTCATCCTCAATGATAAAAATGTCACCAAGTTGTTCCTTGATGATCTGGCACCGCCAAGGGCACCCGTATTTCAATTGACGTATGAAAATTCGTCAAGTGCTGATGTGATACCCTCGGGTGTGACACTTGGTGGGACTACACTTTCAACCCTTGTATCAAATCTAGAAGTGTACACGGGTAATTATTGTGGCAACTATACAGGTACACGGGTGACTTCTCTGGCTGGGTGGACTGCATTCACGTACCCATTCACCTTTTCTATGTGGCTCCGTCATGATACATCCGTTGCTAAAAGAACCTTGTTTGCAAGTTCTGGAAATTTTAATTTTTACCTCCAGTCTTCTCAAATTAACATTTTCTTAGGTTCTACAACCCTCACATCAACCACCCTCACGTTTAGTTCGGAATGGCATCACTTTGCATTTACAACGAGTGGATCACGTACATCTGTATATTTTGACGGGAACCCCGTTTTGTTGTCTTCTGCACAAACTGGTACATATACAGGACCACAAACTCTGTATATCATGGCTGAAAATGATGTATTTTTGAATGGTGTCACGGGGTACGCAGATGATATACGCATCTATGATTACGTACTGTCACCTGTTGAGATGGAACACATCTATACGGAAAATTTCATACTTGTGCCTCAGACATTCTACACATCGTTTGATCAGTCCAATGTCTATGAATTCTGGGGTGGTTCGTCAAATGTCACTGCAACTGGGGGAGGTACCTATTCACAAAATCCTGGGTCCAAGGTGGGTACGTTTAGTGGAAATTACCCATATTCCATAACTTCTGGGGTGACATCAACAGGAAGTGTGGTACCTGCATGGAATGGGTTGTTTGCTGCCCAACCCATAACCGTTTCTGTGTGGGTATTCCCCACGAATACGACAAAAGCAACAGTGAATTCCATATTCACCACCACAATGTACAATGTATCTGGAAAAACTGGTATATCACTCGAATTGAATTATTCAGCCCCAAATATGAGAGTTCGAGCTGCATCAACCACTTCTGCACTTGCTCTCTCACATAAAGATGGTGTTATAGGAACTGCCCTCGCCTTTCAGAACAAGTGGATCCATGTGTGTGCTGTATTTACACCGACAACACCTTATTTGTATGTGAATGGGGTGCTTCTTTCTGTAACTTCAACTGGAACCTGGACGTACTCCATGAGTGCAGATAGTGGTCTACGAATAGGCCAAGCGGCATCAAATACAAATTACTTTGATGGGGCGATTGATGATTTTAGAATTATCCGACGATTCATGAATGCTTCAGAAATCAAAGCTCTTTACAAACAGTATACACAGACTCGAATCTATCAAATCAACTCGTACACGAAAAAGTATCCACTTGTACAGCATTCACTCGAGGGAGTGGCGGGTATTGTAGATGTACCATATTTAAAATACAACATAAAGAATTATGCAGTGGCTGGACAGGGTACAAATTTCTGGAGCAACGGGAACGGGAACTTGGCATTCTGTCTAGGTGATATAACATCAGATGGTAAGTTTATGCTTGTATCACAGTGTCAGAATAGTCGCATCATAAAAATTAAAGATGCATATGATGCCGCCAATAATTTTTCACTTGAAATGTACAATGATCCAAATATATATGAAGCAGCAAACTGTCGAGATGTCAACTGTGGTGGTACAAACACTGCATATTCCACCTTTACACCCCTTGGATACCTGTTGACGTTCCAATGGACAGGCAACATTTTGTACTACAATAGCCGTTTTGATCCCACCAATGCAGGAGCCACCTATTATCCCACAGGTACGCTCGTGTCACTTGGAACACTCACGGGTTCATATGCAATGTCGGGGGCTACGGCGCGCATTGGTAATTTCTGTAGAATTGACTCGACAAATGGAAATACATACTGGTTCATAGGACAAAATAATTCAAAAACGTTGAGAAAATATAGACTCAATGTGTCAGGTGCGGGTGTACCCACAAGCGTTGTCACGACACCTGAACAGAGCGTCACACTGAGTGCTTCGGGTAACAATCCGAATGACTTTGACCTGAGTCCAGATGGTACTCGACTGATAACAAGTGATTTTACTGTACTCACAATGGTGGAATATACATTGTCGACACCATTCAGTCTTGCCACCGTGAGTGCATCACCAATCCGCACCGTGTCCGTGTCCCCTCTGTTCCGATATGATTCAGTTCGAATTTATTCATTCAAGATATTCACAAAACCCAATGGTGAACAATACATTGTGGCCACAACTGATGGGTACACAACAACTGGAAACATCTACATGATGTCTGTGAAACTTGTTCCCGATGTATAAAGAATTAGGGCCCCACTTGGGTACCCAAGATGCTCCGAAGGTTGTGTCTTCACCTGCGCACAAACAAACTTCACCAAAGGGAAAAAGGAATATGGATTCCGATATTGTACCACGAATTGCAAAAAGGTGGTACAGTATTGGTGCAGGGGTGGGTTGAGAATACATGGCACCTGTGGTGCGAGACGGTGCCAGGGGGAGAGGTGTGTGATCCCCAAGTGACTCTCCTTGAGATGGATGACATCAAATTTTCGGAACTCGTGTATACACGTGAAAAACCCCCAGAACCAGAGGAGGACATGGATATCGTACATTCATGGGAAGTGTACCAGCGGGACCCCCATCAATTCTGGAAACAACAACCTACCCGTGTTCGTGATTTCAAATCAAAAATCCTGGCCCTCTCTAAATCGGGACGTTTTCCATGACATTAAGGTGCACCCCCGCCCACGTCTGTTCAGAGTACGGATTCATGTTACACCAGGGATACACTGGATACCCTATGTAATGTATCGGATACACATTTCGATCGATACATTTCATACACGTCTCAAAGCTGTCATCAATGATGGCACTCATCCGCAAGCTATGACACAGATCCGCCTTGTCCACCTCATGGGGTGTGAAACTGTTGGTGAGGATGATATCCTTGAAGACACCTGGGTAGTTTCGACCGATCCACTCTTCAGTCATGTGACGTGCAATATCCTGACGACCTGACATGACATAGAGGTCATACTGCTTGCTCATGATTTCAAGATACTTTTGACTATCCTCCAGGGGTTCCATGGCGTGACACTCTTCACTGAAATAGAAGGCATCCACCATGTACTTGGACTCCTTGGAGGTCATTCGAAACAACTTACCATAGTGATACGGGTGTCGTGCAGGTGCTCGAAACCCTGGATACTTCCACTTGCTCATAGTTTTCAAAAAAGGACAGAGGACTTCATCCACGTCAACCGCAATCCTGATGGGTGCCATTTATTCACTAGAAATTAAATATTTTAAGTATGTAATGATAATCACACCATATTGGAAATTACCACGTGTCTACATGTTCTACATGTTTTATTTGATCATAATGACGGGGAATCTCGCCATCTTGGCGGCACGACGTAGGGCAGCTTGCATTGAGGGTTCACTCCACAAGAGCCACCGTGCCCAGAAACCCGCC
>Ga0181347_1000036_pt1 | contig 36249 bp, 57 predicted proteins | sample Su13VDMM110SN_FD_130102 | JGI IMG/M metagenome (GOLD analysis project Ga0181347, IMG submission 130102) | Freshwater viral communities from Lake Michigan, USA - Su13.VD.MM110.S.N | ecosystem: Environmental > Aquatic > Freshwater > Lake | place: USA: Michigan | collected 2013-07-16
AGCAATATTAGGATTGCCCTTATTATCAATTCTTACATTAACGAATTCATGATCGGACAAATCCTCTTCTCCCCACTTTGTAATAATCTTTATTTCAGAATGAATACATGGACGATACTCACCATTAAAACCTTTCCAATTCTGATATTTTCCAAACTTCTTTTCATTGTGCATCTTTCTATAATCATTTGTAGCCAAACAAACAATTTTAGATTTATAGATAAGTGCAGAAACATGATGGGATTTTCCGCTTTGGACGCGAGGCTTTAATGCCCTTGCAGCTTCTATTACACGATCAAAGATTCTTTGGTTCATAGCAAAAAGAATAGCTTGATAACCTTAGTAGTCAAGCTATTGATTTAGGTTTTTTTTAAAAAATCATTACGTCATCAAATGAGAAAAAGCAATTTGTATAACTTGATATTTATCCCAGCCACTTACTGAAAACTCATGCTCTTCCGACATACATTCCCAAATCATTAGTTTCTCATCATAATACATATTGTAACCCATGTCTTCTAATTGTTGCAATATAAATGCAATTCTTTTATCGTATTCAATAGACATATTAGTATCAACCTCCCCTTTGACCACGATAAGGTAACTCTGAGTCTTTTACAATTTTTCCATTCTTCCAGATAGATTCCCATTTATATCCAGCACCACGCTCATAAGATTTCATTCTAAAGCATAGTTGTGGATACATTTCTGCCAATTTATTAACAACAGAAGTAGGAGGAGCCCAAGCTGAAGAAAAAGAAAAAGAAAAAGAACGCGCTTTTTCTACAATCTGTTGTCCTTCATAAGTTCCCCATTTAGTTCCCCAATTTTCACAGCACCATTCATATCCACCCTGATTAAATCCATCTTTTGGCTCTTTTGACCAATCAGTTTTTGGATTATCTTTATTTTTAATATTCCATGTATTAGCAACCTCATCCAATTCTTTATATTTAGAAGGATATGGAATAACAGAATCGCAATTTAATTCACCTTTTTCAGTGAAATGTTTCTTAACGATTTCATTTAAAACTGCTTTGGGGCCAGATATAGTTAGGTCTGTTTCGCAATGGTTAGGCATTTTAGTATATTTTTTTTATTATTACGCTTCTTCTTTGATTACTTTTGCATTTTTAAAACTACGCGCTCCCTCATATGCTTCTGCTTCACGGAAATAAATATAAGGAGAATCTACAATCACAAATCGGCTTGGGCCTTTATGATTTCTAGCGATAAACTTACCATTGATATGCACAGTAAATTTATATCTAGCATTTATGGCTGATTCTATATTAGTGTTATTATTGTCAACCTTATCTAGCAAGTTGCTAACATTGGAATGACGGTCTAGTGTTTTGTGCATCTTCTCTTTCATTTTCTTTTAAAAATAAAAACTAAAACTGTAATAGCAAGTAGGAGTATTGGATCGATTATCATTCATTCTTTATTGTTATGTGTGTTATTGTTGATTTCTTTAAGACGACTGCCAAAAATTAAGTAAGGATTATAGTTATTCGGAGCGCAAAAGTAGAAGTAAAATTGCATTTACTGACCGTTACTATTAGCAATATCGCAAATTACCTCGTCGTTGTCAACTCTAAAATGTTGATTTTTTGCTTTTTCTAGCATTTATGTCAAGTTTCCAGCCGTGAGCTTTGCATAATATACTAAGCGTGGCGGCTTATAATTTAGTTTAAACAAAGTTGCCCCTCAATTGGGCGGGAAATATTTGTAGTATATCCAGTATTAAATCCAGCAGAGGATGCGTCTCCACCATAAACATTCAAGCGGGAAGCATTTGATTTATATAATTTTGGGAACTTTGTTTTTACAAAATTATCTCTTTCCTTCTTATTATTTACAAGAACTATTGAATATTTCTCTCTTGAAGATGTCTGAATATTAGTAGCCATACCAGCAAAATATTCATTCTCTTGTTTCGTTTTAGCTTCAGTTAATTTAATATCAAGCCCTCTCGTAAATCCCTCAAGGAATGTTGCACGATAACGAGTTTCGGCATTATTTGTCTTTTGATAATATTGCCAAGAACGCATCATATGTTCTTTTAGAAATGATTGGACATAAAGAGCGAATTCTACGTCTGATTTACGACCAAAGAAATAAATCTTAACTCCATCGTATCGTGAACCAGAATAAACTAGATTAACATTAAAATGCTTTTGCAAAATATTTGAAATAAATCTTTGGGTTACACTCTTTCGCTTTCCTTCAAGGACTTCTTCGGAAGCAAATTCTTCTTTAGGTTGCTCTATTGACGCAAGAGCTAAGTCAATATTATATTTTGCTGCTAAAGTAGTCGCTTTTTCAAGAGCGGATTCTGCTTCTGCTCCAGTTGCTCCTTTGTGAAGTTGGAGAAGTTTTTTTAATTTTTCTAGGATTTCGGTATTCATTTGGTTTTTGGGTTGAGAATAAGAGAATAGACTAAACAGAGAAAAAATCAAGGTTTTTTTTCGCTTTTTTAAAAAAATATTATTAATACATTGGCTGATTTCTAAATGCTTTTAGGAATCCATCTCTTTCATCATCTATTATTATTAGATAATTAAATATTAAAGATTTACTAAAAGTCTTTTCGTAAGATTCTCCACACATCTCCCTATCTTCTGATGGGTCGTATATTTTACCATCGCAAATTAATACTGCATGGTCTCTCCCTTTCTTTGAGCATTTATCTTTATAATTTGCGGAGCTTATCACAGGAAACTTTAAAGATAAAGTAATTAGATTAGAAAATATGTTCCAATAATCTTCGTTTATGGTTACAGAATTGAAAATTACATTATTTCTTTTTAAGAATTTCTCAATAGAACACATTTCTGTTCCAAGTCTTGTTGTTTTTAATTCTTTTCTAACAATCTTTTCTTCCATTCCAAACAACATAGACACGGAAGATGCCGCGCAAGAATATGGTTTTTCTTGGCGACGATGGGTAATTTTTTTAATAGGTTTCATTGATAAATGTTTAGGTTATTACATAAATAAATGGTGGGACGTTCCGTATCTTTAACGGATTCTCACGGTTATAAACTGAATGTTCTATTATTTCTCATGAACTAATATCCCATAAAATGGCGTTTCGACCGTGAATCGAACACGGAACCGTCTGCTTAGAAGGCAGATGCTCTATCCAATTGAGCTATCGAAACAAAAATAAAAATTGATCGCATTAAACGGAGTCGAACCGTTATGCCCATTACAGGCGGAAGATTTTGAGTCTTCTGTGTCTGCCAATTCCACCATAACGCGATAAAAATAATTTAATACATTCAAAGAACCTTTTATGCCTTAACCTTCCACTATCCTGCCACAAACCATACTTTCCGTCAATAATTTTCTATCGTTTTTTTTAAAAAATGTCGCATTTTTTTATTATGCCGACACTAAAATAGTATCCCCTTGCATCAGGTTTATCATTAACTCATAAAAACCACTAAACAAGTAAATGTCCTCATCGACAAGGGGAAAAGGGAAAAGTTACCAAAAAGAACAAAAGAAATCCCAGATAGGTTTTTCCTGCGTTACCTATTATTCGTTTCATCAGCAGGTGAGTCATCCACGAATATATCTATCGTTAGAAAGAACTGGGAAAAGTTATTAAAAAAAGAACAAAATTGGTGCGAGCGGAGGGAATTGAATCCTCATCTCCTACTTAGAAGGAATAATAGCCATTATACCACACCCACAGCAAACATAAAAAATGGTTCCGCCTGAGAATTACGATATCTCAACCAAGGGATTATGAGTCCCCTGCTCTTCCTTTGAGCTAAAGCGGAAAAATAATACAAAGAACAAAATTAATATCCCCAGTTTTTAAATAGGGGAGGAAGTGTTTGATTCACGCCCAATCTACATGGGACTATCATAATTTTTAACCAATTCTTTTAAAAAAATTGATAAGATATAATGAAACCCTTTACTCCCTGTAAAATAATTTCAAATAAGAAGAACCAACTTACGTGGCACTTGCTTGGCTTTTTACGGCTCTTCACATTCCACTATGCTTTACTTCTTATTTGAAAAAAATGAAAAAGAACGACATCACATCTAACTCTTATTACCTTACTCGATTCCACTCTGGAAATCAAGTAATTTTTTCGCTTTTATTAATTAAGCGCAAAGGTCTCGTATGTCTGTATCTAAATAAAAATCCTGATTTTCAAGATTTTTGCTTTTATCTTTGTGAATCTTAGTTGGTGGAGCTTTTACTTTAGAACGTGGTTTATAAATTTTTTCGAGTTTTTTCTGTAGTTTATGGGTTTTCATGAAGAAATGGGTTTATTTTTAATCTCCTATCGAAATTGTTTTAATTCCGAATTGAGGATGGAATATGACATGAGCATTAACAGGGTCTTCAAACGCACCATGAATACGGGTATCAGGAGGAAACTTTGATAGAATATCTATCAGTTCCTTCGTTGTCTTTAGTTCCGTATATTGCTCTAATATCGTTGGTATTTTGTTCATTATTATGAAATGGTTTATTATTTAGTTCAATAGAAGCATAATCACGCGCATCACTTGTGGAAAATCCGTTCTTCATGCACTCATTCCATATTTGCATGAATTTTATTCTATAAAGAGTATCTATCATTGTTGTTAAGTTAAATATCCTGTCCTCCTATATGGTCAACCCAAAAATGCCAAACCTTCCAATCGTTATCGTCCCTTACCCTTTCAATAAAAGCATACCCCTTTACACCAAAACAGTCAATTAAATTTGATACTTTTTCTTCTAAATCCCATGAATCCCAAGTTTTTGTCTCTACAGCATACAAAAATTGATGCCTTAAAAATCCTTCTTCTAATGGAAAGTTTGCTTCTGGTCTTTTGATCATATCTAAATAAAGTAAAATGCGGTTTTAAGGATGACCGCAAACCTTTTTAACCAAAAATAACTACTTATAGAGAAGTTATTGAATTCTTAACCCTATTCTTTTTATTTCCTAATCTTCTTATTAGTTATTTTCTTTTACACCAAAGCCATGTCGAGAAAGAGAATCACGGTCTTTCTTGTTCTTAGCCCCAATAAGTCTCCATGCACCCTTTTCTGTGGCGGAAGATGCGATTGCGGTATTATCCTTGAATGCGATATATTTGTCAGAGCAATTAACGAGTGAGGCAGTTGTATTTGTGTTTGTCATATTATTATTTGTTGTGTTTTTCTAGCAGGGAAATTAGTTTATCTTTTTGTGTCAGACCTGAAATTCTTTCAACTTCAACATTATCCTTTAGGAAAATGAGAGTTGGAACAGCGCGAACATTATATTTATCGACAAGTTTTTCATGCTTGTCGATGTCAATAGATTCTACTAAAATTCCTGTTTCTGAGGAAAATTCAGTAAGAATTGGTTTCATTGCTTTACATGGGGAACACCAAGTTCCCTCAAACTTTAGGATTTTAATCATTTTTAGAATTTTGTATACAATAATTTAATTATTAATCTTCTTGTGTAATTGCCGTATCTTGAGCATTTTTTTTTGATGTTTCAGCGTGCCAAAGTTGTGGACTCATGACTTTATAATCTAGTTTTAGATTGGGCTTAACCCATGAATCATCTTTCCATACTATTCTATTATTTGGTTGTGCTGCTATTTGTCCAGAACCATCTGTTAATAATAAAAGATGGTAACATTTATGTTCGGGCGGATATTGACTAAAACCATTATTCGTATGGTCTAAGGTGAACCAATATATTGCTGGAACAAGACTTCCATCTCTTTTCCTAAACTCGCAACTCATCTCTCTCAAATATTCATAACTATTTACTGAAAAATCCCATCCGTGGCAATCCCACATTTGCAACTCATTTAATTCATGAACAGGCGCACCATCACTAGGCAGAGAATGCCTTAACATATGCAAAGGAATTCTTGCCCATTGTGCGCCAGATTCGCACATAATAGAAAAGTGAAGAGCCCTTGATGGAATTGATGTTATTCCAAAAACAACTGCTTTCTCAAATTTTAATGCTTCGTTTTTATCTAATCCTCGCAGGATAGAACGGTCAACGTAGCCATATAAATGATGTATGACTGAGGCGTTATGACAATGATGATTCATTTGTTAAATTAGACGATTACCCAACCATTTCCTTTGTTAATACGAAAATATTGACGAGTAACTTTTTGGTTTGGGGTGATTTTTTGGAATCCATTATCAAGAGCTTCTCCACTTTTGTGAGCTAAATATGCTGAATTCGCACCTATAATTCGAGAATTTTTAACAAAAGTATCGTCTTGTTTTGTTAAGAAAACTTCATCCTCTTCATCCTCTTCATCCTCTTCATCAAAGAGTTCGGAAGCAAGACTCATAATATTTGCAACGAAGTCGATACCCTTAAGCTCATTCGTTACCGCACTATTAGAAGCATAATTAGAAGTAAATTTTTGACTATCATTATTATTTTCCCCTAGAGCAGAAATGACTTCATAACGGCAAACTCGCATCTTTGCATAATTTGCCTCAAATGGAATGGAAACAACATCTCTAGGATTGATTTTGCAAAGAATAGTAATTCCATTACTTCCAAAGCGACTTACGAAATCTTCAGAACCAACGTGCAAGCCGCGCCCACATCCATTTGTGGGATTTGGATCTAAAGTAGAACGGTCTTCCTCCACAATTCTGCCAACGGAATTATCAAAAGAACGAGTATGAAAATCTTTGAAATCACGGGAAACCCTTTTCTGGGCAATAAAATCTCCATCTTCACAAATTGGTAGTTTGTAAATGTTTAGATAATTATAAAGTTGTTCAATTGACCTCTGATCTGGATTTGTCATTAGCTTTTCCAAGAAAAAAACAAGAGGTTCAAATGGAAAACCTTCCTTGATAAACTCTAAAATACGTTCTGCAACGCTATTATGAACAAGCTTGCCATCATAATAGATTTCATTTTGGAATACTTTGATTCTACCAGAGCTAAACAATGCGATTGCGCTAGGCAAAGATACTATTTGTTCGGCAATATCCCATGCCTTGCTTCGGATTGCTTCCTTTAGCTTGATAAAGCGAGAATCATTAGAAAGGATTGTGTAAGGTTTATTCTTGATTATTATTGTGATAAAATCAGAACTTATTAATGTTGCGGGTGTATTCATTTCTACTTTGTGTTTTTTAGGTTTTTGTTGCCAAGGACTAGACTAATGTAATCTAAAACTGGTTTATGATCCCAGCTATGATATGATATATACTGCATTATAGGGTATGAGTCAAGGAATTTCTGCTGTAATTCTTCGATTTCTTTTTTCTTTTTGTCAATAATTTTTTCGATATTGTTATCTGGTTTTAAATTACCATATAAAGAGATATTATTTTTAGCTAAATCGCATTTTTGTTTATCGTTTGTAACTAAAGATTTGATTTTATTTATGATTTCACAGTTATGGTTTAATTTGATTATGTTTTGGACTTTATCTCTAGTGCCGTAATCAAAATTATATGAATACCAAAGAATAACGTCCATCTTAATGTCTTTAAACTTTTCATCATAAAGCTTAGTTAAATGATCTTTTATATTAATCCAGCCGTTCTTGATTAGTTTTGGTATTGAACGCTCTGTAAAACAATAGATTACGGGATGTTTAGAGAATTCTGGATCTATTTTCTTTAATTCCTTATGGATAAAATCAAAAGTATGATTGAATTTTTCGTATTCAATACCATCACGCAATAAATAATAACCAGCTTCGGATAAATCAAAATCTACATTAAAAAGATTTGTGTCTAAACACCCATCTTTTGTTGATATAATTTGACCTCCAACTTCATCTTCATCCAAAAAGTTTTCTGGATCAAAAACGTGTGCATTATATCCAATCAGGGAACTTGAACCATTTGAGGTTTTTGAGCTTTTTACTCTTGGTGGCAATTGAATATCATCAATATTCTTAAAAAGATTGAAATCCATTCCCTTTTCATCGCAAAATGCTTTAAATTGCTCTAAATTATTAGGTTCAGTCAGTTTAAAGCATAGGCATTCTTTACCTACCATATCTCCATTAATAATATTATTACTCTCAGCATGATGACTGAAAATTTTACGAATTTTACCTACACTTTTTGTTTTAAGAGTGTAGAATAATGTTTGTGATGCATTTTTATTTGATTGCTCCTTAGCCGTTCCGATAAAATCAATAAAATAACCATCTGTAGATTCATCATTTAATCCAGCCCTTACAGTTAGTTTGTATTGTTTGTTCCTTCTTTGACACGCAAAGAAATATGGGAAAGGAACTTTCATGGCGACCGAATTAATTTCTTGGTTATTGAAATTAATCTTTACAGTGTCTTTAATGATATCTTTAAAGATATTTAATTCTCCAGATTCATTAAAGATTTCATGATAGAATGAGCGAGCTTCCCATTCAGTATTAATGGATTCAAGCCGCTTGTTAATACGCTCCCTAATTTCATTCTCAATTTCTTTAAGTTTTGCCTTAATGAAAGAGATTGTTTTGGGAGTATATTCTACTGTTTCGCGAGAAGGTGGAATACTTACTTGTCCAAGTTCGGCAAATAAATATACACCCTTATTCAACATCTTTAGTTGAAGTGAGTTTGCATTAGAAACAAGGTTCGGGTCAATTAAATATTGAATCCCGCCCATGATTATTTTACTGCGACGAGAACTATAAACTAAAAACTTTGGGAATCCCCATTTACCTTCTGATTCAATATGATATTCCGTTTCGTCAAATTTAAAATCCTTATCTCCATGAACATTTGGTTTTACGTTCCAGAATTGAGCAACATCATGAATTCTAGCAATAAAGATATGCAAATCAGAAATATTAACAGGAATGATAATCTCCATTCCGCTTTCTTCTTCGCATGGTTCTCTTACAAGTAATGCCATCTTTCCAACGCCATCCTCTGAAGAATAGGCATTGTAAATGTATTTTTCTCCTTTGTAATATGAAATTACTTGGAAAGAAGGAGTATAAGCAAACCCGCTCTTTGCGCCGATACCAAAATATCCAATAGCATTCTTATCATCACGCTTTAGAGATTTTGAATATGAAACATAAATCTCGAAAATATCCTCTTTAGATAAACCTGTTCCGTAATCACGGACACGAAATTCTAGGTTCTCTAGTGAAGGCGCATAAACATCAATTGGCTTGGAAGTATTTCCATTCAATAGATGAGCATCGCGTGCATTGCACATATATTCACGACAAACGGCTCCAATTTTGTCGGTATAAATTTGATTGCGTAGAATATTAAAAATATTCTCGTTAATTTCAAGTTTGAAAGAAGTTTCTTCAAACTGCTGGCTACGTTCAATAGTTTTTTGTGTGGTTTCAATAATCATGGTAGTTGTGTGACTCTTATAACCTAGCATAGCTGCACCGAAAGTCAAGCGATTTTAAAAAAATTATTCAGTTATTTTTTCTGGCTCTGGAGTGAAAATTGTTCCGAAAGAATATTCTTCTGCGTAGTATTTATTTGCGGAATATGTAAAATCTTCCTTGCCGCATTTTTGTAGAAATAATTCTACTTTTTCTGCGGCCAATTCATTTAGTTTATCTTCATCCCATTCAACTTTTATTTCAACAACATCTCCTAGTTCATCTTTAACATCTAAGCAAGTGTAATTGATATTTTCGTTCTTGGCTTTAACTATTTCGCCACGGAAACAATTAAGTAAAGCAGATTTTAATCTGTTCATTGGCGTTAAAACATAATAATGATTACTACTTAATTCAAAATAATCTTTAGAAACGCCATATCCTAAGCAAAAATTTAACATTCTATCGAGAGCTTCTTTTTGCCCACGAAAAAATAAATTATAATAATTATTACCAGATAAAGTTAAATTAAATTCTAGTGGTTCTTCTAACAGGGGTGTATATATTTCAGACATATGGTTTTGGGTTTAATTTTTTTATTTCTTGTTGATAAAATTATTTATTTTATCATTTAAATGTTTGATCTCCTCTTGACTAGGGGAGTGTTTCAGATGGAAGTCGTTCATGCAAGCAAATTCTTCGCCTTTGTAGAAAACATTTATGTCAATACGCCCATTTGAGGGGTCTTGCAATAGGGTTCCTTGAAGGAATTCATCACGAAAATCAAATCCAAAAGAACGAGGTAAAACTTTCATTTACTTTTACTTTAAAAATATTAAAAATAGATACAAGTAACCCGTTGATAAAATATTAGCAACGGGTTTCTGTTTTTATTTATCTATTTAATTTATAGAACACCATTCTTTTGGAGTTCAATTACTGCTTTTGCAGTTGCAATTTTAATTCCAACACTTTTATTAAAATGGTCGGAAGCATTGCAACGAGCTTCGGCAGTAATATTTACGCCAGCTTTTGTAAATTTTACAGTAGTATAACCACCGCGAGCACGAACCGCACCTTGTAAGTTAAGGCGACGAATTTCGTAAACTGGCATTGATACTGGAATCATTACATTCATACCATTAATCCTATATGGCATATCGACTTCGCGAAATTGACTTATAATTACGCTTAATCCTTTATTTTTTAAGGCGGCAGTATCAATGGTTTCACCATTTACCACGGGCCAATCTACATCATAACTGTTTAGTTGCTTATTAACATTCATACTGATTATATGTGCTTTTGGTTTATGTTTTGCTGCTTTTTGCAGCGTTTTGACCATAGATGCAATGTCTCTAAAGTCAAGAAATTATTTTAAAAAAATTTTGATTCAATTCAAAAGAACCTTTCCTTTACCTTATTTAAGGCAGTGATATTTATGTCGCATCCAAGATATTTTCTATTTAACTGTTTTGACGCAACTAATGTTGTTCCGCTTCCACAATAAAAATCAGCAACTATATCACCTTCATCCGAAGATAAGGAAACAATTCTTTTTATAAGTTCAAGTGGTTTTTGAGTCGCGTATCCAACTCGTTGACGCGGCTTCGCTGATAGATAGGATGTTTTTATCCATTTAGTTGATTCCCCCAATGATCCCATCCATCAAACTTATCTCGCGCAAATAGTTCAATTCTAGGAACATCGCCAACTAACTCAACTATTCTGTTTCTAATTTCATCTGGTTTTTTAGAATGATGGAGGCGCGGCGATTGAATCAAAGACTTTACATTATTCTTCTTAACTAATTTACGCGCATTTTTCCCTCTTGTTGCCAACAAGCACAACTCAACTCCGCTTTTTAGGGTGTATGCTCCCATAAAAGATACTGGATTCCCGCTTTTATTTAATTTCTGCCAAACAAAACCCATTGTTTTATATTCAAATCCCCATGCAGGAATTACTTTATTGATGCAGCGATCTAAATGGTAATCTGTTGTCCAGATAAATAAAATAGAATTGTCCTCTGATATGTTTTTTACTGGTAAAGCAGCTATATCATCGGAAGACATAACTGGATATGGAACCTTTTTCATTAGACCTAATCCAGAATGATTTTCGTCTGGCGTCACCGTCATATCATTATAATATGACCATGCTGGATCAGCATAGATAATTTGATATTTTTTGTTTGGAAAATTCATAAGTCAAACTAATCCTTTCTGTTGAAACAATTTAAACCACTCATCATAAATCTTTTGAAATTCCTCAACGGTGGGAACTTTATCTAATTCATTATCTAAAATTTGCCCCTCTTGGAGAGAGATAAATTTAAAATCTCCCGTCCAAGAGTTATGTAAAATATTTGTATCTTGTAATATTCTAATTTTCAATTACTTGTAACTGGTAATTAAAATAGGGCCATTAATATCGCCATAGTCTGCAAATAGTTCTCCACCAAAACGATTAATATTATTTAGAGCTTGAGCCAAAATTGGAGTCATCTTTGGAATTGCCTCCAATGAAGAATGATAACCTGTTTCAATTTGGAAACGCGCTCCATCTTCTTCTGTCACCCATTGACGAACAAGCCACCTAAGAGGGCGATGTTCACGGATTGAATTAGTATTTTTTGGATTATTTGATGTATTTGTTTTGTTCATGGTCAAAATTTATTTTGTTAAAGGATTGATTTATAGGACTCTACTTCTTCTTTGCAAGAATTGTTAAACCAAATTGCTAGATTATAGCTTACATCCTTCTTGTTTGATCGCATGGAATAAACAAGTTCGCTTTTAGAAGATCTTTTATATACCGATAGGTATTTTTTGTAAAGATTATCTATATCATCCATGACATCCTTTGGAGAAAGATAGTCAGTTTTGATAGTTAATGTTTGATTTAGGTTGTTCATTTTCTTTCTATTTTATGTTTAAAATATTATCTATATTCTTTTTTTAGAAGTCTCCATCTGTTGCTATCAACTTCTTTATCTCCACAATCTATACTGTTAATGATTTCTACCACCTTGTCAAGAGAATCGTGAAAATATTTGTGGGGTATCGTGCCGAACAACCATAGAGGTAATGTTTTAACTCCTTGATTCGCAATAACAAAGATGGGACGTTTAATTGAATTCGCATGAAATAATTCCTCCCAACTGCCACAGGTAGGTTTATTTACATCATAGAAGAAAATAATTGCGTCAGATTTATCAACCATAGATAAATCATAAGCACGAATTTCTTTCATGTGTTTCGCTAATTCTTCGTAATTAGCTTCCTCGCGCAATTTCTTTAGTTTAGTTTGGTATTCGCCAGATTCTTGAATATCTTTTACGAAAACTTTATTAACTGGGTCAAACCATTTAATTCCAACGTATTTTAATTTTTCTTTTATTTCATTACGCCAGCCAGCCCCACAGTCTTTTTCAGACTCCATGCTGCCAACTAAATAAATCCTGATTCCTTGTAATAAGTTCATGTTATTTATTTACGATATATATTTTTTATAAATTTCCTCTACGATTGGTTGAAGAGAAACTAAATCAGGTGTGGTCTCCCAAGTCAAGGTGTAATTCGAGATTTTTTCGAGTTCTGGAATATGCCTCTTCTCTTCTTCGGTTGGTTCTGGCCCATCAATACGAACAATATTTATTAGGAAAAATTCATTACCATATTTATTTTTAAGATACTCGGCTTCGTTCTTGAATCTAACGTCACAAATACAATGGATTAAGTTATTATCTTTATCCATTTTATCCCATGTATCTATTGCATTCATAACTTCTTTTACCCAATGCAAAGGGTCTATTTCTCGCCAAGCGCACCCATAAGCAATCATAATAGGGCGTAATTTTTCTTTTATATCCCCATCTAAAGTATGAATATCTGCATTAAATTTATCTCTAAACAAATCAGATAAATCACCTTTTAGTGCGTTTGCGAATGCGTAATTAATTACCTGTTTAGAGGTAACTTGTTTTAAAAGAGTGGCAAAAGTATCTTTTCCTGCGCGGCGTGCGCCTGTAATTCCTATATATTTCATGTTATTTATTTTAAATTTTCAGCTATGGATAGAATTTTTAACAAATTGCTATCTTCAGCAACGTGTGAAATTCCACGGCAATGACGAGGTTGTTTATATAAAATCCATTTACAGTCAATGCCATTTTCACTTTCTGCTTCTATACGCCAAATTCCTTCTTCATATTCTCCAGAAAGAATGACTTGGCTTGCTTTTGAATTAAAATAGCAATCGGCAGTTTTCATATTTTTTTAAATTCTATTCCTTTGTGGTCTAATATAGCATATTTGTTTTGACTCCTTACATCCCCAACTTGCCATATCACGCAGTCGGTGTCAACAAAATTATGCACACATTGCTTATGAGTATGCCCACTAATTACTGCATGATAATCATCGTTGCTTGGGAAGTCTTCGTTAAAATCTCTTTCGGTATATTCTCTCGGATTTATAAAATCCCATAGAGATTTCGGTTTTGAGTGTAGTAAAAGATATTTTTTATTATTAAATAATAATTTATAAGATATTTTAAATTTATCGGAAACTAATTTATAAATCTCTTGGTCTAACCCATATTTCCACCATTCTCGTATAACAAAAAGGTCATGATTACCAAGGCAAAAATACCATTCATTAATATTTTTCTTTAACCATTCCGCCGCTCCTTTATTGTCTTCGTTTACTGTTGGAAAATTTTGTTCATTTGTAAATGAAAAAAGGTCTCCAAGAAAAAAACGAGTTTTTATTTCTGGATGTTTATTCTTTATTAAATCTAATTTATCATATTTACAATGGGAATCAGAGGCAATGAGAATTGATTTGTTATTTATCTCAATATCCATATTAATTAACCCATCCGTTATATTGCCAACCCTTTTCTTCAGTAATATTTAAATCCCCAGCGATAGTAGATTTAAATTGTATTTTACCAGAACTATCTAATAACGCATAAGTAGTTTGTTGACCATCGCAGCAATAGCTTTTATCTTTGTATCTAATTGTATTATAAGAACTTGTATGTCCAATTAATTGTGGGCCTATTTCTTCTGTGTGCAAAAACTCCTCTGTAAAATCACACCAAACAGGACTGCCATATTTTAATTGTCCACCTCTAGCCTGTCCGCATCCGAATAAACGAGATGGTTTAATTGAAATAGAGCGAAGTGCATCCTTAGATTCATCCCATATGGAAGCTAAATTTTCCTCTCGCGTCTTATAAAAATTCCAGAAAGATGGATGAAATCCTGCGTGGGAAATCAAGTAGCCACCAAATTCACAAAATAATTGATATTTTTGGTAATCTTCCCACTTGAAGATTTTATTTATCTCCATAGATTTGCTATTCGTGAATCCAGAACAGGAATTGAATATGTTATGTTTATGTGAATATTTACTATTTGCATACCATGATTCAAAATAACTTAAAAGATGATTGCCAACTAAACAAGTGCTTGGGCCAAATTTACCATTAACAAGGTCAAGAGCGAAACGTGCAGTTTCTTTAATATTAGAAACCTTATCGACAGATTCATGAGTGTCAAATTCATCGCCGCCAAAAATAATATGGTCGTAATTACCTTTTTCTAATTCTAGGATATGACTTACCCATGCTGTATTCTGATGGTAGTCAGAAAAATAAATTGCCTTGTTTGCTTTAACTTGATATGGTTTCATACCTTATTTATGCACTTTTTTCGTTTGAAGTCAAGTGATTTTTTTACCAAAATCCCAAATTTCTTCCTGAATTTGCAATAATAAAAAAGCAAGTTATAATGTGGAGAAACCACCAAAAAGTTCTAATCAAAGCGGCTATATCCGACTCGACTGTATTTTCAGAGATTTTAGTCCCCATAGTTCTTGCCCAAATGCGCCAAATTTTAATTATTTTTTCCATTATCCAACATAGTTAAAGTTTGTAGTGTTTTGTTTGAGTTTAATCTTTCCTCCGCAATATCAATATACTTCTTCAATAATTCGCTTCCTATATAATGCCTTCCAAGTTTCTTACTTACAATACCAACGGTTCCTGTCCCAAAAAATGGGTCGTAAATAATTTCACCTTCCTTTGTAAAATTAACCAATATCTTTTCTACAAGTTCTTCTGGAAAAGTTGCACCATGCTCTTTGGAAATCTTTTTCCCTCGCTTTATTCTCCATACATTAGACAAAGTTCCGCGAGCAAAATTTGCTTCCTTAAACTGTCTGGACATTGCATCTTTTTTATTATTAGAAAGTATAATTAGAAATTCAAATTCCGAATTCATCACGCACTCACCCATCGCTGGTTGTGCGGAAGTTTTATCCCAAATTACAATTTCTTTTATCTTTTCTGAAAATTCCCCCATCAATTTAAAAACGGAAGGTTTATTACCTGTTACAACTTGTATGTTGTAAAATACATAACCTTTTGTTACCCTAAGTAACTCACCTAGAATTTTATTATGTAAATTAAAATACTCTTCTTGCGGTAAATTATCATCAAATCCATCATATTTGGTGGAAAACTCTTTGACAATTTGGCGAGAACAATATCTATCCCCCATTATCCGAAGATTCATGTTATATGGTGGACTGGTTATAACATGATTGATTGATTCGTTTTCTAGTTTAGACAAGGTATCTAAACAGTTTTCGTGGTAAATGTGGTCTTTTTCTATCATAGCTTATGCTATTTTATTTTTAACTTATTGTCAATGTAATTTTTTATTTTTTACCACCAACCATAAATGAAGACTTTTTCCTCAAAAGCCAAAGCACCAAGAATTCTTTCGGTTGCCTTTTTATATGATTCTAAAAGTTCATCATCATGCTTATTTTTAACATAATCTAAAAATTTAATCCAATCTTTTTCAGTAAGTGGAATCTGCACACAATTATAATCTCCTTCCTCATAAATCTTTTTATAATACTCCTTATCAATCCCATCGGTTTCTTCAATAGGTTTTTTCCCTTCCCATTTGTTAGCTAAATCAGGATATTTAACACGCGCTAAATCAATCCACCATTGTTGTAGCAACCAGTCTTTGCGAAAATAAGCTAGTTCTTCGCCTTCTTCTGTTTTAATGTATGTATCTAAGCCCATGTTAATTTATTTAATTTTTATTATTTATTATTATCCCAAAGATTTAAAGTTTTAAGAAATGCTTCGGCGCGTTGAGCAGCACTAGCCGACAAGTATCGCCAAAGACCCGTTTCCTTTTGACATTTAATAGCTGTGTGGTAAAGCTCTTCAGAATATATTAAACGCTGTTCTTCACTCAAGGTATTTTCTACTTCCTGCATCGCGTTGAGGTCGTTGAGGTAGTCGGGAAGATGCCTGTGTCCTTCTCCCTCGCGGTCAAACCACGGGTAATCCAGCAACAGTTCGGGGTCATAGGCCCACCCACACGCTTCCGCGATTGTAACTCTTTGATATTCTGGTTTCATAAATTTCAATAAAAAGAGCCTGCTATAAACAGGCTCTAATGTCAATACTTTTTTTAAAAAAACTATTGTTTATTAAATGGAATCGACTCGGTATCTAATATAACAATTTGAACTGGTTCTTTTGAACAAGGTTGAACTTGATATGGTTTCCGATATTTTCCTTTTACATATCTGCACCATTCATTCCATTTATCAATTTTCCCCTTTCTTTTAACATTTGCATTTTGCTCAACAGCGGCTCTTAACATAAGTTTAGGAACTTCGTTGGCATCTACACTCTCTGAAGTTTTAACTAGAAAAGCCTCTGTTTCTGTGATAGCTTTTTTAATTTCATCATCATCAGTTCTGAAAAGAATAACGTATTTATTTTTGGCTTTAGGCCCATTATTACCTTTTTCCTCTTTCTTTTCTTGCTCAACTTCCTCGGCAATTTTAATTACTTTAGAGCGTGCAGCGGCATCTAAGCCAGCTTGCACAAGAATTTCTGCTAAATCATCTTTTGTAATAGACATAATATGTTTTATTTAGGTTTTAATAATTAGTTTCTAATGAAACGTGGCTTTTCTGCTGGCCCTTTTTCTCCATTTGCAATCGCCCCATGATCAAAATTAGGAACATTCATTACGGGCTTATTCGATTTAACCTCAAGGCGATTAATATCAAAATAATGCGAATCCTTTTGTTTTCCATCCTTATCCATTCCAGGATTTACAATGGCTTGAATACAACCATAAAGATCGAAACTAACGGAAGTTACAATACCAGTAAATCCCGTGACTTTATCTTTTACTTTTAAACCCAAAAGATTTAGGTGTTTTTTGATTTGAGTTTCCATTTTTTTATTAATTTCTTGAGTGCATTGTGCCTCTACTAGAGGTGTATGTTGCTCTTTTACCCTTTTAGAGTCAAGGAATTTCTTGATATTTTTTGCTGCTTTGGTGGCATACATACTCTCTATATTTTTATTCATAATATTTAATTTTTAGATTACTTCTTCTAATATTCGCCAACTTTGAATACTATTATTACTAACAATTATCTCTACTGGCATTCCCTTTAGTTTATCTATTGAGCTAACATTAGCATCTTTAAGAATTAAAGAAATACTTTTACAAAGTTTTAACATTTGTTTTTCTCTATCCTTTTCATTCCATTCGGCGTTAGTATTACGCTCTATTGATTGGAAATCCCATCCACCACTTATGAAATTACTTGCGCCAAGTCCACCTTTTTGCTCAAAATCTAAGAAAAGACCGAAACATAAGTTTTGATAACCCCCTAAACCAAAAGATACATTGGAAATTTTCATTAATTCTTTCCTATGATTTATTGGTAACGCTTTATGATTTAATAATTTATACATTTTATAAAATTAGTGTAAAATTTTTTATCTTAATTATTTAGTTTAAAAAACTATCTAAAATTTCCCGTAATGTATAAATTGCTTCTTTTGGTAAAACAATTTCTTGCTCATCCTCGCCATACGCTTGTGAGATAGTTACCCAATCAGGATTTGATGGGCAAGTTTTTACAATAATATTCTCAGTGTATTCTTCGCTATGTATAAGTGTGAATTGCTTAGTTATTTTTGGTTTCATTTTAATTTGTAAATTCTATTGGTAAAATAACATTTTCTGATATATTTTGGGAAGTAAAAAATGGTCGAATTTGTTCTGGCTTGTATCCAGCCAAACCACAACCGATAAGTGTGACTAAAAAATCAAGTTTAGGATTTTTTCTAGCAAAGTCAAGAAATTCTTTAATATTTCTTTCAATATCGTATAGAGGTAATGCATAATTATTTAGATACTTTTTAAAAATTTAACTATTAATGATGATCTGTTACTTTGAGACTCTTTTTGTTCATGATCTTTTTAATTTCAGCAAAACTTATTGGCCCACCAAAATTATCAACACCAACATCAAGAATTTTTCCATCTAAACAATCGGGATTGATTCCTTTGTCATTTTTATGACTATGACCGCATAACATCCATGAACCCTTTCCATTCTTATGCCAACTTCTATGGGAAAAATGGCTCATGCAGATATGCTGAGAGTTTAAGTGGATTTCGCTATAATATCCAATAAAAATAATTTTTTTTAGCCCAATGTTCTTAATGAGTGGATAAATTTCTACATCTTTCAAGCCATATTGAGATTCAATCTCTTCTTTGAATAGCTGTTTGATAGAGGCGGGATGGTTGCCCCAGATAAGATATAATGTGCTAAAATTTAGTTGTCTAATAACATTTAGCGCATCACTTGATTTATTTGAGCAACAATAAAAATCTCCGAGGTGGAAAACTGTATCAGTTTCTTTTACACGCTCATTCCATATTTTAATTAGTCCCTTATCATGCGAGTCAATATCATTATAATTACGTGGCCCATATATAAAATCACGATCATGATTCCAATGGGTATCGGAAGTCCACCAAAAAGAATCTTCGGGGCCGTTAAACTTTAGATCTTTAATCATTTTAATTATTATCTAAGAATCTGATGGCATTACGGATATCCCAAGCTGAATGTAATGCTTCAAGTGACTTAGTAATAAGGTCATCCTTAGTTATCTCAACGGTTTTTCCATGATTAGTTGTGAAAACTTTGTGCCGACCATGTTCATCCTGTTCAACCCAGCCCTCATTATCCATATCCCATCCTATATGCAAGATTGGGAATCGAAAAACGACTTTATTTTTATTATCATGGCTCATTCCAGTAAATGTAAGTGATTTTGCCGCCTTCGTCAAGGGGAATCGTTTAATGCGTCAAGTAAATAAGAAACTGCTAACTTTCCCTTGTAGGGAAGTTTTTCATCATCGTATTGTTTCATTTTTTTATTTATTTTGTTCTGCTACCGATTCTTGCGTTTCAACGTCCACTTCACCCGCTTCAGCCTCATCAGCTTCTTTCTGGATAAAGCGAAGACTCTTTAATTTATATACATCAGCATAATCATTGAATTTACGAACTACAACACCTTCTCTTGGGACTTTATTGAAACATAATGGGCAATCCATTTCTGTATACTTCGTAATTAAATGATTTAGCAGTTCTTCGCGCCAAACATCTAAATCCCTATCATCCTTTGATTCAAGCCACTTAGTAGGCGCAACTAAATCTTTCGCATAACCAATATAATGATATGGAACTGTCTTTAGATTGTATTTCTTGCAATAAAGAGCAATTTGCTGTTCGGTAAATTCAAAAACTTCACCCGATGGATTTGTATAGGTAATACGATAAATGGCATAGTCATGCTGACCAGTTTTTGTGCCATAATCAAAGTCTTTTTGAATCCACTTACCATTAGGAAGTTGCCCATAAATCTCTACATAAAAACTCATTCCATCTTTTAGGAATGGATTAATCTCTTTGGCAACCAAGCCCCAAATATCTACGTCATAAAAAGACTCTGACTTCTTATCAGCATAAGCATTCTTGATTACTTTGCGTGAACTCCATAAATAATCGTAATGGGTATTTACGATATTTATTCCTAATTTATTTATAATCTTCTCGTAAAAATTTAATGATTTTTTGCATAGAACTTTAGAGAAAACTCCTGAAGTTCCGTGGATTTTTTCGGAAATTGAGATAAAATCATCTGGATTTAATGAAGATAAATTTTTCTTTAGCGGAGCCGTATCAATATGTAGTCTAAATTGATTATCTACCAATTTAAACTCTCTCTTTACTTTTCCTTTTTTATTTTTAGAGTTATTTTCAATATTTTGAACACGACGCAACGCATCATAATTAATATATTTATCACAAATAAATGTATCTCCATAGTGACTAAATTCAGTTCCTACCTCAAAATCTCCTATTGAAGCCTTTATTTTCTTTGAAGCCAACCAATCAATAAGGGATTGAATTGGAACAATGTAACCTTCAGAAAAGATTCCGCGAAATTTATTTGTTTTTACTCTTGATACAGATGGAAAAAATCCTTTTACGCTTTTATCCGCATTTAATTCTGATTTGGAGTAAGAGTTAGACCATCTTAGATATTCTGAACTCAAGCGAGATTCAAGGGGAAAATAAATATAAATATCATCGACTTTTGCATTTAATCCCGTAATTACATTTTGCCCATCAATAAAAGCGATTTGCAAACGGTCAGCAGATGGATGCTTACGCAATTCACCTAACTTAACCACTTTCGCAAGATAGTTTTTGTGTTCGGTTTGAGTAGATAGCTTGCTCATATTATCTCTAATCTAAATTATTTCCTTGTCTTGGTCAATCATTTTCTTCCATGAATTTGTAAAAATCTTGACTAAATAGCGCATTAATCCTATTTTGTTGAATTTCATCTCGTTCACAGGGATTATTATTGGGAATATCTCCTAGTGGATTATTCATCGCAGCATCATACCAAGAATCGCTTAATGGATTATTTTCAATAGCTTTTGCTTTAAAATCCAAACAAGAAATTTTAGTTTTATGCGTAAATGAACATTCACTTTTTATTTTTGGATAAATTCTCTTCTTCATGTTAAAATCTTATATTTTTTTCCTAATTATTTATTAATTTTTATAGGTTATTCTTTTTTAGTTCGTGACGCTCTATCGCATAGTCTTTCATTTTTAGCTCCATGTCAATATCAAAATCTAAGCCATAATTATCAAATAAATTATCCGCATAATCTGCGTGCGCCCTTGGATTATTTCCTTGTCTGCTTTCGCTATAATGGAAAATAGGCTTATATCCTTGCCATGTAGCATGACAAGATTTTAACGCTTCTTGTTCGTTCATGTCGCATGGATTGCATTTATGATGCAAATAATCAAAGGTAATGGGAATATTAGTGGCGGGATTAAAATGCTCTACAAGTTCCTTTACGCTCCAGCAGTTAATCTTATCGTCATTCTCAATAACAAGTCTGCTCCTGCAATTAGTATCAAGACGATGGAAGTTTTCAAAAAAGCGATTCGTTACTTCGGAGTGTGTTCCCTCTTTATTATTAACATGAAGATTCATCGGATTGTTATAATTTGCCTCAAGACCAATTCTATCAAAGAACTTACTATAAAAATTGAGTTCTATAATTGTTTTTTCAACTGCTTTTAAGTTGCTTGACGCTAAAACATTAAATTCGCTTGGGTGGCAAGATACGCGAACCTTGGTAGCAGAAATAGTTTTTGATATATTTGTCAATTCATCTTGAATACTATTATAATTCGGCAAATCTTCAAGAGTTATATTCGCTTCTTCGTAAGTAATAAGTGGGAAAATATCGCTACTTGCACGATAAACATAATTGTTCTTGGCGCAAAATTCAATTGCTTTATTTGTTACAATTAAATTATTAAGAATTCTATCTCCAAGAATCTGTGACGCTTCTTTTCGCGACAAAGACGAAAATCGTTTATGAGTCATGGTTTGAAAACTAAATCCTTGCTCTTTTAGCTTAAGGCTAATGCAGCAAAGACCATATCTATTGTTAGTGGCTTTATTTGTATCCATTATGTTCATCGAAGCAGAGTATCGCTACATCTGAGTGAAAAGTCAATGGAATAAAATAAAAATCTTACCTATTTTTAATATCTTTGTAGGTTTCTTTAATTGCATCCTCTAGCGAAGTAAATTCTTTCTTGTATCCTAACTGGTTACGGAGTTTTGTCAAGTCCGCAACTGTTCTTGATTGATATTGTTTTTGTAAATTCTCTGGCAATGGTTCGTATTTAAATAGATTATCTTTTGGTAATCCTCTTACATCCGCGCAAATTGAAGCTAATTTTTCCCAAGAAGTTCCTTCGCCAGAGCCAAGATTATAAATACCAGCTTTACAATCATTGGTAAGGGCAAAATAAATTACATCAGCCAAATCATTGACCCATATGAAATCGCGTTCAAATACAGCATTTTTATCATCACGGAATAATACAAAGGGCGGTTTATCCGATAAGAAACGAGTTATCGGAGATGCCATTTTGCGCTCGACCTTGTGGGATTCATCTGCACCAAAACAATTGAAAAATCTGAAACTGTAACATTTATGATTGCCAAAATATTGATTTGAATATTGCTCTATTTCTATATCGCACAACTGTTTTGTCTTTCCATACAAGTGCGGAGGTCTTAATCCTTCCGTGCGTTCTGTAAAATCAGAGGAATTACCATAAACCGAAGCCGATGAAGCAAATATAAATTTAGAGTCTTTTTTTCCATGATGTTGAGAAAAATAAGCCCACATTCTCAAAAGGTCTTTTGTATAGTAGAAATTTTGATATAAAACCCTTTCATAATCTTCTGGTTTTGTTGTGGTTGATGATGACGCGCCAAAATGAATGATATGGTCATACTCATCGACTTTATTCCCTATTAAAAGTTCTTTGTAATCATAAATACCCTTAATGTCGCACGAAAGGATATTGTGCATCTTTGAATGCAGAGTATCTAATTTTTCATAAACATCTATGTTATTATATCCTTTTTTATTAAGATATTTAATGATATTACTAGCAATAAATCCAGCACCACCCGTGCAAGCAATTCTTGTATTTTTATTCATGTTTAATAATTGAAAATTTATCGTTTAAACTCCATCCACTAGCAAATGCTTTACCGTGTTTAATTCTAAGCGTTACAATGCAATCTTCTCCATCACGTTCGATAGCTTGACATTCAGTAGTGTAGAATGTTTCTGTTTTCTTTATATCATCTTCATCGAATTCTACAACTTCCCCGCCAAATAGTTTAACCCAATTTTTTGCAGCTTCAAATGTTTCCCATTTTATAGCATCTTCTATATCTCCTAAATAGGGAGAAGGAGGGTCTTCGCGTGAAAATTGTCCGTTATGATATTTTGTATCATGGCCAAATTTTGATTTTACTAAATAAATTTTCATAATCCTAATCTCTCCTTAGCAATATTATAATATTTCTCTTCTTTTTCTATACCAATAAATTGTCTGTTTAGATTCTGCGCCTTATTTCTAATACAATTAATCGTATTTAATAACATCACTACTGTCAATTGACTTTGCAAGACCTTGGCAAATTGAATATAAAGTAATGCCGATTAAAAAATTCCAAAATCCAATTTTAGACAAGGGGACTTGCCAAAAGTGAATAATTGAAAACAAACCAACTATCATAAGAAAATATTTTAAAATAATAAAAGAAAGTTTCTTGTAATTCATATTAAATTTTATTATAATTTTTGTCCAAGAGCTATTTTACCTTGAAAAACGCTCATTAATTCTTCGTTTTCTTTCATTTCTAATTTTTTAATTATATTAGTTGTAGAAATATTATCAATTCGGTCTATAATACAAATATTACCACCCCATTCTTTGCACTCAGGCCAGCCGCGCACATTCTCTATTTTATAATCAGAACCCACAAAAATACATGTAGGTTTTAACATCATTATGATTGAAAGAGGATCTGATTCAAATGGAATAATCTCATCGACAAATTGCGTATTGTATAGAGCCTCTATGCGTTTTGATTGCCTTAGCAATGGTTCACGATTTTTATTTTCACGAATATATTTATCTGAGTTGCACGCAACAACAAGATAATCACACATACTTTTTGCTGTTTTAAGAATATGCAAATGTCCATCATGGGGACAGTGACCTTCTGGGGCGTCAAAAACTCCTGCGATAAAACCTATTTTTTTATTATTCATTTCTTTTGAGAGTCACCAGCTAAAACGCGCAGAGAATCAGATTCTTCATGTTGAGTTGAGAACTCAAATACTATAGCATCTGTAATTGCTTTTATTTGATGAACTAGTAAACGAGGTATCTCCACAATTTCGCCCCTTTTCATGGTTACTTTAGATTGTTCAGCATTTAGTGGGTTAATTGTCATTAACTCAATTTCGCCTTCCCATATTAAGAATACCTCACGCTTATTAACGTGTTGATGGGCGGAAAACTGAGCACCCGCATTAAAGCGCAAAATTTTTCCGCAAAACTCTTCATTATTGCATATCCAAGATTCTGAGCCCCATTTTTTAGGGTGAAAAGCTGGTTTTAGAAAGATAGGTTCAATACTCATATACAAATATGAACATAATACGTGAGTTTAGTCAATGTTTTTTTGCTAAGAATTTCTCAACTTATCAACTAATTCTCTTAAATCTTTAATGTAAACTCTTGCTTGTTCATCCCAATCGTCACTTAGCTCTCTCCAATGAAAGAATGTTCCCCCTTGCTCAGTCCATTCTTGCCCATTTTTCTCCTTATCATCAATCAAAATATCATATTTATTTCTGCAAATTCTGGCTTTAGAACCAGTTACTATCCATAAACGATTGATTTCTCTAGGCCAAAAATTCTGGATAGTGGAAAACTTTCCAGAAGCAGAACCAGAATCAAGAGAGCTTTTTGTTAAAAATATCCAGTCATCTGATAATTCATTTGCTAATTTTACACAGTCATCTGACCAACTGTATTTATCCAAAGAAGACCAAAATGCATGACCATTTATCTTTTTCCAAAAATATTTTTTACCACCAGCGATTTCGTAAAGATTATCTTTAACGAAGGACTTCGATGGATATTCAACATTAAAATGAACAGAGGCGGAACGATAAAAATTAATTAGCGTTCCGTCTAAGTCCCAAAACATTCTTATTTTTTTGTCCATCAAGAATTAAGACTCACAAGACTTACAGTTCAAAATAGAACGAACCAGTTCTTGCGCTGGATTAGAGGAACGCTGATAATAAAGTCCCTTTACTCCATTTTCCCAAGCAAAAACCATTAATTGACTTACATCTTTCGGTGAAGTTGTATGGGGAATAGTCAAATTAAGACTTTGACCTTGATCGATATATTTCTGACGAGCACCAGCTTGAATTATAATTTCTTTTTGCGAGATTTCACTAAATGTCTTGAATACATCTTTTTCATCTTCGGAAAGAAAATCTAAGTGCTGAACGGAACCACCGTGAACAAGAATAGAATCCCAATTCTCTTTGTTATTTTTACCTTTCTTTTCTAATAAGTCAATTAGATATGGATTCTTATAGGTAAATTTACCCTTGGCCAAATCTTTAACGAAGTAATTAGAGTTTAGAGGTTCAATTGATGGGCTTGCTTGACCAAGAATAAAAGAGCTAGAGGTTGTCGGAGCTATTGCAATGGTGGTAACATTCCTGCGACCATATCCTTTTAGTAATTCTGGTTCTCCAAACTTTTTAGATAGAGAACTTGTTGCTTCATCACACTTCTCTCTTATTGACTTGAAGATAGAAGAATTTATTGATTTAGCGCGTATAGACTCAAAACCAATCATCTTACTCTGTAAATAAGAGTGCCAGCCTAAAACACCAAGACCCAAAGCCCTTTGGTTTTTGGCAAAATTATTGGCAGCAGACATATGTTTGATTCCCTCTGTTTTATTTACAAACTCTTGATTTACTGCATCTAAGAAATAAACTAAGGTTTCAACTGCATCGGTGTCTTTTATTTCATCCCAATGCAATAGATTTACAGAAGAAAGCACGCATACAAAACTTTCAGATTCAGAACTGCTTAGACAAATTTCATTGCAAAGATTGGATGCAAATACTTTTTTGTTCTTATCTTTATAGACTTGTGGCGCATTATTATTGATATTATCAATAAAGCTAATGTATGGGAATCCAGTTTCAAATCTCTTTTTGATAATAACACCCCAAATCTCGCGCTTACTCTTATCGCCAGCAATCATTTCTTTCATCCACTTATCAGTAATTGTTACTGCAAAACTCATTTCTTGAATAGAATTGCCTTCATCTCTGATTCTTAGGAATTCCCTAATATCAGGGTGTTCTACTGGTAAATAGGCAGCAAACGCGCCTCTTCTAGCTGAACCTTGAGAAACAACAGTAGCAATTTTATCAAAAAGTTCCATGAAATGAACTGGGCCGCTTGATTCCCCTCCTACGCTAATTTTAGCACCACGATTTCTTAAGTGACCGAAATATCCAGAAGTTCCTCCTCCCATCTTTGACATTATTCCAACTTCAGAGGCTTTATCTAAAATACCTTCCATTGTATCTGGAACAAAAGAACCAAAGCATGAAACTGGAAGTCCACGCTCATTTCCAAAGTTAGTCCAAATAGGAGTGGCTAAAGAATAATAACCCTTATGCATATAGGACTCAAATTTATCAGCGAAGCCATTGATACCTAGTATCTTTTCAGCGGCTTCGGATATTTGCCGAATCCTTTTCTCTGGAGTTACTCCCTTTTCGAGATAGTCTTTTGAGAGAAATTTGCGAGAGTCTTCATTTAGCCAGTAAATATTATTCATAAAAATTAAAATAGTTCGTCGTATGATTTGTTAGACTTGCTATATTCAACGGGACGAGATTTAAAGAAATCTGTCATATTGTTTCCTAGCAACTCTTCATAGAACCAATCTGTATTAGATACTAGCTTATTGTCAATATCAAATACTTCAGAATATCCGATTTGTTTCAAAGAATTATTAATTCTAAATTTAATAAATTCTTTTAGAATAGCCTTTGAGATATTCTTTTCAGAAAAATCTCCTAACATCCAGTCAATAATCTTGCATTCAGCGGTATATGCATCAAGTGCCTCTTGTTTTACTCTTTGTTCAAGTTCAGAATCGAATAAATCTGGATATTCTTCTCTAAGGACATTAATAATTTTAATTCCTACTAGAGCGTGAATATTTTCTTCATTTCTTGTATATCTAACTTGTTGATCTGTATCTTTTAATACATTTTTATTGCGGGCAAACCAATTTATAATATAAAATTGGCTAAATAATGATACATTTTCAACGAAAAGGGTAAATAATATTAAGGCGTAAATATATTGTTTTTTATTATCTTTATAAAACTTATGAGTATATTTCCTTAAATATTTTACTCTGCCTTGAATCCAGTCAAGTTTTAAGTTTTGCTCAAAGACATCTTCTATGCCCAAAACCGTCAAAAGACGTTCATATGCATTATTATGAATTACTTCTACGTTCGCCATAACATAACCCATGTCGGCTAGGGATGGATGGGGCAAGTTTTCACCAAGTTTAGCCCAAAATGTCTTAACGGCTACCTCAATTTGTCCGATAGCAGATAATGCCCTCGTAATAACTTCTTTCTCTTCTGGAGAAAGATTTACATTAAAGTCTTGTATATCTTGGGTAAAGGAAAATTCCTTATCACTCCAAAATCCATTGTGCATAGCATCAATAAATTCATTTATCCAAGGATATAGATTAGGTTTGCGAGAGATTTGTTCTTCAAATAGCATAAAAATTAAGTTGTGGGAGCATGATACACTAGTATCGTCGCAACCAAAGTAAATAATACAATCTCTTTATATTAGCAAAAAGTCAAGTTAATTTGGTGTAGATAATAGTGAATTATTTTAATTAATAATTTATTATAATTTTTATTTATTTTTATTATTAAAACCAATAAATTTAAATATTTTTCTAAAATCAGATTCCAGTCCTCGCCAAGTCATTCCGCTTTCGTCTGTTGAGTCTGACCAAGTGTATATTACTGGCTCTTCTGGAAGATTATCGTCTATTTCTTCATCTTCTTCAATCATCAATATTTGGTGTTGTGTCCCCTTACCATTTTCTTTCGTTAGGGCGAACCATCTTTGACCACGTTTAATTTCCTGATTATTTGACATTATTATTAATTTCTTTTAGTTTGCAGTTTAGGTCATCCGCTTCTTCGCGAGTGGCATCACGCTAATTTTAGAGAAAACCATATTTGATTATGCACTTCATTGCTTTTTGTCACTAGAACCATAGCCCTTGTCTCCACGGGCCGTATCATCCAAATCAGCAACTTCGATAAACTTAACCTTAGCGCAGTTTTCAATAATAATCTGAGCAATAGCCTGTCCCTGCTTAATTTGAATAGAGTTAGTGTCATCCCCTCCGTTTGTATTGTAAAGGATAACCCCAATATCTCCACGATACGTTTGGTCAATAACCCCAGCCAATACATCAATTCCGTGCTTAAAAGCTAGTCCAGACCTCGGCGCAACTCGACCGTAATATCCATCAGGAATTTCCATCGCAATATTTGTCTTGAAGAGCTTTCTTTCATGTGGGCGTAACCAAGCATCTTCGGTAGAATATAAGTCATAACCAGCTTCTAGACCAGTTTGATTTGTTGGAATGACCGCATTTTCACTTAGTTTTTTGATTTTAATTTCCATATTTTTTAATTGCTTCTAATTCTCTATTAAAGATTTCTTCAAAATTATCACATTTATCGACATAGAATGAATATTCTGTTTGATATTTATTATCATTTTTTCGCAATAACACAATTACACCTTGAGAATCTATGCTTATTTCAGCTATGTATTTAGGGTGTAGTGAATTTATTTTTCTATGAATTTCTTCTATATTCATATCTTATTACCTTTCTTTCTTTTTAAGGGTTTTTTCTTTGGTTTAGCTGATTTCTTTTTACGCTTTGAATACATTTCATCAAATTCAAGTCTAAGTTCTTCTTCAAAAACTAAGTCCTCACACTTATCTATCGCTAACATACAAACGAATGCCATAATACAATCAGAAGCTACATAAACAGGTTCCGCTTCTAGAATATGGTCTAATTCAAATCCTTCCTTATCTAAGTATTTAACTTTTTCTATTTTGACTATAACACCAAAGAAATTGTCTCTCTTGGTTTTATTCATACCAATAAATCCAATTCGTGGATGCTCAGAATTAGGATAGATAGTATAACTTATCGTTGCATCTTTGGATTTTTCATTGATTGGATAATATTCACATTCAAATGGGATACTATTTGTTTCAAAACAATTTAGTATCTTTTCGTGATAAGTATTTAGTAATGGTTCTTTTATATTTAACATATTAGTAATTTGTAATTAAAACTTCTTTATAATCTTTGTTTTTCTTTCTAGCTACCTTTTCATAATCAAATTCTAAATAATGAACTTTGTATTTAGATTCGATTAAAGATTCTAGCAATGGAGATTTCTCATCACATAGGACACCAGATACGGCAAAGGTTGCCCCAGCCTTATCCGCTTTATTTAGGTAGTTGGATAGATTGATTTCTTTTTCTACACTCCAGTAAGCATTATATCCTGCCTCTGTTTGATAGTAAGGTGGGTCACAGTAAATAAAAGTCTTTGAAAGGTCAAGTGGATAAACGCTTGAAAAATCTAAGCTTGTATAATATAGCTTATTTTTAAACTTCTCAACGTGTTCAACCCATTTATTGATTTTTAATTCTGTATTTTTATTAAAAGTTCTTTTTCCAAAAGTTTGATTGAAATAGAAAGACTTATTAAAACGCATCATGTTGTTTGTGCAACTCAACATTAACGCGAATAGCTTTTCTGGAGATTTTTCTGAATTATAACTATCTCTTAGCACATGATAAAGACTTTGGTCATCTTTAGCTGGACATAGGAGTTTTACTCTTTCAACAAAAGACTCATCATTAACTAACGAATAATGAATTTCCACTAAATTCTTAATTATATCATTAGCCCAAATTTTTTCATATTTATCTAAAATATTTGTATAAACAGAACCTCCACCACAAAATAAATCTAAAAAATAGGGTTTTGAGTAATCAAATTTAGGTAGAATTTGTTCTAAAAGTTTATATTTAGAACCAGTATAATTGAAAGGTGTTTCTATCATGAGTTGTTTACGTAAATTTTGAATCCAAACTCCATTAAACTACCATGATTTATATTATCAGTAAGATAATTCACAAACATATCACTAAATGTTCTTTTGTTTAAAAGTTCAAAAATATTTTTATTTATTTTATTGCCATTAAAAACTTTATAATGCATTATAGAAATATATAAATCTTTTTGAAATGATTCATGTGGATAAAAATTAGCGATATGCTTGTCCTTATCTTTTTTGGGATTTTCTGCATAACTTAGATAAATATATTGACTATATCCTTCTCCAGTGGCACAATTTTCAGAATAAGTTAAATAATAATTTATCTTTATTTTTTTAGATTTATTAATGATTTTAAGCGACATTCTCTAGCTCCTTTCTGACTACGCTTGCTTTTAATACAGTTGGAACCTCTTGCTCGACAATTTCTTTAACGAAATATATTTCATCTGTTTCGCTAGTTACTTTTTTAGATAGGTGCATGACGGCGATTGAATCTTCCTTCAGACTAACTAATTCGCTCAACAGGTCAAGCTGGAATAGCATTACGACTAACGAATCTGTGTCATCTTTTATTGTGTATCTGACATAATCTTTTTTATTCTTAGAAGTTCTTTTTTCTATTTCTTTTATTTGGCAAATGCATTTATAATCTCCTTGTGGCAGAGCTTTCAATGCTTTTAAATCATGCAATCCGACTATATGTTTACTGTAAATAGATTTTAGCGAACCAGAATAAGAGAATCCAACATATTCATTTTCAGCAATCCATTTTGTAAGTTCTTCAAATCTTGAATTTCTAAGATATTTTTGCCAAAATGCAATATAATTTTTTCTTATTGTGTCTCTTCTTGATTCTTTTATCAGAGGTTTGCCTTTCAAGTCTTTCAAATCTTCAACGCAAGCCTTTATGCAAGCCTCTAGGTTATAATTATATTTTTCACCAATGCTATGAATAATTGGCTTTTCTTTTGGAGTTAAAAGTTTATACAATTCAAGTTGAGCAATTAATTTATTTCTAGTGCTATCTTTATTATATTCATCAAAGCAACCAGACATAATCAAAGAACAAGCCAAATTAATTGGAATTCCCGCTTCTGTGATGCCAGAAAATAAAGAGAATTTATTTTCAACAGCGGCTTTGAATTCATGAATTTTATCAATCGCTTTTCCAGCAACACCTTTTACATTTGAAAGACCAATTCTGATTGCTCCGTTTTCAATTACATGGTCGTCCTTTGAGCAAGAAAGAGATGGAGGCAATAACTTTATTCCTCTATCATGCATTTCTTTATTTATTCTTGATACATTTACTATTCTATCTTTTGGAGAATCATAGCGAGTCATCTTTAAGCACGCCCAATAAAACTCGACTGGATATTTTATCTTTAACCATATCGTTTGCGCTGTAATCATTGCATAGGCAACGGCGTGAGCTTTTGCAAATTGATATCCACCAGACTCTTCTGCTATTTTTAAAAGAAGGTCTACAACGGTTTTTTCTATGCCATTCTTTTCACAAACTTCTTCGATTTCTTTTTTTACCTTTGGAATTTCATCAATCTTCTTTTTACCAAGAGTCCTTCTAGCCATTTCAGCTTTATTTGGATTCATTCCTACATTCACCAACATCTTTAAGTATTGCTCTTGGAACAAACAAATTCCGCCAGTTGGTTTAAGAACATCATCAATTACAGGATGAATGGTTTCATAAACTGAATTATGAACATAATTCAAATATTTCTTTAATCCACTTATAGCACCAGGACGACTAATAGCAAGGGCATCTGCAATTTGAGCAAAATTATTTGGCTTTATTTGAATCGCAATTCTTCCTTGAGTTTCAGACTCAAATTGGAATATTCCATACATATCCTTAGTATCTTGAAGCCATTGATAAATAATATTATCTTCGCAGTTTATATCTTCAACCTTTATTCCAGCCGCTTTACAACAATCATAAACGATAGAGGCAGTTTTTAGTCCTAGTTCGTCAAATTTAAGGGTAAGTTCTTGTGCGGTATACATATCACAAGAATTTGAAATGGCATACTCACCCGTCTCTTCGCCTTTTGTAAGTTGAAGCGGCATTAAATTAGCTATTTCATCGTGCGAAATCAAAACAGCGGAAGCATGGCATCCAACTGATTTTTTTAAACCCCTTAGTTTTAATGATATCCTGATTACTTCAGAATGATTCTTAGCCCATTGTTTTAACCTTGTATTTTCTTTACTTTTATCATTTGATAGGGCATCACCTAAATCTTCCACTATACCGAATTGCTTATCAACAAGGTCGCTTACCTCATTTGCTTCGCTTTCAGAAGATTCCTCGTAACATTTTAATACTTCTTTTAATAGAATCTTTGTAGTTAAGGAACCAGTAGTTAGAAGTTTAGCCGTTCTATTTGGATATTTTTTATTTAAATATTCAATAACCTCACTTCTTCTGTAAAAACATAAGTCTTGGTCAATATCAGGAGCAAGAGAGCCGTCGATATATTTTACTCCATCAACAAAACTTGTTTTTGCGCGTGCTGGATTTAGGAATCGGGTAAAGAAAAGTTCATTCTTAATGGAGTCAATTTTAGTAATTCCCACTAAATAACAAACAATACTTGAAGCTACTGAGCCACGACCTGGCCCAGTTGGAATTTCATTTCTGCGGCAAAAGTCGCAAATATCCCAAACCATCAAGATATAATCAATGAATCCAAGAGTCTCAATAACATCTAATTCCTCTTTTATTTGATTAGCATACTTTTGATTTAGTGACTTCTCTATTTTTCCGATTATTTTATCACGAAACCCTTTTCTGCATAATTGAGTTAAAAACTCTTTGTTAGAAACCGATTCTGGCAAACCAACATATTCATATTGAATCTTGGAAGGTTTAAATTCTGGCAAACGAACTCCGTTAAAAAGAATAGGAATTTCGTATGAAGTAAATTTTTTTGAAAAAGACATGTTAAATTTCGAGTAGCCAAATAAGTTTTTTATGTATTTCTACATTCTGAATTATATCATAGTCTGCTGTATGCAAACGACTTTCATCAACCGCGATTCCGAATTCCTTGCTCATTATGCCAATGCTAGTTTTAAGACCTTTCTCCACATAATCAACAAGTCTATATTGGTGAGCAAGAAAATTATTCGATGAACTGGTATCTAGCTTTATTTGTTTTTTATACGCTTTGCTTAGAGCAATCGTATCATAAGTTTTAAAGGGTTGATATAAATAATCGTAAATGGGTTTCATTCCCAATGCTCTACGCCAAACATTGAGAATCATTGAGTCATAACCAAGAAAGTTTTGTGCAGCAATCTTATATTTAGGATCGTGAAGGTATGATTCAACTATCTCAAGAATTTCTTTTGGGTCTTTAGCTTTATCGTAATAACCAGTATTTTCAAAGTTTGTTATCCTTGCGGCATCTTTACTCATCTTTAAATCATCCCACTTAATGAAATAGTTATGAATTTCCTTTTGTCCTTCTAAAGACCAGATAGCAAAGGACACTTGAAAAGGGCGGGAATAAACACAGTTAAGACCTTCCGTTTCGGTGTCGATTGTAATATACTCTTGTGTTTTATTGTATCTTAAAAGTTCAACGCCAATCATTTTGATAATTCCTTCCATTTTTCAAAACTAAAACTATCCGAACATAACCATCTTAGTTGTGGTTTTGAAAATTTACTTCTTTCTTGAATTGCCCTGTAAGTGATATATGGCGAACAATCACTTGATTTTTCGTAATAACAAGTCTTTGTATTTACTATGTTTCCTCCCCATTTCTCAATAACTTCATCAATTAACGGAGCGAAGGGTAAGTCTGATTCAATTTCTTTGAAGAAAACGACATCATCTTTTGGCACGAAATCAAACTCTGGAACGATTGCAGAATCCATTACCAAGCGATTTTTAGCAAGAAAGTTATCGGCATACGGAAAAGCTAACAATAGATTTTCAGTCCACAAGTTACGCAATTGCTTAAAATCATACCTCATCTTGTAGTATTTATTCTCACGATTGCTGTAACAACTTGTATATATTTTTCCTAAATCGCTATAAGCTTTGCCATTTTTAGCGAAAATAATTATCTTATGCTCTTGTTTTAGGCTTTTCTCAGAATGATTATTTATAGAATCATCCGTAAGCCACATCTGCAAGCCAAAAATTAATTGTAGATTTAATTTATTTGCATTTTTAAGAGCTTCACGAAAAGACTCAAAGTTATTACTTATGTAGTAAACTTCTTTAAGCCCAGCTTCTTTTGCTAATTTCAGAAAAGACTGTGGGCCATTTTCATCTTTGCTCTCATCTGGAGACCAAGCAGTTAAAATACTAAGTAGACTTGTGTGGTCATAAAATAATGGAATTATCTCTTTATTTTTCATTTAATAAATACCTATTAAGACTCATCACTTCTTATTGAATATTCCATCAAAAAAGTCAAGCCCATTTGATGCACTTGGGCTACTTTTCGTTTTATTTTGATTCTTCTCCCATTCTTGACCATTCCTAAATCCAAACTCAGAACCATATTTAAAGGAAGTTTCAATTAATTTCCTTATTTTGATTGGACTAAGGCAAATATTTTCTTCGCCCAAGAAATTTGGATTAATATCACAAAACCTTTTCCAAACTTCTTCTTTGTTCATAATATTTTTATATTTTCTTATTACCTATTATAAGTATCAGTCCCAGAGATTATTATAGTATTTGCCAAAAAGACGTAATCCATTTGCCTTTCGAGTTTCCCATGCAAGGGCTTTTTCTTTATCATAGCCCTTTCCAATAAAGAATTGATCCTCGGCATACTCATCTGTTTCTTGCTTAAATGCCCAAATCATTTCATCCAGAATCCAATTCCATCGTTTAAAATGCCCGTCATCTACGTCATATGAACGCTCCTTTGGTGTAAATGCGGTGCTCCGAAGGTGTTCTGGAGCATCAGAATCATCAGTCCAAGGCGCACCGTGCTTTTTCTCTTTGAGTCGAACAAGCACTGGATAAATTACCAGAGCAAGAGTATGATTAGCACCCCAAACATCATAGTCGTCAATGTGAACCTTCAGCTTTCTTTTGCGAAGTGCCAGAAGGGGATTGATCGTTGCATTCAGAACAGTCTGGAGAACATCATCGGTTTTATCCAAGAACTTCTCAAAGTGAGTTTTTGGAGAAGCAAAGTAATCCTTCGTGTAGGTATCAAGAAGTTTTGATCGAAGGTGATGAGTGGGATATGGCCCAAGATTAATTTTCATAATAGTTCTAAGTTAAGTTAAGATTTTACCCTTAGGAACTAATATATTATGGTGTGTCACTCAAAACCCAATAAATTGCGTAGATTACAGCAGTGGTAATTGTTATTGTTATAAATGCCCACATAGTGTCGCTTATGTTATTTGGTATCAGAGAGGTGGTAGGGATTTATCCTAGACAAGAAACTAAATACCATATAGATCCAAACGACTAACAGTACTAAGATGATGATTTCTTCAGAGTTCATAATGTGTGGGGTCGAAGTGATTTAATCTTTCCATTGTAAGATTTACCCAGAATGTGCACTCCTGTTACCTTTGCACCGACTTCAGGAAGAATAAAAGATTGGTGTTTCATTTTGAATTATCGGCGAACACCGTTTTCGGTATAAAAAACATTAAAGGTCTTGGAAGCTGCGGTGACATTCATGGCCTTGATTATGACCTCGACTCCTCGGTCCACAATAACATTGTTGTTAATATAGGCCTTGAACCTATACATACCACCGCGGTCCATACCACCACTAGTTTTTTTAATTTGAATCATGTTTGGCGAGGTCATTAAATTGCTTCACCTGAGCGACG
>Ga0181347_1000045_pt1 | contig 34051 bp, 34 predicted proteins | sample Su13VDMM110SN_FD_130102 | JGI IMG/M metagenome (GOLD analysis project Ga0181347, IMG submission 130102) | Freshwater viral communities from Lake Michigan, USA - Su13.VD.MM110.S.N | ecosystem: Environmental > Aquatic > Freshwater > Lake | place: USA: Michigan | collected 2013-07-16
ATGATAAAATATAGAATAGTAAGTCCTGATGGAAGTTGGTATGAAACATTATCAATAGAAGAAGCAAAACAATTAGGCGATTATATCGAAATAGAATTTGATATAGTTGTTGAAGAAGAATAATTAAATGAAATCAAATGGATATAAGAAAAATATCAATCGGACCTGACTACAAGAGTGGTGCTATGCATTACTTAGTTGGTCAAAAAATACTTGGAGACTCAAATGAGATTCATCATATTAAAAGACAACCTGAAACAGGAAACGTATTAATATACATTATTAATAAAAAAGAAGAGGTAGTCTTGTGGAAAGAGTTTACCTTTGCAATTCCAATTTCAATCGAATTTAATATAGACTTTTAATGAAATCTCCATTCTACTTTATAGCAAAGCCTATGAATGGGAAACGTTACGATAATACAAGAGACATAGGCGGGACTGATTTTATAGTCAGTACCTCAGAGGAAGACCATAAGTTTTCTAATAGATATGCAGAAGTTATCGAACTTCCCGTAGGGTACACCGGTCCTATCTCAATAGGAGACACACTTCTTGTGCATCACAATGCATTTAAGTATTACAATGATATGAGAGGTCGTCAAAAAAGCGGTAAGAGTTTCTTCAAAGATGACTTATTCTTTATAGAGACAGACCAATTCTTTATGTATAAAAAAGGAGACACTTGGAATGCTTATGATAAGTATTGCTTTGTAAGACCAATTTCTGCTACAGATTATTATATAGAAAAATTTATAAAAGAAGAGCCTTTAATGGGGCAGATGGTGTATCCAAATGAATACTTGCTCAGTCAAGGAATTAAAAAAGATGACTTTGTTTGTTTTACTCCCGATAGTGAATACGAGTTTACTGTTGATGGAGAGAAGTTGTATCGTATGTACGAACATCAAATAACTATAAAGTTATGACAAATAGAGAAACAAAATTAAAGATAATTGCTGCGGGACATAAGGCAGTATTAGAACTTATAAAAGTAGCTGAAGAATCAATCTTAAATCCTGATATGGAAGGAGATGACTTGGCTGCTGATAAACTAAAAAATGCTGCAGCTACAAAGAAATTAGCTATCTTTGACGCTTTCGAGATTCTTAATAGAATAGAATCTGAAAAAGAAAGTTTAGATATGGCTGAAAAAGGAGGAAGTAAAAATGATACAAAACAAGGATTTGCAGAAAGAAGGTCAAAATAGTATATACTCTGTAGCTGAAAACTACATACCCAAAGGTTCTATTACTGCTAAAAACAGTAATAAGTCTTGGTTGTATGGCTATAACGACCAATATGATGTAATAGTAATATCAAAGACAGGAGAGATTGGGGAGATACTTAACATATCAGGTATTTACATTGCTCTACCTAAAACACCTAAAGATTGTTATAAGAGAGATTCTGTAAAATCAAAACAATATTGGGAAAGAGAACCTTTACCAAAACAACTTTCAAGAATACAATCAATCTTTCAATGGAATGAAATGCCCGCTGAATTTAAGAATATGTGGGTTGATTACATAGAGCAAGAGTTTGACTATAGAGAGTCAGGTTTTTGGTTTATGAATAATGGAGTTCCTACTTATATTACAGGTTCTCACTATATGTATTTGCAATGGTCAAGTATTGATGTTGGGTATCCTGACTTTCGTGAAGCCAATAGAATCTTTTGGATTTTTTGGGAAGCGTGTAAAGCAGATGCAAGAAGTTTTGGAATGATATACCTAAAGATTAGACGTTCAGGATTCTCATTTATGTCCTCTTCAGAATGTATTAATGTAGGAACTCTTGCAAAAGATGCAAGGGTTGGTATCTTATCAAAAACAGGAGCCGATGCTAAGAAGATGTTTACTGATAAAGTAGTTCCTATTAATAGCAGACTTCCTTTCTTCTTTAAACCAATTATGGATGGTATGGATAAACCAAAGACAGAGTTGTCTTTCCGTGTACCTGCATCTAAGATTACTAAAAAGAATATGTTTGATACAGAGTCTGATATTATTGAGGGATTAGACACATCAATAGATTGGAAGAATACAGATGACAACTCGTATGATGGGGAAAAATTATTGTTCTTGGCTCACGATGAGAGCGCAAAATGGACCAAGCCTCAAAATATTAAAGAGAATTGGCGAGTAACTAAAACTTGTTTACGTTTAGGTTCTAAAATCATTGGTAAGTGTATGATGGGTTCAACATCAAATGCATTATCTAAAGGTGGTCAGAACTATAAGGATATGTTTGAGGATTCAATGACTACAAGGCGTAATGCTAATGGTCAAACTAAAAGCGGACTGTATGCTTTATTTATTCCTATGGAATGGAATATGGAGGGGTTTATAGATAAATACGGTATGCCTGTATTTACAAAACCTGAAGAGCCTATTTTAGGAGTAGATAATATGATGATTAAAGATGGGGCTATTGACTATTGGCAAAATGAAGTTGACTCTCTTAAGAATGATGCTGATGCACTAAATGAATTTTATAGACAGTTTCCAAGAACAGAGTCTCACGCATTTAGAGATGAAAGTAAACAATCCCTATTTAATCTTACAAAAATATATCAACAGATTGATTACAACGACAGTTTAATAAAAGAGCACTATATTACTCGTGGGTCTTTTCATTGGAAAGATGGTATGAAAGATACTACTGTTATATTTACTCCTGATTCAAGAGGTAGGTTTAAAGTGAGTTGGACACCTGCAAAACATTTACAAAATAACGTACACTCAAGAAATGGTATGAAGTGTCCGGGAAATGAGCACATTGGTTCATTTGGTTGCGATAGTTATGATATATCAGCAGTAGTTGGTGGAAGAGGTTCTAATGGTGCTTTACACGGACTTACTAAATTCAATATGGATGATGCTCCTTCAAATGAATTTTTTTTAGAGTATATTGCAAGACCACAAACCGCAGAGATATTCTTTGAGGAAGTATTAATGGCTTGTGTGTTTTATGGTATGCCAATTCTAATTGAGAATAATAAACCTCGATTGCTTTATCATTTTAAAAATAGAGGGTATAGACAGTATTGTCTAAATAGACCTGATAAACAATATAACAAATTATCAAAAACAGAAAGAGAACTTGGAGGGATACCTAACTCTTCTGAAGATGTAAAGCAGTCTCACGCATCTGCAATTGAATCATACATAGAGAAATATGTAGGAATAGATTTCACAGCAGACTATAGAGATAGTGATGTTATGGGTACAATGCCATTCACGAGAACCTTAGAGGATTGGGCTAAATTTGATATTAATGACCGAACAAAGTTTGATGCATCTATTAGTTCAGGATTAGCAATTATGGCAAATCAAAAGCATTTATATATGCCGGAGAAAAAAGATTCAAAAATAAGTATTAACTTCGCAAGGTATTCTAATGAAGGTTCAACAAGTCAATTAATTAAATGAAAAACGTAACAATAGATATTACATCGTCAGCCTTTCCAAGTCAGTTAGCAACTGATTCGGAAAAAGCATCTCAACAATTTGGGCTACAAGTTGGTCAAGCTATTCAGTATGAGTGGTTTAGAAAGGATGGAAATAATTGCAGATATTATGGTCAATGGAGAGAGTTCCACAGACTTAGACTTTATGCAAGGGGAGAGCAATCAGTTGGTAAATATAAAAATGAATTGGCTATTGATGGAGATTTATCCTATCTAAATTTAGATTGGACTCCTGTGCCAATCATTCCTAAGTTCGTTGACATCGTTGTTAACGGAATGTCTGATAGATTATTTAAAGTTAAGGTATATGCACAAGATGCTATGTCTCAATCTAAAAGAAGCAAGTATCAAGATTCGATTGAAGGTCAGATGCTTGCAAAACCTGAATTGCAAATCATAAAAGAAAAGTCAGGAGTTAATGCTTTTACAATGGACCCTGATAAACTTCCTGAGACAGATGAAGAATTATCTTTATATATGCAGCTTAATTACAAACCTGCGATAGAAATTGCAGAAGAAACTGCTATTAATACAGTATTTGATGAAAATCATTATGATGATATTCGTAAAAGACTTGATTACGATGCTACCGTACTTGGCATATCTATAGCAAAGCACGAGTTTCTTCAAGGAACAGGAGTTAAGATTTCTTATGTTGACCCTGCAAATGTAGTATATAGTTATACTGAAGACCCTTATTTTAGAGATTGTTTCTATTGGGGAGAGATTAAAACTATGGCAATTACAGAGTTAATGAAAATTGACCAAAATCTTACAAACGAAGATTTACAAGAAATCACTCAATACAGTCAAGGTTGGTATGATTATTTTAATGTAGCTCAATTTTATGAGAACAGTGTATTCTCAAGAGATACTTGTACGTTAATGTATTTTAACTACAAGACTACTAAGAAAATAGTTTATAAGAAAAAAATTCTTGAGAACGGTGGTTCTCGATTAATAGCAAAAGATGATACTTTCAATCCTCCAAGTGAAATGATGGAAGAGGGTAATTTTGAAAAGATTGAAAAGACTATTGATGTTTGGTATGAAGGAATTATGGTTATGGGAACTAATATACTTTTACAATGGAGATTGTCTGAGAATATGGTTAGACCAAAATCAGCATCTCAACACGCATTACCAAATTATATTGCATCAGCACCACGTATGTACAAAGGAGCTATTGAATCTACAGTTCGTAGAATGATACCATTTGCTGACCTTATTCAAATCACACATTTAAAATTACAACAAGTAATTAATCGTGTTGTGCCTGATGGTGTATTTATTGATGCCGATGGACTTAATGAAGTTGATTTAGGTAATGGAGCTGCATATAATCCTGAAGATGCTTTAAGGCTATACTTCCAAACAGGTTCTGTTATTGGTAGAAGTTTTACAGGAGATGGAGATTTTAATAATGCTAAAATACCAATTACTCAATTAAGTTCTAATGCAGGAACGGGTAAGACACAAATGCTTATAGCTAATTATAATCACTATATGGATATGATTAGAACTGTAACAGGACTTAATGAAGCAAGAGATGGTTCAACACCTGACCCTAATTCATTAGTTGGTTTGCAGAAATTAGCAGCTTTAAATTCAAATACAGCTACTCGTCATATACTTGAAGGTGGTTTATATATTTATCGTTCAATGGCTGAAGCATTGACTTATAGAATTGGAGATATTTTAGAGTATTCTGATTTTAAAGATGAGTTCATTAATCAAATAGGTAAATACAATGTATCTATTTTAAATGATATAGCAGACCTTTATATTTATGACTTCGGTATATTTATAGAAGTTGCACCTGATGAAGAACAAAAAGCTCAGCTTGAAGCTAATATCAATATGGCATTATCTAAAGGAGATATTAATCTTGAAGATGCAATTGATATTCGTGAGATTAAAAATCTTAAACTTGCTAATCAGTTGCTTAAGATGAAGCGAGTTAAGAAGCAGGACCGTGAGGAGCAGATGGCGATGCAGAAACAAGCTATGCAAGCTCAACAACAATTACAGTCTCAACAGATGGCAGGACAAGCAGCTATACAGAAAATGCAAGCTGAATTGCAGACGAAAATGCAGTTAAAACAAATGGAAGCTGAGTATGATATTAAGATTATGCAGGTTCAAGCTGAATTAAAATCACATTTAATGGCAGAGGAATTTATGTATAATGAAAGGCTTCACGGAATGGAGATGGGTACATTGAGTAAGCGTGAAGAAGATAGAGAAGTAGCTAAGGCTAAGCGTATTAGCCAACAAAATACAGAGCAATCAAAGCTGATAGACCAACGTAAAAACAATCTTCCTCCATTAAATTTTGAGTCTAATGAGGACAGTTTAGATGGGTTTGATTTAGCTGAATTTGAGCCTCGTTAATAATGTCAAAAATTTTATATAAATTTGTAAAAAATTAAATCAAATCAAATGGAATTAAAAGTTAGAGTATTAGATGGTATAGAAGAAAAAGGTACCGCTCAAGTTGAACAAGAATTACTTGAGAAACACGAACAGCAATTTGAAAATGTTAGACTTCCGGGTCAAGAGATTCCCGAAGTAAAAGTTGTTGAAGAAGTTATTGAAAATGTTATTGTTGAAAAAGAGGAGTACAAAGCTCCTGAGTTAGATGATGACCAAGTTCTTTCGTATATTGGAAAAAGATATAATAAGCAAATCAATTCATTTGATGAGTTGATGACAGAGAGACAGGAAGCTGAGGCTTTACCTGAAGATGTTGCTGCTTATATGAAATACAAAAAAGAAACCGGAAGGGGATTCGAGGATTTTCTAAGTCTTAAAAAAGACTTTGATTCTATGGACCCTGAAAAGTTACTTAAGAATTATTTGTCAGTCACTCAAGAGGGACTTGACGAAGAGGATATTGATTCTTTAATGGATGATTATCGTTACGATGAAGATATTGATGACGAATCACACATTAAGAGAGTTAAAATCTCAAAGAAAAAGGCTGTTGCTGAGGCAAAGAAATTTTTTAATAATCAAAAAGAACAGTACAAAGTGCCGCTTGAGTCAAGTACCGCATTTGTTCCTGATGAGGAAAAAGAAATTTATGAAAGCTACAAGCAATATACTAAGCAAGCGAAGACTATTGATGAGGAGAATGAAAGAAAAAGAAATTGGTTTAACCAAAAATCTGATGAAGTATTTAACGGAGAGTTCAAAGGTTTTGAGTTCAATGTTAATGATAAACGAATCACTTTCAATCCCGGAGATGCCAACGAACTTAAGAAAGCTCAAGCCACACCTGCAAACTTTATTAATAAGTTTTTAGATGAGCAAGGGTTAATTAAAGATGCGTCAGGTTATCATAGGTCATTAGCTGTAGCTATGAATCCTGAGAGGTTTGCAAAGTTCTTTTACGAACAAGGGCAAGCAGATGCAACGGAGGGTACTATGAAAGGCATTAAAAATATTCAAATGTCTGAGAACAGAGTTCCTCAAGTTACAAAGTCAACGGATGGAATGCAGGTAAAAGCGATGAATCCTGATTCAGGTAAAGGTCTAAAAATTCGCAGTATAAAAAGATTATAAATTTAAAAATTAATTAAAATGGCAAGTGCTTTATTAAACAACCCTACTTATGCATTACAACCGGCAGCGGAGCAAGTAGCGTTACAGACAAACTATATTACTAACTTCAACTTCTTGAATCAGTATCTTCCTGATACTTACGAGAAAGAATTTGAAAGATATGGTAATAGAACCATCGCATCATTCTTGAGAATGGTAGGTGCTGAGATGCCTTCTAACTCTGACCAAATCAAATGGGCAGAACAAGGTCGTCTTCACATTAAGTACACAAGTTGTACTTCTGCGGCAGCAATTAGTGCTAACACAGCAACTTTTACAGTAGCTGATTCAGGTGTTACTTACATCGCAATTAGAGTTGGACAAACTTTAATGATTCAAAACAACACATCAGGTGTTTACAACAAAGCAATCGTTACTGCGGTTCCTACAGCAACTACTTTTACAGTAGCTTACTACGAGGCAACAGGACAAGCTTTTGCTGTTAATACATCTTGTACTGTATTCATTTATGGTTCTGAGTTCAAAAAAGGTACTAACGGAATGGTTGGTTCTTTGGAAGCTGAAGATGACATCTACTCTAACAAGCCTATTATCTTGAAAGATAAATATGCTGTTAACGGTTCAGATATGGCTCAAATCGGATGGGTTGAAGTTACTACTGAGAACGGTGCTACAGGTTACTTGTGGTATTTGAAATCAGAGCACGAAACTCGTTTACGTTTTGAAGACTACATCGAGACTGCAATGATTGAAGCAGTTCCTGCTGAATCAGGTTCAGGTGCATTAACTGCTTTAGGTGGTACTGCCGGTGGTTCTGAAGGTATCTTCTATGTTGTAAACAAAAGAGGTAACGTATGGGGTGGTGGTACACCAACTTCATTATCTGATTGGGATTCTATTGTTTCTCGTTTAGATAAGCAAGGAGCTATCGAAGAAAATGTTGTGTTTGTTAATCGTGGATTGTCTTTTGACATCGACAATATGTTAGCTACATTAAACGGATATACTTCAGGTGGTGTTGCTCAATCTGCATCTTTCGGTTTATTCGACAATGATGTGAATATGGCATTAAACTTAGGTTTCACAGGATTCCGTAGAGGTTACGATTTCTACAAGTCTGATTGGAAATACCTAAACGACCCAACTATGAGAGGTGGATTGAACAATACTGCTGCTACTGCAACAGGTACAATCACAGGTCTTTTAGTTCCTGCAGGTTCTACTTCAGTGTATGACCAAATAATGGGTAAAAACGCAAAACGACCTTTCTTACACGTGAGATACCGTGCATCAGAGGCTGAAGATAGAAGATACAAAACTTGGATTACAGGTTCTGCGGGTGGTGCTGCTACAAGCGACTTGGATGCAATGGAGGTTAACTTCTTGTCTGAAAGATGTGTATGTACTTTAGGTGCAAATAACTTCGTATTATTCCGTTTTGGATAATCAATAGTTTAAATATTACAGGGGGACAAATTGTCCCTCTGTATATTTTTTAAAAAAACAATTAAATCAAATTAAATTATAATAAAATGGCAACAGTAGTTTTAGTAGATAAAGTCTATAGATTAACAACAGGAAGTCCGCTTTCATATAGCTTAGCGGCAAGAAATCATCCACGATTCCCACTAATGTGGTTTGATGAAAAAAAACAAGAAAACCGTGCTCTTAGATATGCAATAAACCAAAAGTCTCCTTTTGAGGATGAACAAGATGGTAATGCAATCATTGAACCAATTATGTTTGAAGATGGCTTCTTAGCTGTTCCGAGAACAAATCCTGCACTACAAGCTTTCTTACATTATCATCCTTTAAATGGAAGGATTTTTGTTGAGGTAGATGACGAAAAAGATGCAGCTTCAGAAGTAGAGGATTTAGACCTTGAAATTGATGCATTGGTTGAAGCAAGAAAACTTTCTCTTGAACAAATTGAAACTCTTACAAGAGTTATGTTTGGTAAAGACCCTTCAACAATTTCAACAGCAGAATTAAAACGAGACATATTAGTGTTTGCTAAAAATGACCCAAGAGGATTCTTGACTACATTGAATGATCCTGAGTTGCAATACCAAGCAAAAATCAGATTGTTCTTTGAAGAAAAATTATTAGGATTACGCAACAACGATAGAGAGGTTTGGTTTAATACTCCAACCAATAGAAAGAAAATGATTTCTGTACCATACGGAGAAGACCCTTATGAAACAGCAGGTCATTTCTTATCAAGCGATGAGGGTATTGATTCTCTAAAAATGTTAGAAGCAAACCTACCAAAATAAAAAAAAGGTATTAATAATTCAAAATTAGCACAGATTTAGTTCTGTGCTTTTTTTTTACTATATTTGTAAAAAGATTTAAAATGATAAACGAAGTTAGAAATACAGTACTATCCGTATTAAATAAAAATAATTATGGTTATATTTCTCCATCAGACTTCAATTTATTTGCTGAAAATGCACAGATGGAGATATTTGAAGATTACTTCAAAAATTATAATAAGGCTATAAATGCTGAAAATGCACGTACAGTCGGAAGTGATTATGCTGAAATTGAAGGTCCTATAGCTGAAACTCTTGAGGGTTTTTTAGTTACAAATTATTTATCTCATTTAGGCTCAAATAGATACTCAGCACCATCTCTTACTACAACAGGAGATGATGATTATTATATTCTTAAAATGCTTTGTCATACTAATGAGCTTGCAAATGGTACAAATACAGGAACTACAGCTCCTTCTCCTACTCCATTTTTAATAGATTCAACAGCAACTTTTTTATCTGATGGCATATCGGTAGGAGATATTGTAGTTAATACAACAACAGGAGTAATTGCCTATGTATTATCGTTAACTCTATCAACAAATACTTCTTTAGCTTTAACTGCAAATATTTTCACTACAGCTCCAAATGGATATATAATATTAAAAGTCTCTGTAGTAAAAGAAGCTGACAAAGTAAGTGTTGGAAAAATAACAATGCTTAACGCATCGAGCTTGACAAGTCCAACTGAATTTTATCCATCATATACTCTTGAGGAAGACACAATTAAATTATTCCCCGATACTATAGATGCTAAAGGAAAAGTTGAATGTGTTTATTTTAGATACCCTAAAACTCCAAAGTGGACTTATATTACGTTGGCAAATGGAGAGCCTGTGTTTGACCAATCACAACCTGATTATCAAGACTTTGAACTTCCTTTTTCAGATAATTATGTATTAGCAATGAAAATACTTCAATACTGTGGTATTTCAATTCGTGAAACAGAAGTTGCTCAGTTTGGTATGGTTCAAGAACAACAAAACAATCAACAATAAAATAATAAAAAATGGCATATATATCGCAATACGAATATTACGACAATAATGGAACTACTCCACAAGATGCAAATTGGGGTTCTTACCAATATGTTAGCTTAGATGATGTAGTTAATAATTTTTTATTGATGTACTCAGGAAACCATTCATTAGTAAATAATGAAGAACGCTATAAAATAATCTTTCACGCAAAACGTGCTATACAAGAGCTTAACTATGATGCGTTCAAGGAAATCAAAGTATTAGAGTTAAGCGTTGCTGATTCATTACGATATGTACTTCCATCAGACTATGTGAATTGGGTTCGTATTTCTTTATACAAAGATGGTTGGCTAAGACCATTGACAGAAAATATTCAAGCAATATCGTCTAATGCTTATCTACAGGACCAACAAGGTAATATTTTATTTGACCAGAACGGAAATATTCTTAGACCGCAATATTCTGATATTGACTACGATAGATTGACTAAAACTAAAAAAAGTATCTATCTAAATCAAGGAAATCAATTTGATGGTCAAGAAGGCTATTGTATGGATGGTATGTGGTATTTTGATTATGGATTTACTCCATTTGGTTTAAATACTGAGACAGCAAATTTCAATCCTACGTTTAAGATTGATAAGAAAGCAGGAGTTATAAACTTCGACTCAAGTATGGCAGGAGAACTTTGTATTCTTGAATATGTATCTGATGGTATGGAAGGTGGGGATAACTCATTAATTACTGTTAATAAGTTATTTGAACAATATATCTATGCCGCAATTAAATTTGAGATATTAAACTCTAAATTTGGAGTACAAGAATATATAATTGCAAGAGCAAGAAAAGATAGAACTGCATTACTAAGAAATGCAAAAATAAGAATTAGTAATATTCATCCGGGAAGACTCTTAATGAATTTAAGAGGAATGGATAAGATAATTAAATAATATGGCAAATTTCTCAAGAAATTTTTTAGCGGGAAGAATGAACAAAGTTACAGACCAAAGGTTACTACCTGATGGCGAGTACGTTGATGCTATGAATATCAGAATGGGTTCTACTGAAGTAGCTGAAGTAGGGGTTATTACCAACACAATGGGAAATCTTCCTTTAACTTCTTTAAAATATATTGATGGAACTCCACTTAGTCAATCTGCAAGATGTATAGGGGCTATAGATGATAGTGCTAACGAAACTATATATTGGTTTGTTCACGACCCTGCATTTACTGTTGGAGCTACAGGTAAACTTGATTTAATTGTATCTTACAATATATTAACAACCATATTAACATACCACGTTATTAGTATAGATAATGGAGACGGTGTAGATACTACATTAAATTTTAATCCTACTTATCTTATAACGGGAGTTAATCTTATTGAGAATTTAATATTCTTTACTGATGATTATAATGCTCCAAGATACCTAAATATAAATCCAATAGGGAATAGATACCCTAATCCAATTGCGGATATTGACCAAATAAACCCTGAAGCTTTACTTGTAATAAAGAAACCGCCTACAGAGTCTCCTACTGTTACGCCAATCATTACTAATGGTCAAGAGAATTTTTTGGAAACAAGGTTTATTTGTTTTGCGTATAGATATAAATATGTTGATGGAGAATATTCTGCTACATCACAATGGTCAGAACCTGCATTTGTTCCAAATCCTTTTGAGTTTAGTATTAATAGTATGCTAAATGAGGGTATGGTTAACTCTTGTAATGCTGCAATAATTGAATATAACTCAGGAGGACCTCTTGTTGTTGGTATTGATTTATTATTTAAGGAGTCAAACAAGAATATAATTAAAATTATAGAGAAACTTAGTAAATCAGAATTAGGAGGTGTAGATAATCAAGTTTTACAATATTCATTTAATAATAGTAAAATATTTACAGTATTAAATGAGGCTGAAATTTTAAGACTTTACGATAGTGTTCCTTTAAAAGCTAAAGCCCAAACAATTATGGGTAATAGATTGATGTATGGAAATTATGTTGAAGGATATGATTTAGTTGATAAAAATGGAAGTATTGTAAAGCTTGAATACACAACAGCTTTAACTTCTGAACCTATAGGTCAAGAGTCTATTGAAGATACTTATGACGATGGAGTTTATAATATAGACTCAGCATCTACAGGATTGTCAATAAGCGACTCTATTTTAAATATTGATTTAACTGATAAAGATTTATTAATAGGTTCTTCTATAACAATTACTTTAACTATACAACATTCTCAATTTACAGGAGAACTTCCTTTTCCTGTTGAAACTACAGATGCATTAGATTTAGATTTTGTATTTTATTTAACTGCAAATTACCCATCAGTATATGCATTAGCTACAAGTATTGAGTTTACTCAAGCGATTGGTACACTTACTAATATTCAGCCTGTAAGTACTTCTTGTAATGGAATAACTTTTACTGACCAATTTAATTGTTTTTTACCAAATAATTTAGATGCTCTTATAAAATTTGGAAGTGGAATAAATGCTATTTTGCAACCTTTTAAAATAATAACAACTCCATCAAGTCAAATAATAGGGTTACAGTTACCTGCTATGGAGTACGTTGACGATATAGTAACTCCTACTCAAAGAGTTTTTGAATACTATAATTATATATTTGTTGATGCTACATATCAAAAAATATCTAACCCTTCAAGTTTACATAGCAATAGAGGGTATGAGATTGGTATAGTTTATATGGATGAATTTAATAGGTCAACTACAGCATTGGTAAGTCCTTATAACACGCAATTTGTTCCTTGCGGAGCTTCTGCAAATAAAAATTCAATTCAAGTAACTATACCTGTTGACCAAAGAGCACCTGCTTGGGCTACACGATATAAGTTTGTAATTAAGCCTGACGCTGAGAATTACGAAACTATTTATTCAAATATATTCTTTACCGACCCTGATACAAATAATGTATGGTTTCTTCTTGAAGGAGATAATATGAGAAAAGTTGAAGAAGGAGATAGGTTAATTGTAAAAGCAGACACATCAGGTCCAAGTCAAAACTGTGTTTATTCTACAGTTCTTGAGAAAGTATCTCAGGCTTATGACTTTATTACTCCAAAAGAAGATACAACTGCGCTTGCGGGTCTTTATATAAAAATAAATCCAAATACATTTAATCTTGTAGTTGACCCTAATGCTACTATACAACCGGGAAAGTTTTCTGCTTTTACAGGAGTTTCAAATCCAAGTAGTTGTAAAGTAATACAATATCCTATGAACCTTACAAAAGAAGCAGGATATGACCCTTTAAATCCTCTTTGGGAATACGAGGATTACTCTATTCCTGCGGGGAGTAGAATAAAGTTTTATGCAAGAGGAAACCGTTCAGGGGGTAGAAATTTTTGCGAATGTAATGGGACTTTATGGGAAGTTACCTATACAGCAGCAAGAGATTATGATAATATGAACGATTGGTTTTTAGGAGATGACATCGCTGCAACATTAGATAATCCAAATATATCAGTATGTGGAGGAGCGACTCTTGAATTTCAAACAGGATTCGGAAATACAACTTGCGAATTTAATACTCAAAAACTACGATTCGATAGAGACTTTACTACTAATAGACTTTGGTTAAATTATAGTGCCGGATGGGCTTGTAGTGGTATCGGAGCTGATTTTAGAAGGTATTTTATAGAAATGGAGGTTGAAGTATTTAGAGCTTTAAATACAATTATATGGGAAACTCAGCCATCTGATGCATTACCTGATATATTTTTTGAAAATAATTTATCATTTGCTATTGACCAAGATGGTAATCACGATGGAAATATCCAAAACCAAGATATAGCGGGAGGCATACCTGCTATAATAGACACAGGTTTTTATAATTGCTTTGCTTTTGGAAATGGGGCAGAGAGTTATAAGATACGTGATTCATTAATTGGAAGGTCTTTTAATTTTGGAGAAAGAGTAACCACAGTTGCCGAGCAAGATTATAAAGCCGCTGATAAATTCTCAGATATTACTTATAGTGGTATTTATAACGGAGAGAGTAATATAAATAGACTTAACGAGTTCAACAAAGGACTGTCTAATTTCAAACATTGCGAAGGTTCATTTGGAAGTATAATGTTATTAGATGGAAGAAATACAGATGTGCTTACTTTACAAGAAGATAAAATATCTTACGTTTTAGCGGGTAAAAATTTATTGTCTGATGCAAGTGCCGGAGGTATAATTACAGCCACTCCTGAGGTCTTAGGAACGCAAATAGCACGTACTGAAAAGTATGGCATTAGTTTCAATCCTGAGAGTTATATTCAATGGGGATTTGATAGATATTTTACTGATGCAAAAAGAGGTTCAGTTATACAGTTAAAAGGAGGAGAAAGTCAAAATGAACAGTTGGTTGCAATCTCTAATCAAAATATGAGAACTTGGTTTAGAGATAAATTTAATGATTCTTTCAATTATCAAAAGCTTGGTGGGTATGACCCGTATATGAACGAGTATGTGTTGTCTATGAATGACCAAGAATTACCTATCAACCCTCAATGTTTGGCTTGTGGTACTTCTCAAACATTTACTTTGTCAGTAACTGACGAAGCATTTAAGGAAGAAATTTATTGTGTTGATTTAGGTCCTACTGTTGGATTTACCGATGTAACTTGGGTATTTTCAAGTATTGAAATAGGTAAAACTCTTGAGGTTATTGTAGATTATGATGGAACGCAAGTAACATCAACTCCTATAAATACTGATGGTCAAATTACATTTAATAAAAATAATGTATCTGTTGAAACTGCACAGATAACTCTTAAATATACAGGAGATATGGTTGTCTCTGTTATCGCTGATTGTTGTCAAGCTGAGTCATTAAATGTAGTCGAGATTGTTTTAACTAATAACTCAGAAGCAGGACAAACTGTTCATACTCAATACAGATATACAAATGGATTGTTTGTAGGTCCTCTTTTATCTAACTTAGTTTTATTTGGAAGCGGAACAGCAAGTCCTCTTGTATCAAGATATAATATAACATCAGGTTTTGCAGGACAAGGAGGATTTCCTCCTGAATTTAGTACTATGAGACTTATATCAAATAGTATATCTCCTGATAATTTTGTATTTAATCCTTCTACTTATAAATTTAGATATAACAGAAGTAATGTATTGTATCCAAATACTAATATAGGTATTCAATCTTTATTGGCTTCATCTTCAACAGCTACTCCTAATTTAGGTTCAGTACCTGTATATTATGCAGACTTTACAGTTCCTGCAAGTGTAAATGGAGATAATCTTTATTTGATTTGGGATTTTAGGTCTGCAATAGAGACTGAATTATGTTATGGAATCACAAGAGTTAATTCTTGTTGTAATTGTATAACAGGTACGTATTATTTAGATGCTGCTTTTAACTTAGCTACTTCAGTTTGGACTTCTTCAGATTTAGATACGTTTGCAGCAAATGGTTTCTATTCATTAGGAGGTATAGTTAGAGAATTAGTAGATGGGGTTTTATTACCGCAACAAACTTGTGCACCTTGTGCTGTTCCTGTATCTTTGTGTTTCGGAACTGATGCTATAGATGTTTGCTGTAGTTGTGATTTAACATGTACAAGTCCTTATAATTTTTATCAAGTAACAAATAATGAGGCTTTTAATATAACACTTTATTTCTATAATGAACAAGGAATACTTTCAAGTTTACCACTATTAGCTTCGGATACAGATGTAGTGTATTGCTCTATCGGAACTCCTTTTGCTGATACGAGTATAACTATTACTAATATTGAATGCGACTGTGTAACATAATTAAATTAAAAATATGGCAATAAATGCAACATACTATATAGATGCAGCTACATTTGATGTGGCTACATCTGTATATTTAGACATAAATTTAGAATATGTAGCTCCTGATGGATTCTATAAATTTGGTACTATTACAAGACAGCAGTCAAGTGGAATATTATTAACTGTAGAAGATTGTGCTACTTGTTCTACTCCTTGCGGAGGAGCAGTTATAAGCGGTTCAGGAGGAACAGGTCTTAATGTAATAAATGTAAATGCAGGTAGTACATTATTAGATGTTGGAGCTGTAATTATTACTTTTAATCCATTCTCTATACCTGATGGAATTAGAGTAACTTATGATGGGGTTGTTTATAATAAAGTATCAAATTCAACTTATGGTGTTCTTCAAAGTACAAACTATGGTAATTTTACTATGTTAGGTTCTACGGGTGCTGTAGGTAGTTGTAGTACTTGGTATCCTTCGGGTGGTACAAATAATTATCAAGAAAAAGTATATAATGGAACTTCATTTGTAGCTACAGGTAATTTTATACCCGTAACAATTGATACGGGAGACATACAATTAACTCCAACATCTCCTTCAAATGTAATTATGGTAATACCAAAACCTAATACTACACCTAATCTTTTAAAAATTGAAATACTTGGACCTTGTAGTACTACAGGTTGGAATATAACTATTCCTTGCCCTGTATTATTATCAAGTTTTGCTTCTTCAAATGTATTTCCTTCATCTGTAATACTTTGTGGAGAATCTATGCCAAATACATTTTATTTTGCAAAAGTACATACCGCTGTAGATAGTTACGTAGGTCTTTATGATTATGTATTTACAGATGCTAATGGGGAATTTCCTTTAGCAGATGGGTATTATATGACAAGTAATGTAGCAGTTCCAAATCAAGTATTGCAAGTATCAAATGGAGTTGTAGTATCAATAGTAGGCTGTTCTACACCTTCTTAATATTAAAATTATGAATTACACATTATCATATAGCGAAGGAGTTGCCGGTTGGGTATCTTTTTATTCTTACTATCCTGATTGGATGATTGGAATGAACAATTATTTCTATACTTTTAAAGGAGGAAATATTTACAGACATAATGTAAATGAAAATAGAAATACATTCTATGGACAATTTACACCATCTACGTTGCAGAGTGTATTTAATAACGCTGCTCTTGAAAATAAAATATTTAAAACCATTAACTTACAAGGAGATGCTGCTTGGAGTGCTATATTAGAGACTGACTTACAATATTCAGGATATATAGAGCAATCTTGGTTTGAAAGAAAAGAAGCTGCTTATTACGCATTTGTAAGAAACAATTCAATAGGACAACTTTCTTTAAGAAGTGTGAATGGTATAGGAAGAAGCTATCAAGTTGTATCAGGAACTACAATTAAGTTCTCAACAAACCCTATAATATCTATAGGTAACATTATTAGTATTGGAGATTTATTATATTTCTTTGTATCGCCTTCAACTACACCTTTACTTGCAGGTCAAGTAACTGCTGTAACTGTTGATTATCCAAATGGTATAAACCAATTGACAATAAACACTACAGTACCGGGATATGTAACCACTCCTATACCTACTCAAGATGCTTATTTCTTGTACATTAAAAATTCTGTAGCTGAATCACACGGAGTATTAGGACATTATTGTACCTTTACACTTTCAAATAATTCTACAAGTAAAATAGAATTATTTTCTGTTCAGACTAATGTAATGAAAAGTTTCCCTTAAATTTAATATCTTTGTATCAATATGGAATTAGAAATTAGAAATCTTAATGATACTGACTACAAAGAAATTCTTGTAGAATGGTGGAAACAATGGAATTGGGAGCCACCTAAAAAAGATTTTCTACCTGATGATGGTAAAGGTGGTATCATAGTTTATGATGGAGATACGCCAATTTGTGCAGGTTTTATATATATGACTAACTCAAGTGTTGCTTGGGTAGATTGGATAATATCAAATAAAGAATACAGAATAAAAGATAAAAGAAGAGAAGCAATTAAATTATTAATAGACTCTCTTACAAATATTTGTAAAAATACAGGTAGTAAATACGGATATGCTTTAATTAAGAATAGAAGTCTTATTAAGACCTATGAAGATTTAGGTTGGTCTAAAGGAGACGGATACACAAGTGAAATGATAAAAATATTATAATATGGCAGTAGCAACAGCAATGGCAATAGGAGGATTGGCTCTTTCAGCGGGTTCGACAGCAATGTCTTTTATGCAGGCAGGACAGCAAAAAACAAAACAAAGGCAAGCAGAAGCGGCAGCAGCTGCTGCAATGGCAGAAGCACGTAAAAAACTTGAGATAAATTTTACAGATGAATTAGCTATTAAAAAAGAGCCTTATGAATTACAAAGAGAAGCTTTACTTTCTCAAGGAGCATTAGCTATTCAAGCAGGACAAGAGTCTGACAGAGGAGCTGAAGCTACTGCGGGTAGAGTTTTAATGGCTCAGAACGAAGCTCAAGCAGGTATAAGAACAGCTATGGGTGCTGAGATGACTGATATTGAGAATAAGAGAGTTGCTGAAGCAAGTCGTTTAAGAGACTTAGGTGTTCAATTAGACTTAGGAGAAGCTGAAGGTGCTCAGATGGCGGCAGCTAATGCTGAGCAAGCATCAGCAGCAGCTACTGCTCAAGGAATACAAGGAGTTATAGGTACTGCTCAACAAGGTTTATCAATGATTCCTTTGTTTGCAGGAGGAGGAAAAGGTAAGGTTGATTTATCTACAGCTACTCAATCAGGAGTTAGTGCTGATATGCAACAAAAACAATTAGGTAGTGGAAGTCTTGCTTCTGACCAATTTGCTTCTTATCAATCTCCTATATCAGCACAAAATCAAGCACCTGCTCCTGCAAAATATAGTCAATTTGGTATTGATTGGTCTGCTGTTGGTGGTAATTTTTACAAATAAGATAAATAAATTATGGCAGGTACTTACTATAAATATGCAGAGAGAGATGCAGACTCCCAAATAAATTGGGCTGAGGTTGGAGCAGAAGCAAGCGGAATGCTTTTGGAAGTAAACCGTGTGCGTGAAGAAAAGAAAGATGCTTTAGCTCAAGCACAAAGAGAATCTTTAAACAATTTGATGAACTCTCCTCAAGGAAAAAATCAAGATGTAAATGGGGTTATGAATAAATTTGCTCACGATTTAATTGCGCAAAAAAAGATTGATTACGATTTACTTACAAGAGGAGAAATGAGCGTAAGGGACTATACCTTAAAAACTCAAAACCAAATGGATGGAACAAATAGAATTTTTGAGATTGGAAAACAACTTCAAGCTACTCGACAAGCTACACTTGATGGCATATCAGATGGTACGTTATCAACATCTATAAATGTATTCAATAGAGGTATGGTCGAACAATATCAAGATATGTCAAAATTAGGTATTAATGTAAATTCTCCTGATGGCTCTATAAATCTTGGTATATATGAAGATAAAGTAGTTGATGGTAAAAATGTTAGAGTTCTTGCTGATAATATAGCTAATCCAAATGTTATCTTAGGAAAGGTAGCTCAAACTGTTCCTGCATTTGATATAAATAAAGCTAATGATAATTATACAAAAGCATTAGGTAGTAAAAAAGATTATTGGTATCAAGCTGCAACCACTACAGGAGCAGGTACTATTACCGAATTAACAGGTGTTCAATTTTTACAAAACCTAACAAGACCTTCAGATATAGCTATTGTTAAAAATATTAACGACTCTATAAATAATCAAGTAGCAAGTTATTTTACAGATGAAAATAAATTATTTGATGTTCTTGGAGACAAGTTAGGAAAGTATGATGAAAATTCATTTACATTTAATAAAGATATAGCAGATGCTGATGAAAATAAAATACTTGTGATGGTAAATCCTTCAACAGGTATGACTTCTTTTGATAAAACAGGTAAGAATTACAAGAAACAATTAGCTGAGGCTTCTGAATTTGCTCGTACTGATATTTTAGCTAAGATGGATGCCGAGAGAAAAATCACTACTACAGGACAGTTAAATGAATCTGCAAGAGCAAGAGCAGCAGCAGAAGCAGCATATAGAGCACCAAGTGGAGAAGCTCCTCCTCCTACAATAAAAGGAGAATATCTTAACCTACAAACTCCTCCCGATAAAAATGGTAAAGTATCAGTTATAGGGGTAACTCAAAATATTCAAGGATTAGTTTTTCCTTCAGGTAAAGGTGTAGAACTTAGAATTGACCAATTATCATATAATAATAATAAAGGAACTCTTGAGGTTTCGGGTACAAAAATATCAGGTAAAGAAGAAAAAGGTAGAACAACAACGGGAGCAGATAAAGTAGTTGGTAAAGAAGGCGAAACTGTTGTTAAAGAAGAACCATTTGTAAAAAATGATATTAATAGCGCTTCTCTTTTATCTACAGCAATCCTTAGATTCCGTAATCCTGAAGACCCGAATGGAGGAAACTTTACAAGTATTGCTCAAGCAAAAGCTGTATTAAAAAGAGTTTATTTGTATAATAAGGCTAAGACAGAAGGCACACAAGCACGTTCTGCAACTGCAAAAAATACATTTCAATTTGATTCACAAGGTAATATTATACAATAATAAATTATGCTACAACCTGATAAATTAAAAAAATTAAACGAGAACGCTGCAAAAATGGCTCAGGCAGGAAGTAGTCAAGAGGATATTTTAGCAATGAGAGATGCCTTTATAGAGCAATTTGGAACTGAAGAACTTGTAAAAAAAAAAGGTTCTTCGGTGTCAAACATACCTCAGCAACAGAAAACAGGTACTACGGAATTACCTGTGGCAGGTGGTTCATCGGTTACGCCTGCACCTACTAAAAATAATTTAACTAATCAAGAACCTACTGATATGTCGGGCAAACCTTTATTGCCTAAACAAAAAGAATTTAAAGAGGTATTTGGTAAAATTCAAAAAGAAGCTAAAAGTTTACAACAAGAAAAGAAAAAATATGGAGACATATTTGACAAGCAATTAAACATTAAACCAAGGGTAGAGGAAAGCCAATATCTAAAAGATAGATTGTCTTCTATAAATACTGATTTAATAAATAGAGAAGAAGAATATGTTGTTCCTCAACTACAATATCAATTTGGAGATTTAGGATTTAATTTTGAAGAATCAGGAGCTACAGGAGATTATGTAAAAGTAACTGCTCCTAATGGAAATATAACTGAAGTATCTTTAGATAATTTATTTGATAGCAAGTCTAAAGAACAAGCAGACTATCTTAAAAGTTGGTTAAAAACAAATACTCCTGCTAAGGGGCTTTTTGTACTTGAAAAGACAATGAAAGAGCAGGATAAAAAATTCAATTCAGAGAAACAAGTTGATGATTCTATAAAAGTCATATCTAATGAAGTAAATTCACTAAATGCAAAACAAAAGGAGTTTTTAATTAAAAAATCTCAGTTTGAAAAAGACTTAAATATTTTAGGTCCAACCGCTGAACTAGAGCAAAAAAGAATAGCTTTAAATGAAGAGATAAAATCTATTTTTCAAGAAGAAGAAACAATAAAGCAAAAAAGTAAAAGGCTAGATGCTGCTGTAGGAAAATACTCTGTATCAAAATCAAAACAAGGTACTTGGGGCGGAGCTATTTGGAATGCATTTAACGAAGGTTTTAGTAGTATATCTTCGGGAACATCAAGTCTTTTGACTGATATTGCTACAGAAATAGCACCTGCAGGATTTGGTATGAGTCCAAAGGACTTAAAAAATGTATCTATTGATATTGCTAACAAAATAGGAGTTAATGGACCTTCTTCTGAGCAAACGATAGAACAATGGAAATCAACTCTTACTGAAGACCAATTAGACAATTGGGAGGACCAAGTTGATGATTATATCAAAAAAGATATAAAATCAAGAGCACTTCCTTTAATAAGAATTGGAAATAGAGAAATAGTTGGAGACGCAGATACTACAAAGCAATTCTCTGATTTAAAAGAACAAGGATTTTGGGGAGGAGCTATATTAGGTGTGGCAAAATCACTTCCGGCTATGATTGGAGGAGCAGGTCCTGCGGGTTGGGCACAAAGAACAGCACAAATGTACGCTCAAATTTCAGATGGATTAGCTGTAGAAATGGAGAATAATCCTGAATTTGCAAACATAACAGAGAATGAAAAATTAGCAATCACTTTACCTATTGGTATTGTATCTGCTACATTAGAGGCTTATGGATTAAGAAACGTAATGGCTAGTAAAGGTGTTATAAACAGTATTACTATGTCTGTATTAGGAAAAGCAGGAGTTGGAACAAGCGCAAGAACTTTTAGAGAGTTGGTAGAGAATGAGGTTGAGTCTAAAATAGCTAGAGGATTACTTATTATTACAGCAGCAGGTGTAGCTGAATTTGAAACAGGAGCTGCCCAAGAACTAACTGAGACAGGGTTTAAAGCTTTGTATAATGAAATCAAAGATAAAGGTATGTTTGAAACGCCTGACTCTGTAACAGATTTAATAGAAAATGTTGCAGTAGCAGGTGCTCAAGAAGCTATAGGCGGTTTTGTATTAGGTGTTCCTTCAGGAATAAGTGCTGCTTATTCTAAAAAGGGGTTTTTAAAGATAGACGATACTTCCTTTGAGACTTTTGCTAATATGGCTAACGATGAGAAGATGCAAAGTGCATATATTTCAAATCTTAAACAAAAAATAACTCAAGGAATAATAACTGAAAAAGAAGCAAAAGAACAATTAAATAACTATAGAAACTCAGCAGGTCTTTACAGACAATTGCCTGAAGGATTAACTACCCAACAAAAGAAAGAGGCTATGAATCTCTTAAAAGAAAAGAGAGATTTAGAGAACTATGTTAATGGAAAAGATAATTCTTTAGTTGTAAAACAAAAAAATAGAATTACTGAAATAAATGATTCACTAACTAAATTAACAGAAGAAGATGCCGTTCAAGAGCCAACAACAGATGAAAGCGTGCTACGCACAGAGCAACCCGAAATGGAACTGCAAGGAGTGGTCGAAGGAAACGCCAAACCTGAAGGACTTACCACAGAAAAAGAAATCACTAATGCGAAACCGAAAGGGTTAGAGCCAAATGGAGAAGTTGATTCTAATGTTGATAGATTTGAAACATATTCAGGAAATAAATTTGAGATTACACTTACTAATGTAGATGAAACAGGACAGCCTCTTCCAAGAGGAGAAGGTAAGAAAAAAATAATGATTAAGACGATAGATTCTGATGGAAATGTTCGTGTTAATAATGCTTTAACTAAAACATTTGAAACAGCAGCAGAAGCTAAAGAATATGCTAATAAATTTATAGAAAAAGATACTGTTCGTACTGAAGAAGAAACTATCACTACTAAGAAACCGGAAGAAGTAGATAATAGAACTATTTCAGAGAGACAAGCTGAAGCTGAATCAAAAATAAAAAGAAAGGATTTATTTATAGGAGTAGGAGATTTTTCAACTGAACTTGGAGGAAGTGATAAAGCGGCAGTTCCTGTTTCTCATAATGAGAATAATGGAATTGAGATTGTTGAATATGCACACCCTAATACAGGAAGTATTGATGTAGTAGTAACAGGAAAATCAGAAAATGATTTTGTTGGGTTTTATCGTATTTACGAAAATGGAAAACCTATAAATAAATGGAGTTCTATATTTGAAAATCAATCAAGAAATAAAGAAGATTTTAAAACAATGATTTCAGGTGCTCAAGGATTATTACCTGAAGGTCACGAATATACAGAGAAGACAAGTATATCAACTGATGGATTAAGAGTTTGGAATCAACAATTAGGTAAAGGATATGAATTACAATACGATGAAAATGGAAATATAAAAACAAATTCAGTAGCTATAAATGGAGATGCTATTGTAAATGAGTTAGGTATTGATGTAAATAAGGGAGGTTTTAAAAATATAAAAGTAACTAATAGTAAAGATTTTAATACTGTAAAAAATGCATTATTACCTTATTTAGAAAAATTTGGATTAAATGAATCAAATATTAGAAATATAAACGGAACTGTTAAAATAGATTTGCCCGTATTAAAACAATCTAAAAAAACTGAAGTAGCTCCTACTGAAGTAGCTCCTACTGAAGTAGCTCCTGAATCTCAACCTACTGCTACTGAGAAACCTATAGATTTAGAACAAATAATTAAAAATTTATATAGAGACAAGGTAAGTAGTAATATTATAGAAAAGGTAGGTAATAATTGGATTGTTAAAACAGAAGTTGAAGGTAAGGAATTATTCAAGTCCAAGACATTAAAAGGAGCTAAAGAATTTATATCAAATGATAATCAAGAATCTTTAAGAGTTAAACCTACTGAAGTAGCTCCTACAGAGGTTAAGCCAATTGATGCAGCAATAAAGACTCTTCAAGAGTCAAAAGAATACATTGAAGCAGATGATATTCAGAAAGAATCTTTGGTTAGAGCCACTCGTAAAAGATTTGGTCTAAAAGAAAAGTCAGCTCCATCTGTAAATAGATTATTCGGAAAGTTAAAAGACATTGCTAAGATAACAATGACTGAGAAAGTTGCGTTGGCTAAACAGTTAAGAGATAAGGCAAGAGGAGCAAGAGAGTCTGTAAGTGCTTTTAGAAAAGCAAGTCAAGAAGTGGCTAAAGAAATAAAAGAACTAAAAGAAAAAGGAACTATAACAGCTACTCAAGCAGCAAATATAATATCTAAATTTAGTAAAGTAAATTTATTAAATGAAAAATCAATATCTAACTTTGTTGACTATATGGCTAAGGTTTTTTCTGATGCCAACTACGCTAAAAACATTTCTGAAATAAAAAAATTACAGCGTCAAGCAAAGTCAAGGAATCATACGTCTATGACTAATGTTGTAAGAGAATTTACATCTATAAATCCTGAACTTATACCATTAGATAGACTACAGGATTACATTAAGGCACTTGACTTCTTAAATACAAGAACTCCATCTTATAGCAATATGAATGATATTTTAAGTGAAATTAATTCTTATAAAGAAGTAGATGAATTTGATGCCGTAAAGACTATGGATTCTCTTGAAAAAAAGTATGAAAAAATAGAACTTAATAACTTGAAAAGTGTAGAGGAATATGTATCTTTAATTAGAGATATAAATTCTTTTAAAAGAAAAGCATATCAATTACTACAAGAAGATGCTATAACCCAAGAAGAGTATGACGATTTAATTAATCGCGTAGGAAATGACCAAGCTGCAGTTGAGAAAAAATACGAAAAAGAAATTAGTCAATTAAAGAAAAACTTGATTAATGAAATAAAAAAACAACGACCAAAAAGAAATTCAGATTTTAGTAATGAAGAAAATAATCTAATTAAAAAATACTTAACACTTAGTGATTCGGATTTAAAAAGTCTGTCTCCTGAAGATTTATTTATACTAAATGATATTCTTGAAAATATAAGTAACGGAGAAATAGACTATTATAGATTTAATGATGTTATTTCAAAAGCATTTACTAATGATGGTGTTAATCAACTTGCTAAACAAATCGAAGGCTCTAAATTTAATATGAGTTCAGAAAGAGGTAGGCAAGAATTGTCTGAGCAAGAGAGTGCGTTTTGGGAAGGTTTACTTGGAATGGGTCGTTCTAAAGCAGGAGCTTTACAAAAGTTCGTTATATCTACTTTTAATAGAGCCATAGGTTCTTATGAAAGTTTTATTAAAAATGGATACAATGAATTTTTAACGCTAAAGAAAAAATACAATATTAAGGATAATGAGATGCATAAGATAGGTATATTGACTACATATCTACAAGAATATATGGCTCAGTTTGATTCTAAAAATAAAGGTATTAATAATATCGGTAAACGTGATTGGTTCAAAGAGATATTGAATAATACAGCAATGAAAGATAACTATTCTTCAGGAAAACCATCTGTACTAAAGATGATTGGAATTGGTTCTTCAGAGATAGAAATTATTCAAAAAATATGGGATAAACTTCCTAAAGATATAAATGGAGATGTAAATCCAAAAGATGTATATGAAAGTTATATTGCTAACGATGGCAAGTTCTTTACTAAGAACGAAAAATCTTTCTTTGATGGTGTAATGAAATATAAGCAATCTAACATTACTCCAAAACAGAAAGCAGCTAATGAGCTTAGTGGTAATTCATTCAAAGAAGTTCCTTTTCATATGCTTAGAGTTAGACTTGATGGCGGTAAAAGACAAATACAACCAAGTGTATCTAGTGAAAATGGTACAGTAAGAATAAAAGCTAATACCGGAAAAGAAAGGATTAACGAAAAGGTTGGACCTGTTATGACTAATTTCGAAAAGTTATTTATATCAAATATAGAGCAAACCGGAAGAGATTATTTTTTATCAGGCTCACTAAAAGACATAAATAATACTCTATCAGGTGTAAAAAAATTAGTAAATAAAGATAAAATGCCTTTGTTAAATACTATATCTTATGGTTTGTCAGATGCGTTGGAGTTTGAGTTTGATAGAGTTAAAAATAATTTAATATTTAAAAATTTATTATCAGCTAGAGCTGCTACTGCATTATTAAATCCTATTAGAACCGGTGTAGAGCTTGTTTCTTCTCTTATATCTTACCCTATTCGAGCTAAAGACTTTTCAGGATATTACTCTTTATTTAACGAACAAGGTATTATGAAAAAACTTCTTGAGTTTACAGATAGTCCTATGTTATTAAGAGAAAATATTAGTAAGGCTATTGATATTAATGATGGAAGAATCAAACCACAAAGTAAATTAAATAAAGCTACTAATTATTTATCAGGTTTACCTGAAAGAACTATGATGGTTACTTCTTGGATGCCTTCTTTTAAAGCTGAATTTAAAAATCTTACTGATATAGAATTTGATATAGCTAAATTCAATAATAACGAATTATATAGAGAAAAATATAGTAAAGCTATTATGGAATCTGCTGCTGTAGCTGATGCTCAGACTGAAAAAATTGTGGGTACAACTACAAAGGCAGGGCAAAGACGTGAAGTTAGAATAGCTCCAAAATTCTTGGCTAATATTTTTGGCTCCAAAGGTACTGTATCAAAAAACACAGCAACAGGTCAAATATTAGGATTTTTTAGTAATTATCCATTTAGAGAATCTACTGAATTTATTAATGGATTTAAAGAAGCTGCTGAAGTATTAAAAGATGAGGGAGCATTAAGCTCATTGAGTCAACTTCAGAAACCCTTTGGTATAGCATTGAATATAGCATCTTATGGGTTCTTTTCGACTGCATCTTATGCGTTGGGTTTAGTATTACTTGGAGATGATGATGATGAAGAGAGAGGGAATGAAATACTAAAAGAACTAATGACTTTAGATGGATTCTTGAGTGAATTAGCATCAAATGCTATATCTCTTGCAGGAAGTCAGTATGCTGCCGGAGGTAAGGCTATGCTTCAAATAGCAGCTACTATAGGTATTATGTCTGCTGATAAAGAAGAGGATAAGAATAAGATTAAAAAACTATTGAAGGATAGCGTATTTATAAATCCACTGCCTATAGAACAAACAACAAAGTTTGGAGGTAAAGATAAAGCATTAGCAGCTATTGGAATGTACATACCTCAATTTGTAATATTAGCAGACAGGTTTACTGAAACTATAGGGTCCGCAGAAGATATTAAGGTAATTTACGATAAAGTAGAAAAAGATGGAATAAAAGCATTGACAGAAGATGAAAAGTTAAAAATATTAGCTTTAAATACGTTATTCAATGCCACTCAATTAATGCTTAATCTTAGGGGAACATCTATTCCTGAATATAATAAATTAAAGATATATATGAATAGTATTAAAGGAGAAGGAGGAATAAGTAAAGAAGAACTTAAAAAGTCAGACCCTGAAATGTATAAGATAATGTATGGGAATGACTAAACAAATCTTACATACTTCAATGACTTTTGTTTATCGTAGAATATCATAAGCTCTAAATCGTTAAAGGAACCATCACGTGGGGCACGACCACCCCACTTGATTTCTCCTTTTAACTGCTCAACTCTACCGTAGATTATACCATCTTCACAAGACCATATCACAACAGGAACTAATCTCTTGTCTGAGAGCTTCAAAACTTTTCTCGCTGCTATCGGTAACGGATAAGCATTATTCATTGTTCTAATCCTTCCTTTTACCTCAACGTATGCAATTAGCTTACCATCTTTATCGAATACCTTGTAGTCAATATCGTGTGGGTCTAACTTCTGAAAGGACCCTCCAAATGTATTTACAAATGTTGTTATTGCTTTGTGCTCTCTTTTTAAATCTTGGTCTGTTTCAAAAGTCATCTTCCTCTGTTGATTTTAATATTAACCTTAGCTCCATAATTAAGAATTGAGCCTCTCTTCGAACCATTTTAAAATCACGGTCAACTAAATTCTCATATACATTGGCTAATAATATGTGGTATTCATTTAGTCTATAAGCAATACGTGCTGCTCTTTCGTCTTCGCTATTTAAAATTGGCTTCATATTTTATAATTTATATGTTAAAATTTGGCAATTTAGTACCTACTCTTCTTTCATATTGCTTTATATAATCTTCAAATTTAATCAACATTTCTTTTTTTTCTTTAATAGATTCTTGAAGTTCTGCATTTAACTTTATTACAGTCATAAACAAATCAACATCTTTATTAACTCTTTTGATAAGTACTTGTTCTCTGCCTTCAAGAAAAAGACTCTTACAAGTTAAATACTTATCTCTTAAGCCCTTATCATATAAAAGTATCGAGTCAATACTTTTTGTATAATGTATTATTGTAGCGTGGTCTTTTCCTAAAGACTTGCCTATTAAATTAAAGGTATAGTTTCTATCTCGTAATACTTTTGAATATATTCTACGAGCATCTACTAATTCTCTTTCCCTTGTGTTTTTAGATAAGTCAACACAAAATAAATTATTTACTATTTCTTTTAATGCACTTATTTCTTTTTCAACTGATTCGTAATATGATTCCATTTAATTAGATTGGTTTGAACACTTCAGCTTTTACTCCGTGTTCGGTTAGTTCTTTAATTCTATACTCTTGTAACTTTGACAACTTCCCTGTCGGTCCTTTGACTTCATAGAACTCAACGTCTGAACCTTTGGGTATAGCAAGTAAATCAGGGATACCGTTCTTGTTGGTCTTTGTGAGCTTCAAAACATAATATCCCTGAGCTTCAAGCTCCTCAATCTTTTTCGATTGTATTTGGCTCTCTTTCATCTACTTTAGTTTCTTTCATCAACTCTTTTACAGAGAATGTTATGTGATTGCATTCCTTGATAAACTCAATTAGCTTGGCTAAATCTTCTTTTTTAAAAGAAAATCGGTTAGCTAAAAACCACGTATAAGGAGAACAACTATCATCAAGGTCAATCTCTTGAACTTGAAAAGCCAATTGCTTTTGAGGGAGCACAGTCATACTAAATGCCAACGTGTACTCTTTATCTTTCTCTAACCATTTATGCTGAGGTATCTTACTTGGTCTATTGTCAGCATCTATACAGACACATTTTATCATTTCTTACTTGATTTACCGTTCTGTCCGTTTCTTCCGCGATTTGACTTCATATTCTCCGTTACCATACTACCGGCTTTAGTATGACTCATATCAAGGTTATCCCCGTTGCCATAGGTCCCGGCATCACGGTTAGCTTTGTTTAGTTTCTCACGGTAGTTAACTCTCTTTGGGCTGTTCTGATACTTGGTATCATACGCCAACTTCTTCTTTCTTCTTTCCTCTGACATACCTAACTTGTCATACGATGGGTGTTCCCCTGCGTTTTTATTTCTCATATCAATTATCTGCTTCGTATGCTTTCGCACATTCTCTGTTACAAAATTCTCTCTCTGAGTCCTCTCCGCAATATTTGCAAGTACACTCTTTTTCTTCGGGTGGGTAATTGTTCCAATCTGTCATAACTTTAATTTTAGTTTTAAATCCTCAAAATCTTTTTCTTCAAGTTCTGAATTATATAGTTCAAATCCTTTTTCTTTTTTATAGATTTCTAATAGTTCTTTTGTTTGTTGGTATTGTACTACTTAAACTTTTTTAAAGCGCTTTCTTCACTCTCGTAATAGCCACCAATCCAAGATTGTGATAATGTTTCTAAATTTAGGTCAAATTTTAATCCTGTCGAAATAATATCGTTTGTTTGATTTCCTCTTTTTTCAAGTAATTCTATAAACCTTAACCTTTCTCTTAATTCGTGTTTCATACAAGCTACCGTAAAATTTATAGCTATCTCTTCTCCTACTTTTTCAGGACTTTCTCCTTGATGATAACCTTGTCCTAAATTGTAACTTCCTGTCCAAATTTCAAATGTTTTCATAATTTTTCTTTTAGTGTTATAAGTAAAAATCTTTTTTGAAGTGGGCTAATGTGTAGTCCTTCTTCTTAGTTACTGCTTTATAAATCTCTTGTTCGATACCACCTTTAGTAAATATCCAAAATACTTGGTTCTCTAATCTTTCTTTGGTAGTCATTCTATCTTTAGACTGCCAATAACTTGTCGCACTAAAGTCTATGTTGTAATACACAAGGTAGTCTGCTTTCTTTAAACTAATACCTTCTCGCCCTGATACAATCTGCAATGCAATGTTCTTATAACTACTATTGAACTCATCTAAATCAGTTGTCAATTCGTCTCCGAATACTTGTTGCAAAGCTACTAATTCTTCTTTAAACTTATAGAAGATACCAATCTGACATCCCATCCATTGTTCTTTAATGAACTCAGCTTTTATGGTATCAATAACCATTGACTTTCCGCTCTCAAACTTTACTGTTCCTGAGTATAACTGATGTATCTTACTCATTAGTTTTACAGGTGTGTCTCCTAAAATAACTTCATTCTTACCTTGAATTATCAAATCACGCTTTAGCTTATTAATCAACTTATAGGTTGATTCTTTCAGCTCAACCTCAAAGATTTCTTCGGTAGTTGTAGCTACAAATCCTGCCTCTGCTTGAGTATAGTTGATTGTATATGGAGACATCATCTTAATTATGGTATCTAATCCTTCTGAATAGTCTTTTATTACCAATCCATTAATCATTTTAGTTTTAACTTTTACAAAGTTATCACAAAATTTGTAGAAATTCTTATATTCTCTAAAAGGATTTTTCGGTATTCCATAAACTTGATGATACATCTGTGAGTAGGACTCAGGAGTAGGTGTACCTGATAAGAGAATTACATTTGCTTTTGATTTAGCAATCAAGTCTTTTACTTGAACCGCTCTCTTACTTGGCTTAGCAAACGCACCCATTGAGTGTGCCTCATCACATATTATCAAATCCCAATCAGTATTCTCTATCTTATGTAAACTTTCGTAGTTGATAACTGTTAAGTCATAAAAAGGCATAAGCATATCGTAATCTTTTTGAATACTTGACATAGCTTTCTTTTTTGTTAAGAATAATACTTTATCAACATCTAATTTTGATGCTATACCGAGACTTGTTAGAGTCTTACCTGTACGAACTTCCATTGCAAGATATACAAAACCAAAGTCTTTTACTATAACAGTACCTTGTCTGATAATATCAATTTGGTAGTCTCTAAACTCAACAGGCTCAGTACTTCCTACTGCGTTAACAATGTCTATTACTTCTTCCATTTCATATAATTTTTTATAATGTTCACAGCTATTAGCTATTCGTTCTCTTACCTCTAAAGGAGTATTATGTTTAAAGCTTTGTACCACTCTAACATTCTTACCTCTTCCTACTTTTGTCTCGATAGTTTGGAACACAACGCTCTTCAGTAGTTCGCATTGCTTCCACATCTCTTTGTTGTTGAACCCTGCGTTCCTTTCAAATATGTCTATCGTTTTAGTCTCAGATTGCATAGTGAGCATTTTATTTTATGAACATATTCATCAATCTCAGGCATCTCACATTGGCAACATTTCTCTTTATAAGTGCCATCTTCATTGAATGTCTCATCGACATACTCTTTGAGTTGTGCGCATTTCTCGTACATCTCAATTTCTTTGAAGTAGAATATCATAAAGTTAATACTCTCTAATGCAGCATCTTCATCAGGAACGTAAGCAAATACTCCTATACCTGCGTTGATAACTTGGTCAATAGATGCTTTACCCATCAATACATTGAATGAATTTATCATTCCAATGTGTGTCATTTGTGTGTTATTCATAATCTTTTAAATGCTTTACTAGCTTTTTTATCCCAATATTTTTTAAGTAATTTTTGTTTTCCTAATTTTTCTAATACAAAGGCTAAGTCAGGTACTGTATGAATGCCTTCCCATCTATTTTTTATAATTACACTATTTTTTATATCAAATAAAAATAATTCTTTATTATACTTGTAATTATCAAGAACATACTTAATTAAAAAAGCTTTACGAATTTTCTTTAATAGTTTTGTTTTCATATCCTAATATGTATTATTCATTTTTAAAAACTTTTAATACTTTACCTTGTGCGTCTGATAAAGTCATTAGGTTGAATTTTTTATCTAATGCTTCGAGCATTTCGTTTAAATCAATCATATTAAATACCAAACTGAATTTGTTAATTCCAATTGTATCTCCACCATTTTTAATAAAATAATCATAGAACCAATTCAAATTATATTGGCTTGAGTTCCTCATACTTATATATTTATCAATCATAAGTTTACCTGTATTTTTTTAGTTGGACAACTCATTTTGTGATTACCATCTGACTGATGACAATACTTACAAAGACCATTACTCCAAAACATATCACAATTATAAGCATCTTCTTCTCTATCGAATCTTCCATAGGATTGCCAATATTCTGATGCCGGTGCTGTAAACCTGTAACATATTTTTTTTGAAGGACAATTATTGTCTGTACATTTAGCTATATCTGTCATTTTATAATGTATAAGTTAATATTAATATTATAAATGTAAAATATATTATAATTAAAATTGAGTTAAATAGTAATCTTTTCATAGTTTCTCTATTTCTTTTAATACATTTTTCCAATACCATTGTTCAGATGCGTATAAGTCTGTTTTTAATATTTCATCAACTGCTATTAATGCACATCGCTTGGCATCATATTCTCCAATCCTAAAACATATACACATATATTCTAAACAATCACAATCATTAGTTAAGTCAGTGTACTTATCAACTAACTCTTTTGCTTTTTCTTTTGCTGTCATAGCTTTTCTATTTCTTGTTTAACTTCTTTCCAATATTTAAAACTTTTACCAATACCATTTTTGTCTGATTCTAAATTAAAATGTATATTAATACACTCATCAACTGCTATTAATGCACATTGTTTTGCATCTTCTCTTGATTCTTCATCATACATTAAGTTAGCTTTTAAATAACTATAATAGTCATTAAATAATTCTTCTGCTTTTTCTTTTGGTGTCATAATTTTTCTATTTCTTGTTTAACTTCTTTCCAATATTTAATAGCTGTACCATAAGATAATAAATTTAATATCTCATCAACTGCTATTAATGCGCATTGTTTTTCAAATTCACATTTACTTAAATCAATACTATCTTGGTATCCATCTATTCTTGCAAATTTATCTACTAACTCTATTGCTTTTTCTTTTGGTGTCATAAGTTCTTTATTTCTTCTTTAACTTCTTGCCAATAGGATACATATTTACCATTTACTTCTACTTTGTAATATGTTCCATATTCTTTTAATATCTCATCAACTGTTATCATTGCACATTCTTTAGCTTTACCAATATACATTTCTCCATCTTCAATATCCGTAAACTTATTTACTAAATCTTTTTCTTTTTCTTTTGGTGTCATTCTTTTAGTTTTAAAATTTTACGATATAAATCATTGACTCTCTCTGAATTGACTCCTCTTCTATAGTAGAAGTCCATTACCTTTTTAATTCTTGTTATTGGTTTAAAATATCTTGAC
>Ga0181347_1000050_pt1 | contig 32879 bp, 19 predicted proteins | sample Su13VDMM110SN_FD_130102 | JGI IMG/M metagenome (GOLD analysis project Ga0181347, IMG submission 130102) | Freshwater viral communities from Lake Michigan, USA - Su13.VD.MM110.S.N | ecosystem: Environmental > Aquatic > Freshwater > Lake | place: USA: Michigan | collected 2013-07-16
ACCCGATGCCTACCTTCAATTACACCGTTGCTCTTTATCGTTTTGCTTATGGTGTAGTTAGTATGTCCGAACAAGACAACATTCGGTATAGTTATGGTGAGTGCCTTGATTGTAACATTGGAATTGATATTTTTTATAATAATGTAAACCGTGCCCTGTGTTCCGTCTAATTCTTTCACATTCATTACAACAAACCAAACGAAACCAAAAATGAAATCCTTACTAAAGTCAGCACTCCCTGTGTTGTTTTTTCCGTTTTTACTTCTAAATCCCCAACAGTCAAAAGCAGAAGGTAGGTGCCCGAATGGACTTTATCCTGCTGGGGGAGGTTATTGTAGAGATATTGTATGTCCTAATGCTTTTGTTCCGAATTCGGGCACGGACCCATCTACAATATCAACTATGAAAAAATACAATCTCCAATGTTCTATGTTCGGGCAAGAAGGCAGGTGGGGCAATACGATTATCCCTATGAAATAATCCTTCTGATAGATAGGACAGTTGAGCAACTGGCACACCTGCCCCCTTCGGGGGGTCGGTGACCCTGTAGGATACTTAAGAACCAAACGAAACCGACCCGATGCCTACCGCCGCTGCCCAGACCGAAACCTACAACGGGTGGGCAAACTGGGAAACCTGGAACGTTGCCCTCTGGATTCAGAATGATGAGGGACTCTACCATGCCGCCCGCCAGTGCCGCTCCTATGCTGACCTTCTGGCGCTGCTTTGGGAGTGTGGATCGACTGAGACCCCAGACGGGTGCCGCTGGAACGACCTTAAGATCGATGCCGAAGCGATTGCCGAACTGATCGCCGATCTGTGAACTGTCCACCCTGCCCCCTCTGGGGGGTGGGGTTGCCTGTAGGATACTTAAGAACCAAACGACCCGGACCCATGGCAAACGCTACCGTCACCATCACCCTGACCCCTGAGGAGCAGACCGCTCTTTATGATGCTCTGTATCTTCGTGCCGCAACCCTGGAAACCAATTTGCCCGGTTCGGATCGCTCGGCAGTGATGAACCGCGTTGCCGCTTGCCTGATCGATCAGTTGGATTATCCCGTGCCCCTATGGATGACTGAGGCAGTCTGACCCCCTTTCCGTGCTACAATTAATCAGAACCAAACGACCCCCGGATCCCATGCTCTACAATCAGGCAACCGACCTCGTGACCCGTCAGACCGTATGGGTCGGAACCCAGGTTGAGAACCTACCCACCTGGACCGGCACCGAATGGAAATCAAACGGTAAGGGGCAGTCTCTTGGCAGTGATTTCGACGGTCTCTCTGCTGTTTCGTTAGCAGACCTTGCCACCGATTTTCAGGGGTGGGTCGGTCCCGGTCACCGTTACTGGTGTAACCCTGAAGCAAAGCGCCTCTCCTTTCCTGCCTGAACCCCCCCCCCTGCCCTCGCGCCCTTCGGGGTGGGGGGCAGTCCTTTTGTGCGTTCGTGGATCAGCAGTGCCCCGGTGGGGGGGTGCCGTCGTCGTCGCCCGGCGCGTATATAAAACCCCCTAACTACCCTAACCTACAACTGACCCAAATCGACCTATAAATATTGATCGACTCAAAAAATTCCCGAGACTATATAATTCTGAAAAAGGTAAATTATAATACTTAGAAATGAAAAAAAATTCCGGCAAAAATTTTGAGGCACTACAAGTCGATCCAATTACTGGGGAGCATTATATTGTAATACCCGAGTGGATTGTGAATGATCTTTCTTGGTATGAGGATAGTGAGATAAACTTTTCACTAGAAGGTACAGATCTAGTATTAAGTGAAAAAGAGGAAGATTGACAGGACATAGATAATGATGTATGATATGTAAGTAATCATTTAAAATTATGGCTAAAGGATTCACCGTAAAAGCAAATGTCCCAGCGACATCAAATAATCAACCAGAATGGGACTACAATAAAGCAAAGGAAATAGTAAAAGGTAAGTCCATTGTATTTTGCCTTCCTGGTAGAGGAGTTTCATATACCTACCTAAAGAGTTTTGTACAACTTTGTTTTGATCTAGTACAGTCAGGAGCAAGTATTCAAATTTCACAAGACTATTCATCGATGGTAAACTTTGCCCGGTGTAAGTGTTTAGGTGCGAATGTACTGCGCGGACCAGATCAAATTCCTTGGGATGGGAAACTAAATTATGATTGGCAACTTTGGATTGATTCTGATATTGTCTTTAATACTGAGAAGTTCTGGCAATTAGTTCTAATGGAGAAGGACATTGCCGCTGGTTGGTATGCTACTGAAGATGGACACACGACTTCTGTAGCACACTGGTTAGAAGAAGATGATTTCCGTAATAATGGTGGAGTGATGAATCATGAAACTGTTGAAAGTATTTCAAAACGCCGTAAACCATTTACCGTTGATTATACAGGTTTTGGTTGGGTATTAATTAAGCACGGTGTATTTGAGAATGATGGAATCAAGTATCCTTGGTTTGCTCCTAAGATGCAAGTCTTTGATTCTGGTGATGTTCAGGATATGTGTGGAGAAGATGTATCATTCTGTTTAGATGCAATCGCAGCAGGTTTTGAAATTTGGTGCGATCCTCGTATTCGTGTTGGTCACGAAAAGACCAGAGTGATCTGATGTCTAATAAGTATAATATCCTTTGTAAGGGACGTAAAATTTACATAGATCTTACAGAGGAAGAATACTTCAATACTATGGAGGATCTGGCAATTGATTTTTATCGGACAGGTTCTCCAAATCCAAATGAAATTGAAACTGAAATTATCGGAGAAAACTAATGTCTAAGCGTCCCTCATTGAATGGTAAAGTTGTTATTGAATCAAACCCCAAAACCACTCGTCAGGGCGATGGGGCAAATACTAAGTATGCCGCGACTTCTCGTAACTTAGCTCGTAAAAAATATCGAGGACAAGGTAAATAATCAAAGCGGGCAATATGACCCGCCTTTTTTATGGAATAAATATTTTTTTACTTACAGTAGTGACTTGGAACGTTTTTCAATGGGTAGACATCTTCTGTTAGAGGTGTATGATGTTAATCATGACATTATTAACGATGCAATTGCCCTTGAAGAAATAATGCTTAGTGGTATTAAACGTGCAGGAATGACCATTCTAAACGTCTTCAAGCACTGTTTCATACCTCAGGGATGTACTATAGTCATCGCACTCTCTGAGAGTCACGTATCGTGTCACACGTGGCCTGAGGAAGGATGTCTAGCAATAGATGTTTATACATGTGGTGAAGGAAATCCAAAATTAATCGCAATAGAGTTGTTAAAATATCTTAATTCTGATAATTATTCTCTTCGGGAAGTAAATCGTTAAATAGGAATAGGAGATAGTAACCTCCTTCATAAAAGTTCTGTTTTATTCATTAAAACAGGAGCTAAAATGTTATTCGAATCAGGAGATTCTCAAAAAAGAATAATTCAAGAGGTAATGTACGATTATGCACCGAAGCATAGTCTTAAAAAACAAACTGAATTACATGAAAAAATTCGTAATGATGAAGACTATGATGATTGGGAATATGGTACTGAACCAACATATGGTTCTTTGTGGAAGTAGGTATAAATAAATAAAAAACTCTATTCGATGGCAATTCAAAGGATATCCAGATCATTTAAAGATATCAGTTTATCCTTTGAACCACATCCTGTGACGAAGGATCTACCAATATTAAAAAATGAAAATGCGATTCGCAGATCTGTAAGAAATATTGTAGAAACTATTCCAACTGAAAGATTCTTTAATTCACTATTAGGATCTGATATTGGAAGAAGTTTATTCGAATTTGTCGATTTTGGTACTGCATCAGTTATTCAAAATCAAATTGAAATCTCCATCAATAACTTTGAACCAAGAGTTAATAATGTTAGAGTTGAAGTAGATCCTATTCCAGATCAAAATACATTTAATGTAACAGTGATTTTTGATATCATTGGACAAGAGTTTCCAACTCAAGAATATTCTTTCCTATTAGAGGCAACAAGATAAAATGCCTTTTACTAAATTTACAAATCTAGATTTTGATCAGATAAAAACTTCTATCAAGGATTATCTCCGTGCTAACTCCACATTCACGGATTTCGACTTTGAGGGGTCTAATTTTTCAGTATTAATTGATACATTAGCATATAATACGTATATTACTTCATTTAACTCAAATATGATTGTGAATGAATCCTTCTTGGATTCTGCAACTCTTCGTGAGAATGTTGTTTCATTAGCAAGAAATATTGGATACGTACCTCGTTCCAGAACGGCAGCAAAGGCGCAAGTATCATTTAATATGTCTATAGGTGCGAATACACCTATAGCAACCCTACAGGCAGGTCTAGTGTGCGTAGGGACCGTTGATAACTCATCATATACTTTTTCAATTCCAGATAATATCTCAACAAATGTTGTTGATAGTGTCGCATCTTTCAATGAAATTGATGTGTATCAAGGAACGTTTTTAACAAAGCAATTTACAGTCGATGGATCATTAGATCAAAGATTTGTACTGAGTAATTCATATATCGATACATCCACAATTTCAGTTTATGTGAAGGGGGTAAATGATAGTGGTCTTGGAGTAGAGTATTCTTTAGTCGATAACATTCTTAATGTAGATTCTACATCACAAATTTACCTCATACAAGAAGTACAAGATGAAAAATATGAATTACTCTTTGGTGATGGATTAATTGGTAAGAAATTAGAAAGTAGTGCGGTAGTCACAGTAACTTATATTGTTACCGATGGTAAAGAAGGTAATGGTGCATCTTCATTCTCTTTTTCCGGAAGCGTTAAAAATGCTGGTGGTTCTCCAATTACATCTAATAATGTAGTCTCAATTACAACAAACCAATCATCTCAGAATGGTTCCGACATTGAGAATATTGATTCGATTAAATATTTTGCTCCAAGAATTTATTCGTCACAGTATAGGGCAGTAACTGCACGTGATTATGAAGCAATTATCAAAAAGATTTATCCAGAAACCGAATCTGTTGCTATTATTGGTGGAGAAGAATTGGATCCCCCAGAGTTTGGAACAGTAACTATCAGTATTAAACCAAAAAATGGAACTTATGTTTCAGATTTTCTAAAATCTAGAATTTTATCACAATTAAAACAATATAGTATTTCTGGAATTAATCAAAAAATAATTGACCTTAAAGTATTATATGTGGAAATTGATACTTCAATATATTATAATTACTCTCAAGTTTCGGCAGTTGAGTCATTAAAAACAAAAGTAACCAATTCACTTACAAATTATTCAAATTCTATAGATCTTAATACATTTGGGGGGAGATTTAAGTATAGTAAAATTGCTCAAGTTATTGATAATACAGATACTGCTATAACTTCAAATATTACTAAAGTTAGGATCAGAAGAGATTTGAAAGCATTTGTGAATCAATTTGCACAATACGAATTATGTTTTGGTAATAAGTTTCATATAAATTATTCTGGATATAATATCAAATCTACTGGATTTAAAATCTCTAGCGATCCGGATACAGTATATCTAACAGATACTCCAAATTCGGATGGAAAAACTGGAATCGTGTCCATAGTAAAATCTATCAGTGATGGCACCATAAGAACCATTGTAAAATCTGCAGGAACAGTTGATTATTTAATAGGTGAGATTAAGTTAGGAACATTAAATATTACCTCAACAACATTGGCAAATGATATTATTCAAATTCAAGCATATCCAGAATCAAATGATGTTGTGGGATTGAAAGATTTATATTTAAATTTTAGTATTTCAGAAAGCACAATAAATATGGTAAGAGATGTAATTGCCTCTGGTGATGAAATATCGGGAACGGTATTTTCCAGAGATTATTACACATCAAGTTATTCAAACGGGAATCTAACAAGAAAATAATATGATACAGACTGGATTTGAGTCTAGAGTTAAGGTTCAACAAGTTATTGAGAGCCAACTTCCAAATTTTATTTTGGATGAAAGTCCCAATGCAGCAGAATTTTTAAAACAATATTATATTTCTCAGGAATATCAAGGTGGTCCAATTGATATTGCAGAAAATTTAGATCAATATTTAAAACTTGATAACTTAACTCCCGAAGTAGTAGTAGATAGTACATATACTACTACTGGAATTTCATCTACAAACACTACAATCACAGTTAGTACTACTAAGGGATTTCCACAAAATTATGGTCTATTAAAAATTGATGATGAAATTATTACATATACTGGATTAACTACAAATACATTTACTGGTTGTATTCGTGGATTTAGTGGTATTACAAGTTATCATGCAAATTTAAATCAGCAAGAATTGGTATTTTCAGAATCAACTGCAAAAATTCATTCTATAAATTCTTCTGTACAGAATCTCAGTTCATTATTTTTAAAAGAATTTTACAAAAAATTAAAATATACCCTAACACCTGGATTAGAGGATCTTGACTTTGTTTCTAATTTAAACGTTGGTAATTTTATAAAGGAAGCAAGATCTTTCTATCAGGCAAAAGGAACAGATGAATCATTTAGAATTTTATTTAATGTTCTTTATGGAGTAACTCCAAGAGTTGTAAATTTAGAAGAATTTTTAATCAAACCATCATCTGCAGAATTTATTAGAAGAGAAGTTGTAATAACAGAAAGAATCTCTGGAGATCCTTCCAAACTGGTTGGACAAACTATCAAAAAATCAACTGATGATATTACAAGTGCATCCATCTCTGAGGTAGAACCATTTACTAGGAATAATAAGCAATATTTTAAAATTTCACTCTTTGTTGGATATAGTGATATTTCTGCAGTTGAAGGTAATTTTACAATTACACCGAATACAAAATGCCTTGAAAATGTTTCTATTGGATCTTCTGTAATTTCTGTTGATTCTACAATTGGATTTGCGGGAATTGGAACAATCATATCGGGCAATAACACCATCACTTACACAAGTAAGAGTATTAATCAGTTTTTTGATTGTGATGGAATTGAGGAAGAAATTTCTTCTACAGATGATGTGAGATCTGATGAAATTTATTATGGTTATGAAAATGGAGATCTCACTAAGAAAGTTGAATTAAGACTTACTGGAGTATTGTCTCAATTTGTACAAGTGTCTGATAATCTAAGTGTTAATGAAGGTGATATTATTTCTGTTAAGAATCTTGGGGATTTAATTCAAAATCCAGAACAGAATAAAAATTATAAACAAATTTTTGCAAATTCTTGGATATACAATACTAGTTCAAGATATCAAATAGAAGATATCAACAATTTCATTTTAACAAGTCCAATTGACAAATCAAGTTTAAAAATTGGAGATAGAGTTGAAATTGTTGAAAGAGATACAAATAATATAGCATCTTCTACTACAAATATTGCATATATTTCCAATATTGTTAGTGGAGAAAATAAAGTTATTTTAAATAATCTATCATTTACTCCAGATTATGGAATAAAATATGATTTAAGAAGAAAAATTAATAAGGCAAATAGTTTGATAGTTCCAATTGAATTTGGAGATAATGTTATTTTATCGGATACATTGAATTTATATACCGATCAAGATTATGCATATTCTGCATCAAATTCACTACCTTCTTATGAAATAACAAAAAATATTAATACAGTATCAATTAATAATGGTACAGTTGGAATACTAACAGACGCTGTTGGTGATGGCACTTATTCCACTATAGCATTTGACAATCCAGTTAATTTTATTGATGGTGATAGAATTTATTACCAACCAGCACTGAGTCCTTTAGTTGGTTTAGAAACCGGCAGTTACTATATTAAAATTCAATCGGGAGATAAGAAAAAAATTAAGTTATTCTCTTCCAGATCATTTATTGGCGGATCCAATTATTTAACATTTGGACCTTCAAGTGGTAAGCACACATTCACAATCTATTCTCAAAGATCTGAGCAAATTGGCGCTCAAAAGGTACTTAAAAAATTTCCACTAAATGTAAATACTGAAAATGGGACTGGACAAGTTACAATTCCCGGTCCAACTGGAATGTTGGTCAATGGTGTAGAGATTGCTAATTATAAATCAAATGACAAAATTTACTATGGACCACTACAATCTATTAATGTATTAAATGGTGGAACCAACTATGATGTTATTAATCCCCCATTACTAACAGTTTCATCCGGAGTCGGAATTACTGCTTTAGTACAACCAGTAATTAGTGGTAGTATAAAAAAAGTTTATATAGATTCTCAAGATTATGATATTAATTCAATCGTATCAATTGGAGTAAGTGGTGGAAATGGTTCTGGTGCTATTCTTGATCCAATTCTTATAAAAAGAGTAAGGGAAATATTTTTTGATGGCAGAGCAACTACAAATTCCGGTGGTATCAGTACAACTACAAGACAACTTACATTTTTAACCGACCATAATTTGACCAATGGCGAGTCAGTAATTTACAATTCTAATGGAAATTCTGCAATTGGTGTTGGATTTGCAAGCTCAACCTTGACTAGCAACGGAACTTATTATGTAAAGGTTGATAATAACACGACAGTTAAATTGTACCAATCAATTTCCGATTATTCATCTGGAATTAATACTGTAGGATTTAGTACTTATAATAATTCGGGAATTCATAAATTTAGAACTACTTCATATAAAAATACAATATCAGAAATTAAAATTATTGATGGTGGTAGTGGTTATACTAATAGAAAATTAATTGTCGGACCAACAGGAATATCTACATCCAATCATACTATCAATTTTAAAAATCATGGTTTTAATAATGGGGAGTTATTGACTTACAGTTATGAAACATCTACAATAGGGATTTCAACATTATCACAATATTATGTTCTAAAAAATGATGACGATTCTTTTAGGGTATGTGATGCTGGCATTGGTGGCACAAACCCCTCAAATTATAATAGGCAAAATTATATTAAATTTTCTTCTACGGGATCTGGTTATCAGTACTTTAATTATCCAGATATTTCAGTTTCTATACAATATACTTCAGTTGGTTTCGGTACAACAACTCAGGGATATCAAACACTTATAGCAACTCCCAAAGTTAGGGGTAGCATTGTAGATGCATACTTATATGAAACTGGAACTGGTTATGGAACAACTATTCTAAACTTTGAAAAAAGTCCTTTAGTATCCATAAAAAATGGTAAAGAAGCGCAACTAAAACCAATTATTATTAATGGCAGCATCAATTCGGTAAATATTCAGTATGGTGGATTAGAGTACTATTCAAACCCAGATTTAATTGTAACTGATTCGACAGAACAAGGATCTGGAGCAGAATTAAGACCCGTTATTACAAACGGAAAAATAACTGATGTTAAAATAATAAACACTGGAATTGGATATTCAAGTACATCCACCACAATTCAAGTCAAACCATCAGGTTCTAATGCATTACTTAAATTGAGTATTAGACCCTTAACAGTTAATAATAATTTTAGATTTGGAAACGAACTCTTAATAGAAACTGAAAATGAATTACAATATTCAGTTTGCGGATATTTTAATACATTAAGACAATCATTTAGTGATACTGGTACTAATGTTTCCAATATAATTGGATGGGCATATGATGGAAACCCAATATATGGTTCATATGGATATTCAAATTCAGAAGATATAAATTCTTCCCCAAAATTATTAACTTCTGGTTATACATTAAATACCTCCAATATTATAGACAGACCTACAGGAATTTCTGCTGGATTCTTTGTTGAAGATTATACATATACCAATTCCGGAGATTTGGATGAATATAATGGAAGATTTGGAAAAACTCCAGAATTTCCAAATGGAATATATGCATATTTTGCACCACTTGATATTTCAACTTTCGAACCACAATTTCCATATTTTATTGGGAATTATTATAGATCCAATACTTTAGAGGAAAATTCTACACTTGATCAATCATATGATTTTAATGGGTCCAATTTACTTAGAAATACTTTACCATATAAAGTATCCGACAATTATGCTGGCAATGATTTTATAATTGAAACCAATGAAATTAATCGACAAAGATCTGTCGTTGAATCAGTAACGATTGGAAATATAAATGATTTTGACATCATAAACTCTGGTTCAAATTATAAAGTAAATGATGTCTTGGAATTTGATAATACAAATACCGAAGGTGGTGGATTAATTGCAAGAGTTTCATCTATAGAAGGAAAGAATATTGTAGAATTAAATACTTCTGTACAAACTTATGAGGGTACAATTTTTACTTGGAATAGTGATAAAGAAGTAAAAATTTCTATCTTACCAAATCATAATTTATTGAACAATGATTATGTAACAATTTCTGGGTTTTCTACCAATTTAAGTAAATTAAATAATTTTTATCAAATAGGAGTATCTTCTTATTACTCCAATGTTCTAAAAAACATTCCAACATCAACCGTAGGATTGACGACAGAAGTATATGTTACACAACTACCAGCATCTGTATCCGTTGGAAGCAGTATTGTAATAGGAGCAGAAACATTACAAGTCTTGGAAGTATTCACAAATCTCAACATACTTAAAGTAAAGAGGGGATCAACGGGAGTATCTCATACTGCAACTACACAAATAAATTTTATTCCCGATTCATTTACAATTTCTCAAAATATTGATTATTTTGAGTCAAAAGTCAATGACAAAGTATTTTTTAATCCAAAAGAATCTGTTGGCGTAGGAACTACTACAGGAATTACAAATACTATAACTTTACAATTTGGTGATTCTACTATTACAAGAAATATTCCAACACAGGGAATTTACATTGAAAATCACCCATTTACAAATAATCAAAGAGTTATATTTACCAGTAATGGTGCCCCTATTGCAATTTCTACTTCATCCTCTGGGTCTTTATTTGATTTACCACAAAATGTATACTTAACTGACAAGAATAAGAATACTATTGGAATTAAAACCACTCTCAATTCTTCTGAAGTATTCTTCCGTAATAATGGTAGTGATGCAGATCAATATTCCTTTGAAAGTGTATACTCACAATTAATTGGAAGAGTCGAAAAAATTAAATCCGCAGTTTCAATTTCCACATATCATGAATTGACTACTGGAGATACCATTAAACTCAATGTACAACCAAATCTATCAGTTGGTATTGGAACTTCAACTTCAGTTTATGTTAAGAGAGATGCAACTACCGGAAATATTTTAGTCAATCCTATTGGATTCAATTCCACTGGCATCAATACAACATCCAGTACAATTGCAATTAACTCTCATAATTTAAAAACTGGAGATAAAATTTTATATTCTGCAAATTTAATTGCATCTGGTCTATCCACGGGATCATATTATGTTTATAAAATTGATGATAATAATATCAAACTTTGTGAAACTTACATTGATGCCAGTACTATCCCACCAACTACGGTAAGTATTGCATCTACAGGAGGTAGCAATCATAGTATTTCATTGATAAATCCACAAATTGAATCTATTAAAAATAATAATTTGGTATTTAATTTATTAGATACTTCACTTTCTGGATATGAATTTAAAATATATTATGATCAAAACTTTAATAATGAATTTGTTTCTACCGCATCTACTTCTGGATTCAATTTATTGGGTATAGGAACTGTCGGAGTTTCAACTAATGCTTCACTTACTATTAAGTATGATAGTAACTTACCATCTAAATTATATTATAATTTAGAAAAAACTGGATATATTAGTACTTCAGATATGGAAGTAAGTAATTATTCCGAAATATTATTTGTAGATAGTGTATATAACTCAAACTATAGTATTTCTGGTATTGGATCTACAACTTTTAATATTTCTTTATCCAAAGTTCCCGAAAAACTAACATATTCTCAAAATGAATGTGATGCTTTATTGTATACTACAAATTCTATATCCGCAAAAGGTCCTATTGATAAAATTAATATTGTTTCTGGTGGAATAGGATATAAAAAATTACCAGTGTTTACTGGATCGGATTCTATTAATGGTCAAGATGCTTATATTGTTGCAAAATCACAAAATATAGGAAATGTGAGGGAGGTGAGAATAATTGATGACGGATTTGAATATTCTTCAGATAAGACTTTACAACCTACCGCATACATATCACCAACAGTTACGATCAAAAATTCAAATACAATTGATACAATTGCAGTTACTGATGGTGGAAGAGGATATACTAATGCTCCATCAATTACAATTGTTGACTCTATAACTGGAGAAAAAATTGATAGTGGAATATTGGAGGCAGTAATAACTGGCAGTTCTATTTCTGCAGTAAATATCGTACAAGAACCTAAAGGTATTCCAGAAACAACCGTACAATTATTTACGTCCAATAATACCAATGGAATTAGTATTCAAAAAGTAGAATCATCTTCTACGGGAATCTTTACTTGTTTTATAACAACACCAGTACTTGGATTTTCAACTAATCCATTCAATATTGGTGATAAAGTATTTGTAGAAGGTATTCAAAAAATTGGTACTGATGGATCCGGATTCAATTCTGAAGACTATGGATATCAGTTTTTTACTGTTAGTGGTTACTCTGTGGGAATTCTTGATAAGGTTGTGATCAATCTTAGTAATATTGGATTAACAACAAATACTGGAATAGCAAAAACAATTCAAGATTCTATTGGAAATATTATAAACAGTGTTGATTATCCATCATTTGAAGTTGTACAAAAAGTATCACCATTTATTATTGGTGAGACAATTATTTCCAATAATATTGAAAGAGATTTAATTATTACCGATTATGATAAAACCTCCATTAAAGTATATGGATCTTATGATTTATCCATTGAAGAGGTAATAACTGGCAAGGAATCTGGTAATATAGCAACTATAGATTCAATTAAAGTTAATTCTGGAAAATTTGATGTTGATTATTCTGTTAGAAAAGATCTTGGGTGGACAAATAATATTGGAAAATTGGATGTAGATGACCAAGTAATTGCAGATAATGATTACTATCAAAATCTATCGTATACAGTAAAGAGTCCTATTACATATCAAAATCTAAGAACTCAAGTTAATAGCTTACTTCACACCAGTGGATTGAAGAATTTTGCAGATACTGGAATTACATCAACTACAAATTCTGGAATTTCGAGTAGTTCAAATGCAACAACTATAGTTTATGATATAATTGAAGAAAATAGAGTAGATACGATTTATGATTTTGATTTGGTAAAGGATATTGATATTATTGGATCATCTTCCAAATTTTTAAAATTAAAAAATAAAAAATTAACAGATTATACTGAGTGTAAAACTAATGTAGTTTTAAGAGTAGATGATATAAGTAGGCAGTTCTCCAATTTAAATGGAGAACCAAGTAATTTTTTAAATATTATTGAATTAGATTCTGGAACATCTTATAATAATTTATTATTGAGAATTTCCAGTGTAGACAATTCCCAAATCCAATTGACAGAATTGGTTTTACTGAATGATGGCAGTGATAATTTCATATTAAAAAAAGGAACTATAGTTAATGTTGGAGCAGGTCTTACACACATTTCTGGAGAAGAATTTGGATCATTCTCAATAGTTACAAATGAATTTAATAAAACTTATTTACAGTTCACACCCACCGACCCATATAATATAGATTATGATTTGAAATTAATTAAAAATGAATTCAATTCCACCTTACCCGGTATTGGAACAACTTCTATTGGATTTATTGACTTAACGGGTTCTAATAGAATTGTAACCTCAGGAATAACATCTTCAATTATATCTGTAAACTCTAACAAATTTACTTCACTATATGTGAATACGCAAGTTATTGATACTTTAACAAATGATATGAATTTTGTTGAGTCATATCTAACACATGATGGAACCGATACTTATATTTCACAATATTATTTTGATTCTGAATATCAGACTAATAACTATTCTGGAAACTTTATAGGGTCATTTGGTGCGAATATTTCCTCTGGAATATTATCATTAAATTATACAAATGATTCCCTCAATGATATTACCATTAGATCAAAAATTGTTGGATTTGGTACAACATCAGTTGGTGTTGGAACATATCGTTTTAAATTGCCGGGTCAATTGAATGAATATGAAAGAACTGCAATATACAAATCAAATTATTCATCGACAGTTTCTGCAGCATCAACGGAAATAGTATCATTAAACAAAACTGATTTTAATGCCGTCAAATCTTTGATTAAAATTAGTGTCGGATCTACAAGTGCTTTACATCAGATTATGGTGGTGCAGGACACTGCAAATGTTTATATTCAACAGTCACCATTCCTTTCGATTGGAAGCACTAATGGAATTGGAACCTTTGGCGCAGAATATTTGGGAAATAATTTTATATTAAAATTCTATCCAAATTCATCAATAACATCGAAAATTGATGTTTTATCATTTAACCAGTGCTTATATACAATTTTAGATGATGTAAATATTCCTCCAGACCTTTTATACGGAGCATCTTCAGAATCTGTTGAGGTTAGTTTTTATAATGCAATTAATGGGGATAGAGTTAATAGAACTGAGTTCAATTTGACTTCTGATGAATATCCGATTTTTGCAAAAACATTTGATCCATCCGACACTTCAGTATTGAATAAAACAACTGGAGTATTCACAATACCGAATCATTTCTTTAGTAATTTGGAGAAACTTGTATATACTCCAAAATCAACATTTATTGGAATAGGGTCAGTATCCGTTGGAATTGGTTCAACACTAAATTCTGTTGGAGTTGTAACTACATTATTACCATCTGAGGTTTATGCTATTAAGATATCAAATGATAGTTTTAAATTATCAACAAGAAAAGATTATGCTGCATTAGGTATAGGAATTACCTTTACTTCCAATGGGCAGGGGAATGCACACCAACTTGAAATGTTTAAGAAGAATGAAAAGGCAATTATTACTATTGATAATTTAGTTCAATATCCACTATTGTTTACTCCGATATCGTATACTTTGTCTGGAAATGGTGGGCAAATTAGTGCTGGATCTTCAATATTTGCTTTGAGTGGCGTATCTACAATTTCACCAAAGAGTATTCTCAAAATTGATGATGAATATATGGGCATTATTAATGTTGGATTAGGAACAACTAATATTGGACCAATTACAAATAACGGAACGATATCTTTGGTTGAAGTAACTAGAGGATTTGTTGGGTCATCGATATCATCTCACACGGATTCTGCAACAGCGAGAATTTATAAAGGTTCCTATAATATTGTTGAAAATAGTATTTTCTTTACAGAATCCCCAAGAGGAAATCCGCAAATAGAAAGAGATTCTAGTAATTTAAGATTTGAAACGTCCGATTTTACTGGTAGAGTATTTTTAAGAAATAATTATACAACTAATCAGATATATGATGATATCTCCAATCAATTTACAGGAATTGGTAGAACTTTCACATTAACTGTTGGTGGAGCAAATACTGTTGGATTAGGGTCTACTGGTGGCAATGGCATTTTATTCATAAACAGTATTTTCCAAACACCAACAACTGATAATAATCCAACAAATAATTTTAGGATTATTGAAAATTCTATATCAGGGATAAGTAGTGTAGTATTTTCCGGCATTACATCAGCAAATACTTTAGATATAATCACTTCACAATTTGATGTTAATCAAAATCAAATTCCTAGGGGTGGAATAATTATTTCTTTAGGATCATCTACCGGGCTAGGTTATGCACCCCTTGTTGGAGCAGCAGTGACTGCTGTAGTGGGTGCTGGAGGTTCTATTAAATCTATTGGATTAGGAACTACCGATAATTGTGGATCTGGGTACAATGGAATTGTTTCAATAGGTATAAGTGTATATCAAAGTGGACATACTGGAGCAGCAGCAACTATAACAGCATCTGTTGGTGCAGGAGGAACCTTATCATTCAATATTATCGGTGGTGGTAGTGGATATACAAATCCTAAGATATTTGTTTCAGAACCTTCTTATGAGAATCTTGGAGTAACTGGTATATCCAGATTGGGTATTGGTACGACAACATCTACTGGAATAGGACTACTTTTAAATGTTGAAGTTGGAGCAAGTTCTACTACTGGAATAGGTTCAACATATTTTGAAGTAACTAGATTTAATATCTCCAGACAGGGGTATAATTTCCAACGTGGAGATGTGTTTAAACCAGTTGGTCTAGTTACTGATTCAAGATTAGGATCTCCACTATCAGAATTTAAATTAACTGTTCTTAATACATTTACAGATTCCTTTGCTGTCTGGCAATTTGGAGAATTTAATTATATCGATTCAATTGCAAATTATCAAGATGGAATTAGAACAAGATTCCCATTATATTATAATAGTGAACTATTAAGTTTTGAAGTTCAAGAGGGTTCTCAAGTAAATCTCGCAAATGCATTACTAATTTTTATCAATGGTGTGATTCAAGATCCTGGAGTAGCATATGAATTTGATGGTGGAACATCTTTCATATTCACAACTGCACCAAAAGCAGAAGATAATGTTGCAATTTTCTTTTACAGAGGAACAGTAGGTGATGATAGTGAATCGATTACAAATATAAACGAAACTCTAAAAAGAGGTGATACTGTACAAGTACTTAAAAATAATAGTATTTCTGGTACAATGTCTCAAGATAAGAGAATTATATTTGATTTATCATTCTCGGATAAGTTTGAAACTAATTTGTATTCTGAGCAAGGAGTAGATGCCGAAAATAATAAACCATTAAGTTGGATTAAACAAAAGGTTGATAGGAAGATTAATGGTGAAAATGTTTATAAAACAAGGGATTCGATTGAATCTTTAGTGTATCCAACAGCAAAAGTTATTAAAAATTTCTCAAATACAAATACTGAAATATTTGTTGATAATGCAGAATTCTTTAACTATGATGTAAATACAAATTTTGATGCACTTATTGTAAATGGAATTTCAACTACAGCAAGTGGAGCAGTTGAATTAATTTCAAATATTTCTTTGATTAATGGATTCTCTGGAATTATTACAGGAATTACAACTTCAGCAGGTAGTGGTGGAAATCCACTGGCATTGAGATTCCACTTAAATGCATCATCTTATGTTGGATTGCAAACCGGATATCCAATTTATATCTTTGATACCCGTGTCGGAAGAGGAGTAACTTCTATTGACAGTTCTAATTCATCTGTGGTTGGAATTGGTTCCACATTCTTAGATAACATTTATTATATTCATCAATTTTCTTCAAGTGGTACTACTGGAATTATTACCTGCAACATTAAATCAAACACATCTGTAGTTGGACTTGCATCTACCGGTAGTGTATCAAATCCGGTGGGTAAATTCTCTTGGGGTAGGTTGTCAGGATTTACTAGATCAAGTTCTCCAATTTCAATAGGAGTTTCTGGTAATACTGTGGATGTTGGTCTATCGACGTTCCCAACAATTCAAAGAAGAGGTACTGGTATAAGGGATACTGGGGCACTCTCCAAACTCTTATAAATATCTAAAAAACTAATAATATGGCAGCAGTCGTAACAGACCAATTTAGAATAGTGAATGCTAGCAATTTCGTAGATTCTGTAGTGTCCGATAACAATTCATATTATGTGTTTTTGAGTCTAGACAATCCCACAACAGTTGGATTTGGAAGATCTACCGATTGGAATTCTAATACACCAAGTCCAACCGATAATCTTCAATATTCTGGACATTATAGGGATACTACATTATTTGGTAAGAAAATTACAAGCAGTAACATAAGAAGACTTATAAGAAAAGTTACTTGGACTTCTAATACTTCTTATGAGATGTATAGGCATGATTATAGCATATCAACTCCAACACCAAATTCAAACTCAAGTAGATTATATGATTCAAATTATTATGTAATTAATAGTGATTATAAAGTTTATATTTGTATAGATAATGGTTCGTCTTCAACCAACCCAAAAGGAAATAAATCACAAGATGAACCCACTTTTACAGATTTGGAACCATCTGCGGCAGGAGTAAGTGGGGATGGATATATTTGGAAATATCTTTTTTCAGTTTCTCCAAGTGATATTATAAAGTTTGATTCAACTGAGTATGTTGTAGTGCCTAACAATTGGGCAACATCAACAGATTCTCAAATTGTTTCTGTTAGGGAAGCAGGAAATTCTGATGTAAATTCCAATCAAATTAAGAAAGTATATATTTCAGATGGTGGATCTGGATATAACTCCGATACAAAAACTGTTGATATTCTTGGTGATGGCAGTGGTGGTAGAGTATCTATTACTGTAGATAATACTGGATCAGTTACTTCTGCCATAGTTACTTCTGGTGGAAATGGATATACTTGGGGTGTGGTTGATTTGGGAAGTTTCCAACTGGGAGGAAGTTTACCAAATCCAGCAAAACTAATACCAATTATTCCACCATCTAAAGGGCACGGGTATGATATCTACTCAGAATTGGGTACTGATAAAGTATTGGTGTATGCTAGATTTGATGATTCAACTAAAGATTTTCCAACAGATACTCAATTTTCTCAAGTTGGAATTATAAAAAATCCAACTACATTTACTTCTGATACAATCTTTACAGAAAATCAATATTCATCACTTTATGCAATAAAACTTACTGCGGCATTTAGTGGAACTCCGACTATCGGAGGAGAAATGACACAGACAAGAACAGATGGAAAGATTGCAAAAGGATATGTAGCATCTTATGATAGTGAAACAAGGGTGTTGAAATATTTTAGAGATAGATCTTTATATTTTGGTAATAGCCAAAATGAAGTTGATTATAATACGGTTACTGAAGATTCTAAAGTATATAATTTTCAATCATCTGCAAGTACTATTGCGCCATTTACTGGATCGATTGAAACGTCCTTTAATGATAATAAAGTTACAGTTGGAAGTAAAGTTATAGACTTGGGAGTAACTTTTACAGGGGGTCTTGCAAATCCAGAGATAAATAAAAAGACAGGAGATATAATTTATATAGATAACCGACCCTTGGTAGAAAGGGACATCCGACAAAAAGAAGACGTTAAAATTATTCTGGAATTTTAAGAAAAATGGCACAAAAAACAGATTTAAACATTAGTCCATACTATGATGATTTTGATTCTGAGAAGAATTTTTATAAAGTTCTATTCAATCCTGGTAGGCCAGTTCAAGCAAGAGAACTAACAACTTTACAATCAATTTTACAGAATCAAGTAGAATCTTTTGGAAGTCATCTGTTTAAAGAAGGTTCTGTAGTAATACCTGGAAATATTGCTTATGATGGGCAGTTTAATTCAGTAAAAGTAAATCCAACTACTTTTGGAATTGATATTTCAGTTTATATCAATAATTTTATTGGTAAAAAAATAGTCGGTCAAATATCAGGAACAACGGCAACTATTCAATATATTTCTTTTCCCGATGATATTAATGTACAAGAATTGACATTATATGTAAAATACTTAGATTCTGATAACAATTTCAAATTTAATCCATTTGTAGACGGAGAATCATTAATTGCTGAAGAAAATATAATCTATGGTAACGCCACAATTAATGCGGGAACTCCATTTGCATCACTAATTTCATCAAATGCAACATCTATAGGTTCTGCGGCATTTATTGGAGATGGTGTATACTTTATTAGAGGTTATTTTGTAAATGTTTCTAAGCAAACTTTAATTTTAGACAACTATACAAATACACCATCATATAGAGTTGGTTTAAAAATTGATGAATTGATAATTAGTGCGAAGGATGATAGATCATTATCTGACAATGCCAAAGGGTTTACAAATTATGCTGCTCCTGGTGCAGATAGATTTAAAATTAATTTAACTTTAACTAAAAAATTATTATCAGATACTAACGATACAGATTTTGTCGAACTATTGAGAGTTCAAAACGGAAAAATTAAAAAAATTGATACAAAAACATCTTACAATTTAATCCGTGATTATTTGGCAGAAAGAACTTACGATGAATCTGGTAATTATGCCGTAGATCCATTTAACCCATCAATACACAACTCATTAAATGATAGATTGGGCAATAGTGGATTGTTTTTTAATAATGAAAAGACATACGAAGGAAATATACCTTCTGACGATTTGATGTCTGTAAAGGTATCTCCCGGAAAGGCATATGTTAGGGGATATGATGTAGAAAACATTTCAACAACAATTTTGGATGTAGAAAAACCAAGAGATACTCAACCCGTATCAAATGTAAATATCCCCTTTGAAATGGGAAATAGTCTAAGGGTCAATAATGTATCCGGTTCTCCAGCACAAAGATATGCAATTGAATTATATTCGAGATTTGGTGGATTGGGAACTAAAATAGGAGATGCAAGAGTATATACTTTTAATTTAACAGATGCTGCATATGCTGGAGCATCTACTAATTGGGATTTATATTTGTATGATATTCAGACTTATACTTCATTAGTTTTAAATTCCCCATTATCGAGCAGTGAACTTCCAGCAACTTCTTTTGTTAAAGGTAAAAGTAGTGGCGCTAGTGGATACGCTGTTTCTGCCGGTGGCGGGTCTTCTACTGTTACTTTAAGTCAAACTTCAGGTACATTTTCTGTTGGGGAACAATTAATTATCAATGGTATTGATTTTCCAAGAACAATTACTACGGCAAATTCTTTTGGAACTCAAGAAATTAAATCAGTTAAGCAATCGGGAATAAGTGGGTATCCAACATTTACTGCAGATTGTCTTTTAGAATCATTTTTTCTTCCCAATAGCGTAGTTCAAGCAACTATTAGTGGTGGAACAACTGTAAGGAGTCCTGGTAAAGTATTTACTGGAATAAAAACTGATACAATTCTCGGATATCAAACAACATCTGGTGATAAGACATATAATAGAGTAACTGCAGTTGCTGCTGATGGATTATCATTAACTATTGCTGCTGTTGCCTCAAATGTTTCTGGTGTTTATACTGGATCAGTTACCAATGGAACTTATCCAATCACAATATCTTCGGCAATCATAAGAAATCAAGATTCTGGTTACTTATACGCAGAATTACCAGATACAAATATTTCTTCAGTAAATCTTTCAGATTCTTTATTAACTGTTTCTGAACAATTAACTGGCAGAACAATATCTAGTGGAAAATTAATACTCAATACCTCAGATTTTACTGGAATTACTAGTGCATTTTTTGCAGCATTTGATGAAGAAAGATATTCAGTACATTATACCGGTGGTGGAATTGGAACCGTAACTTCCGACTCATTTTCACTCAATTCGGCAACAAATGAAGTTACGTTTAGTGGATTAATTAATGGAAGTAATGCTGTAGTTAATGCCACTTTGATCAAAAATGGTATACAAAGCAAATTAAAACAATACACTAGAAGCCAGACTATTAGTGTAAACCTATCAAAGTACTCTCAGTCTGGAAGTGGTATCAGTTCATCAATTAATGATGGATTGACATATAATCAATATTATGGATTAAGAGCTCAGGATGAAGAAATATCTCTAAATTATCCAGATGTTGTAAAAGTTCTGGCAGTTTATGAATCTTTGGATAAATTAAATCCAACTTTAGATCAAATTGAATTTACCTCAACTGCGAATGTTTCTGCAAATGCAATAATTGGTGAAAATATAATTGGTAACACATCCAAGGCAATTGCAAGGGTTGTTACATCAGTATCGGCAAATATTTTAGGAATTGTTTATTTAAATACTGATAGATTTTTGGAAGGAGAATCTGTATCATTCGAAGAATCTAATATAACAACAGATATTCAATCCATTACTGCAGGAAAATATAAAAATATTACGAATTATTATAATTTAGACAAAGGACAAAGGGACCAATATTATGATTATTCTAGAATTGTTAGAAATAACAATTCTTCAGTACCATCTAAGAGATTGCTAATAGTATTTGATTGCTATACCGTACCATCAACTGATAATGGTGATGTATTTACAGTATTGAGTTATGATAAGGAAAGATTTTTGGAAGATGTTCCATATATTGGTCCTAGAAGAGTAAGAGCTTCGGATACTTTAGATTTTAGACCAAGAGTGTCGGTTTTTACTAGTACGGCATCTTCACCATTTTACTTTTCTTCGAGAAATTTTGATACAGTTCCAAAATTACTCTTAGCACCAAATGAAAGTTCTTTAGTTGGATATGACTATTATCTAGGAAGAATTGACAAATTATATCTTGATAAGTTTGGAGCATTAATTGTGCAGAAAGGGGTATCTGCAATCATACCAAAATCTCCAACAAATAATGATGATGTAATGGAAATTGCAACTATTACATTACCACCATATCTTTATAACCCAGCAGATGCAGAAATATCTCTGGTAGATAATAAAAGATATACAATGAGAGACATTGGATTGATTGAGGATAGGGTTGAGAATTTGGAGAGAATTACTTCACTATCACTACTTGAAGTGAATACTCAGACTTTACAAATTCAAGATGCTGATGGAAGAAATAGATTTAAGAGTGGATTTTTTGTTGATGATTTTAAAAATTCATCACTAATTAATTCGGATTATTCTTCTATACAAATTGATCCTGAAGAACAAGAATTAATTCCAATTATTAGTAAAAATACACTCAAGAGTCAACTTGCCCCTGCAGAAAGCATAATTGACGAAGAATTGGATCTTTCAGTCAATTTTGGGTTATTGGATCCAAATGTACAAAAAACCGGTGAAGTTGTAACTCTAAAGTATGATTCAATAGGTTGGATCGAACAACCTCTTGCAACCAGAGTGGAAAATGTTAATCCATTCCACGTAGTAGTCTATACTGGAAGTGTTAAATTATCTCCTGCTAGTGATAGTTGGATTAGAACTATTAGACTTCCGGATAAAAATATAAATGGTGGAACTACGAGTATATCACTTGGTGGTGGATTTGGAGTTTATGTTGATACTATTAAGGAGATAACATCAAATGATATTTTAGTTGATAGTGGAAATGAACTTTGGATGCGCTCCAGAAATACAGAGTTCTCAGTAACAAATATCAAACCATTGACTGAATTTTATCAATTTTTTGATGGCAATGGATCTGTTGATTTTATTCCAAAATTAGTAGAAATTGCAAATGATTCTACATTACAAAATTATGGTGCTTCTAATGCATTTATTGCAGGAGAAACTGTTATTGGTTCCTACAACGGAAATAATTTAATTAACCTTAGAGTTGCTACTGCAAATCATAAGTATGGGCAATATAATTCACCATCAACTACATTTAATATAAATCCATACATCAAAACCGAAAATCTTGCATCCTCATATAGTGAATCTTCAAAAGTTCTCAATATTGATACCTACTCACTATCACAAGAAGCACAGGGAAAATATTCCGGATACTTAGTAACAGGTATGAAACTTGTGGGACAACAAAGTGGTGCTGTTGCTTATGTGAAAAATCTTAGATTAATTTCGGACAATTATGGAGATTTAATTGGATCATTCTTCCTAAGAAATCCAAATACTGTGCCTGCACCATCAGTAAGAATTTCTACAGGAACTAAAACATTCAAAGTTACCAATAGTTCAACAAATGCAACTCCTCTTCCAGGAAGTAACCTAATATCCTCGGCAGAATCTTCATACAAATCTGAAGGTGTGTTTGAAGTGAAGCAACTAGTATCTACAACAACTACCATTCAAAGATATGTGGACCCACTTGCACAATCATTTAGTGTTGGTGGCAATATTGAAGCACCATCGCCACTTGGTACAAATGATGATGAAAATGGGGCATTTTTAACTGCTGTTGATCTTTTCTTTGCGAATAAAGATTCTAATAATAATCCAGTAAGAATTGAAATAAGAACAGTTGAGTTAGGTACTCCCACAAGAGTAGTTATTGGAAATCCAGTAACATTGCGACCAGATGATATTACAATTTCAACCACTGGAGAAATTGCAACTAAAGTTACATTTGATTACCCAATCTACTTATCTCCAGGAAATGAATATGCAATTGTAATTATCTCCGAAGCAAGTGATCAATATGAATTATGGACTGCACAAATGGGTGAGAAGACTGTAAATACACAATCTCTACCAGGTGCAGAAAGCGTCAGATATACTAAACAATTTGCACTTGGAAGTCTATTTAAATCCCAAAATGGATCTATATGGACAGCAAATCAATATCAAGATCTTAAGTTTAAACTTTATAAAGCACAATTTACTTCATCAACAGGAACTGCATTTTTCTATAATCCAACTCTCGATGAAAGTAATGGATATATTCAAAAATTAAATAGTAATCCATTAATAACACTACCAAAAACTGTCACTCTCGGAATTACCACAACTACCAATGCATCATTAATTAGTACATTATCAAATGGTAGAAAAATTGCCGGTTCACAATCCTATGTTTATGGATATGTTGTTGGTACGGGAAGTTCAGTATCAACTGTAGGACTTACTACTGGTGGAAAAAATTATGTGACGGATTCCAGTGTAAGTACCTACAATATTGTTGGGAATGGTTCTGGATTAGTATTGAACATTTCTGTTACTAGTGGCGTAATCACTGGAACACCAATAATCGTGTCTCCAGGAAATGGATATGCTATTGGGGATGTTGTTGGTATTGTAACTTCAGATGTTTCTTCACAAACTGGATCTAATGCAAGAATTACAATAACTGGAAATAATAATAGTGTTGATACTTTATATCTTTCTGGAGTTCAGGGCAGAACCTTCACTACAGGAATTGGTGTGAGTTACTATAATGATGCTGGAACATTAGTATCACTTGCAAGCACTACTATTAGAAGTTTTTCGGAACCAAATAGTGATAATCAAAATTCTGGAAATTATATTAGAGTAAGTCATTTTGATCATGGAATGTACGGAAATACGAATCAAATTATCATTAGTGATACTGAATCTGATATAGCACCAACTACTCTTTCGGCAACGTTAACTGCGGAAGAAGTATCGGTAATTAGCATTGGTGATACCTCAAACTTTGGAACTTTTGAAGGAGTTTCTGTAAATGTCAATAATCCAGGATATATAAAAATTGAGAATGAAATTATTGCATACAGTAGTGTTGGGAATGGAACATTAACAATTGCTACTAGTGGAAGAGGAATTGATTCAACTCGCACCTTAAAATATGATGCCAATACTACTGTAGTGTATAAGTATGAATTAAATGGAGTCTCTTTAAGAAGGATCAACACTACTCACGATATTAGTGATTTAGATATTGATATCGATGGATATTATTTGAAAATTAACAGATCCACAAATGGAACTAATAGAGACACTGATGTATCTTCACCAAATATGCCAGAATTGTCGTTTACAAATCAATCATCCTTGGGTGGTTCCAATGTTAGAGCAACGGAAAATATTCAGTATAGTGCATTAACTCCAAATTATAATATAATTACCCCTGGTAACGCAACCTCAGCAACTGCAACAATTAGAACAGTAACTGGAACTAGTGTTGATGGAAATGAAACTTCATTCTTAGATAATGGATTTGAATCTATTGAATTAAATAAATTAAATGTTTTAAATTCGGTAAGAATTGTGTGTTCTAAAATAAATGAAACTACTTACTTAACAAATTTACCAAGAAATAAATCTTTCACAACTGGAATAATATTAAATACAACAGATATTAATTTATCACCCATAATCTATACTGATACTGCATTTAGTGAATTTAGAGTAAGTCGTTTAAATAATCCAATTTTGGATTATGCCTCTGATAATAGAGTCAATTCCTTAATATATGATCCACATGCTGCTACGTATCTATCAAATACGGTAAATTTGACCAACCCAGCAAAATCATTGAAGGTAATTCTTTCAGCATATAGACATTCTTCTGCAGATTTTAGAGTTCTTTATAGTTTAATTAGATCAGATTCAAGTGAAGTTTCTCAAGAATTTGAGTTATTTGCAGGGTATGATAATTTATCATACACGACTGCCGATGGATATTCTGTTGTAGACTCCTCTAAAAATAGTGGAAGATCTGATACATTTGTAAGTGCTAGTTTAGACAACCAATTCCTTGAATATCAATTCACTGCAGATAATCTTGATTTGTTTACTGGATATACGATTAAAATTGTAATGTCTGGAACCAATCAAGCATATCCACCAAGAATCAAAGAACTTAGAACACTTGCAATAAGATGATAAGAGTAGAAGGGCATCAGAATCTTTATAGGGATGAACAGTCAGGAGCAATTATAAATTGTGACTCATCTGCATATAATCAATATTTAAATTCATTATCAGTAAGAGATTCTCAAAAAATAGAATTAAATGAAATGAGAAGAGATATTGATGAAATTAAATCACTTCTTAAGGAGTTATTAAATGGATCCAAATAATATTGTTTTGGAAAGTGTTCATAAATTATTTGAATATGAGCAACATGCTAGAATCATAGACAAATTAAATGAAGATGAATTAAGAATGTTTGCAAAATCATATTGCAAATTATATCTAAAGCAACAAGAAGTTGTACTTAAATTGGGAATTAAGTAGGCATAAATATATTTTAGATCCTGAGATTATTTTCCCACAAATGTCTGAGATAAAAGTCAGAGTTGGACAACAAAATGCAGTAAAGGTAATATCTTCACTAGCAGGTGCTCAAGAACTGTCTTTAAGTGAGATAATCGATGTTAATGCTACCAACCTTTCAAATGGTATGGTTCTTGTTTATAATAGTGCGACTTCAAAATGGGATGCTACATTATCGTTAACGCCCGGAGCTACACAAAATTTAAACATTGACGGAGGAAACTTTTAATGGCAAGTATTATCAGGATCAAAAGATCTTCTGGTACTAATAAACCTTCTAGTCTAAATTGGGGAGAATTAGCATATGTAACAGGTATTGGTAGCTACGGCGGAACCAATCAATATAAAGATAGAATTTTTCTTGGTGATGATGGTGCTAATGTAAATCCAGTTGGTGGATATTATTATACATCTATGATGGAGCACCAACCAGGTGCTGTTGCTGGTGTAACTAATACTCGCAACCAGAATGGTGGTATTGTTGTTGTTCTTGATAGCAACAGAAAAGTTGACCAATGGAATGTAGATAATTTACGATTAGATGGAAATACGTTTTCATCACAAAACACCGATGGTGATATCGTATTAGATCCAAATGGAACTGGTGAAATAAACGTTGTCGATGATACATATTTAAGTTTTGGAACTGATAAAGATGTAAAATTAAGATACGATGAATTAACAGACAATAAATTTGAAATTGAGGGTGCTGATTGGGCATTTGCTAATGGAGTTGCAATTAATATTGGTGATGTAACTCAATCGTCAGATAAGGATACTGGTGCTCTTGTAGTTGAAGGTGGCGTCGGTATTGAGAAAAACTTAAATATTGGTGGAAATGTTACTATTTCTGGTGTATCTACATTCACTGGAGGTATCTATTATCAAACTGGTGATTTTAGTACCCATGGTGTTGTATATTTTGATAGTACTGGATTACAAACCTCAACTAATGACCCAGCATCACCAACCATTACATCTAAACAGGTATTAACTGCAATTACTGAAATTACACTAACTTTTGGTAGTGTTGCTTCGGTTACTACAGGTGATATAGTCTTGCAAGATACTAGTGGTGCTTATGGTATTGTTAAAACAACTGTTAGCTCTTCAACAATTACACTTGTTGGTGTAGAAGGAACATTTACAAACACCTATAATGTAAATAAAAATGGTGTAAGTTTGTCACTAATTCCAACAACTGTAACTACAATATATACTAACAAACCGTCTTGGACATCAACCCTTGATGGAGGAACATTCTGATTTATGGCCAGTGAAGTTGACGTTAATCTATTAATAAGTTTATACAATCAAAAAGTATCTCAATTATCAAATCAAAATATTTTATTGGAGGCAAAACTCCAAACTCTCATCAAAGATTTTGAAGAAGAAAAAAATTTACTTTTAGAAGAAAATTTGAATCTTCAGGAAAAATATGAGGTTCTATTAAAAACAAAAAAAAGTTCTGAACAGTAAATACAATGGCAAAACCTGCAAGTAGACAACAACTCATAGAATACTGCCTAAGGCGTCTGGGTGCCCCTGTATTGGAAATAAACGTAGATGATGACCAGGTAGATGATTTAGTTGATGACGCTCTACAGTACTTCCAGGAACGTCATTTTGATGGTGTTGAAAGGATGTATCTTAAGTATAAGATTACACAAACAGATCTTAACAGGGGTAGAGGAAGAAATTCTGACGGAGTTGGAGTTACTACAACTACCGCAACATCAACTGCCGGAACTACTTTTAATTTTTACGAAACATCAAATTATATTCAAGTACCAGATTCGATTATAGGTGTTGAAAAGATTTTTAAATTCGATAGCAGTTCCATTTCTGGTGGAATGTTTAGTATTAAGTATCAATTATTTCTAAACGATTTATATAATTTCAACTCCGTCGAACTTTTACAATATTCTATGGTCAAATCATATCTAGAAGATATCGATTTCCTATTAACTACGGATAAACAACTCAGATTTAATAAAAGACAAAATAGACTTTATTTGGATCTTGATTGGGCATCACAATCGGCAGATCAATATATTGTCATTGATTGTTATAGAATATTAGATCCTAATGAGTTTACCAATGTATATAATGATAGTTTTATCAAAAAATATTTGACTTCTTTAATTAAAAGGCAGTGGGGTCAGAATTTAATTAAATTTAGAGGAGTTAAACTTCCAGGTGGAATTGAATTGAATGGTAGGGAGATATATGAAGATGCAGAAAAAGAGTTAGAAGATATTAAACAAAGAATGACGCTTGAGTATGAATTACCACCTTACGATTTTGTTGGATAATGGCACTTAATCCCTTTTTTCTTCAAGGAGCTTCCTCTGAGCAAAGACTTGTTCAAGATTTAATCAATGAACAATTAAAAATTTATGGTGTCGAAATAACTTATATTCCTAGAAAATTTGTTAAAAAGCAAACAATAATAGAAGAAGTTCAATCATCGAAATTTGACGACAATTACTCAATTGAGGCATACGTTAATACTTATGATGGATATTCTGGTGCTGGCGACATATTAACAAAATTTGGAATGAGTTTAAAGGATGAAATAACTCTTACAATATCAAAGGAAAGATTTGAAGATTTTATTTCACCATTCTTAGCAGCAGAAGATGATGGAACTGAAGATAGTACGATTGTTTTATCAACTAGACCTAGAGAAGGCGACTTAATTTATTTTCCTCTTGGGCAAAGATTATTTGAAGTTAAATTTGTTGAACACGAACAACCATTCTATCAATTGGGAAAAAATTATGTTTACGAGTTAAAATGTGAGTTATTTGAATATGAAGATGAAGTCATTGATACTTCAATTGATGAGATTGATACTCAAATTGAAACTGAAGGATTTATTACAACACTCAATTTGATTGGTATGGGTAGAACTGCATCTGCTACTGCATATATCAATTCTGGTTATATTCGTCGAATATTTTTAAACAATGATGGATACAATTATACTTCATCTCCAATAGTTGCAATATCAACATCACCCACAGGAAATCTTGGAGATAATGCTACTGCTGTCGCTATTACAACAAACAGAGGAGGATCTCTGTCGGTATCAAGTATTATTTTAATAAATGCTGGTGTTGGATATACTACTAATCCAATAATTACTTTGTCTGGTGGAGGTGGAATCGGTGCAGCTGCTACTTGCTCAATAGAAACTTCAAGTAATGGTGTAATAAAATTTATTATGTCCGATGAAGGAGTTGGATACTCTAGTGCTCCGGTTATAACAATTGCTGGAAATGTTGGATCTGGACAAACTGCCACAGCAACTGCAATTGTTAACTCTAATACTGAAGTTAGTGCGATTTATGCATCCAATCCAGGTAGTGGTTATACATCCAATCCAGTAATAACTATTGCCAATCCCCCAATTCTAACAGGAATTGGTACATATCACTTTAATGAAATTGTTGAAGGATCCCAATCTCGCACACAGGCAAGAGTTAAGTCTTGGGATATTGATACGAATACTCTTAAGGTTTCGTTTGTCGGTATTGGAAGTACAACAAGAGGATTTATTCCTGGAGAAATTATTGTTGGAGCAGCGTCTTCTGCAAGATATTCTGTTAAAAGTTATGATGATATGGATATATATGATGCATATGCACAAAATGACGAAATAGAAGAAGAAGCAGATACCTTCTTAGATTTTTCAGAATCAAATCCATTTGGTAGTTACTAATGTTAGCAAATTATTTTTATCACGAAATTATTAGAAAAACATTGGTCAGTTTTGGAACCGTATTTAATGATATTCACATTCGACATAAAGATTCCAATGATAAGGGAATTAGTGATATAAGAGTTCCTCTAGCATATGGTCCAGTACAAAAGTTTTTAGCAAGAATTGAACAGCAACCAGAATTGAATAAAGCAGTTGCAATGACTTTGCCCAGAATGTCGTTTGAGATGACTTCTATTCAATATGATTCAACAAGAAAGGCAGGAGTCACTCAAACTTTTAAGGCATCTGACGGCACAAATCTAAAGAAAGTTTTTATGCCTGTTCCATATAATATTGGATTTGAACTTAACATCCTAACAAAATTGAATGATGATGCTTTACAGATTGTTGAGCAAATTCTCCCATACTTTCAGCCATCATTCAATTTAACGGTAGATTTAATCGATTCTATTGGTGAAAAGAGAGATATTCCAATTGTTTTAGATTCAGTATCCTTTCAAGATGACTATGAGGGAGATTTTTCCACAAGAAGATCTTTAATATATACTTTACAATTTACGGCAAAGACATATCTGTTCGGTCCTATTGCCGATAGTACAGACGGTCTTATTCGTAAGGTTCAGGTTGATATGTATGCTGGCAGTGATCAAACAACTGCCAAACGTGAAATGAGATATACCGTAACTCCAGATCCTATTGATGCTGGACCAGATGACGACTTTGGATTCAATGAGAATTGGGAGTTCTTCAATGACTCCAAAACTTATAGTCCAACACAACATATTGATATTTAATAACTTATGGCAAATAATTATGGAGATATTGATAAGGCTCTCAATATTGAGAGTAGCATAATTGAGGTGGAGAAATCAGTAGAAAGGATTGATATTATACCATCAAAATCTGATGATATTAGGAAAGATTATGAATACACAAGAGCAAATCTATATTCGTTGATTGAGAAGGGTCAAGAAGCAATCAACGGAATTATGGAACTTGCCGGTGAAGGTGGAAGTCCTAGAGCATATGAAGTTGCCGGACAATTAATTAAGAGTGTTGCGGATACAACTGATAAATTAATTGATTTGCAGAAGAAACTAAAGGATGTTGAAGAAGATACTGTAAAATCACCAAGTAGTGTAACTAATAATGCCCTGTTTGTTGGTTCAACATCAGAACTTTCAAAAATACTCAAACAAGGTTTTCTAAATAATAAAGATTAGTCTTTGCAAATAATGAACAAGCAATTGAAATCATATAAAACTGTGGGGCAAATTGTGAAAAAACATCGTATGAGTGTTTCTGAAGGCACCGATACGCTTGAGTATGATTGGCATACTCCAATTCGTGAAAGAGCAGATAGATATTGTCCAAAATGCGAAAAACTTGAGACAAGAAGTGAGTGCAAATACGGTTCAAGATATTGGGATATGTTTTCTTTACCGGCAGAGTTAATTAGCTCAAAAAAAGATTATAATATAACAATGCCACATCCAGCAAATGAGGAGAAGGATCACGAGTATTCAATGGCTCGTTCAGAACTTAGTATTGTTATGAATGCTGCTAAAAGACTGAGGAAAAAAATGAAAGGTGAAGGTAATATTGAAGCCTGGGTCCAATCAAAGATTACCAAGGCAGCAGACTATATTGATACTGCAGCCGATTATATCGATAGCAAGGAAAGCAAAGTTAATGAAGATGTGACGATTGAGGATGCAAATGGCAATACCTTTCTTCAGATTATTGATATTATCAGAGCAGATCGTCTTGTAAAAGAAACAAAGTCCGGTGATCAAGGTCTTCGTGATTGGTTTGGAAAATCAAAATCATCCACGGGAAAAAGTGGGTGGGTGCAACTTGGCGGGAAATTTGCAGGAGAACCTTGTGCTCGTCAAGAAGGACAAACTTCTACACCAAAATGTGGTAGTTCAAAAATGGCAGCAGATCTTTCACCAGAAGAAGAAGAAAGGGCAAGAATTAGGAAAAATCGTTTGGATTCAAATCAACCACAAAAATCTGGTGGAGCAAAACCAACGAATGTAAAGACTGAAGAAACTAATATTCAAGAAGTAAAGGACAAAGCAGGAAAGGGTAGTGGTAAAAAGGATGCTTGCTATAATAAAGTAAAATCAAGATATGATGTATGGCCCAGTGCATATGCATCCGGAGCATTAGTCAAATGCCGCAAAGTTGGTGCTGATAATTGGGGAACAAAATCAGAAGATTGCTGGGATGGTTATAAGCAAGTAGGTATGAAGAAGAAGGGTAAGAAAATGGTCCCAAATTGTGTTCCAGTGAAAGAGGGAATTAGTTTTGATGTTGGAAAACCTTCCAGAGGTGCTGGTGCATTGACCCCATCTGCTGCGGCACAACTTGGACCAAAGGCAATTGATTTGCAAAAGAAAAAGGCTGCTGCGGTAAGTCTTCCAAGTACTGTCGGTGTTAAACTTGCAGATTCTTACAAATTAAAGTCATTTGATAACTTTATGATTGAAGCATCGGCTGCTTGGCAAAGAAAAGAGGGAAAGAATCCTGAGGGTGGTTTAAATAAAAAGGGGATTGCCTCTTATCGCAAAGAAAATCCCGGTTCCAAACT
>Ga0181347_1000051_pt1 | contig 32858 bp, 30 predicted proteins | sample Su13VDMM110SN_FD_130102 | JGI IMG/M metagenome (GOLD analysis project Ga0181347, IMG submission 130102) | Freshwater viral communities from Lake Michigan, USA - Su13.VD.MM110.S.N | ecosystem: Environmental > Aquatic > Freshwater > Lake | place: USA: Michigan | collected 2013-07-16
ACCGCAGCTAAGATGAAGGAGAAGCAGACTCTTGCTCTCAAGAACTTCTTTGGAATGATTCCCAAGGATGTTGCTTCTAACCTCTGGACTTCGCTTCTTTCCAATCCCAAGACCAAGAAGATCGTTATGCCTTGGCAGACTGACGCCGACTTCTGCGAGGTTCTTCGCAAGGTCTATGGCCTGGCAGAGAAGTAATCTGCCCTAATTAGAGTGGGGAGGTCCAATCCCTCCCCGCTCATTTTCAGTATCTAACAATCATTTTCTAGGAGAAATTATGTCGTATGATCGTGCTGCGCGTGACAACCTTGAGTCCGCAATCTCCACCCTGGTTCTTCTTTATCCTCTTTACGGAACCGTGTTCCTGTATCTCAACAAGATCGAGCGAACCGATCTGCCCACTATGGCAGTAGGCACTACTCGTCGTGTTGACCTTGCTCTTTACTATAATCCCGAATTTGTCAAGAAGATGACTTATACTCAGCTTAGGGCAGTCCTTAAGCATGAGGCACTTCACGTTCTTCTGCACCACATCTCCCGTAACCAATACTTCAACTACAATATGAAGGGTTACAATTATGCCGCAGATATGGCAATCAACTGCCATATTGAGGGTTTGCCAGAGGGAGCCCTTTATCCTAAGACCTTCCAGCTTCCCGATAATGAGTCCTCCGAGTGGTACTATGAGAAACTCAAGAAGGAGCAAGAAGAGAAGGGAGAGGATGCCCTAGATGGTAAGGGTGATCTCGTAGATGATCATGCTATGTGGGGCGAGTGTGACGACGATATTATCAAGGAGAAGGTCCGTAATATCGCAGAACAGGCCATTAAGGAACAAGAGAAGAAGGGCTGGGGAGATATCTCCGGTAATCTTGCACAGCAGATTATTGCTGCCAACAAGTCCGTAGTCAACTGGAAGCGTGAGGTTCGTTACTTCATCAATCAGATTATCATGATGGGTCGTAAGTCAACTCGTATGCGGCCTAACCGTCGATTTGGCTACAAGAATCCTGGCTCTAAGCGAGATTACACCAGTAAGATTCTGGTTGCAATTGATACCTCGGGTTCTGTATCCGATCAGGAGCTTGAATACTTTCTTCAGGAATTGAATGGCATGATCTCCCATGTGAAGGTAGACCTGCTTCAATTCGATCATGAAATCAAGTGTGATCCGAAGCCTTTTGAGAAGAAGGTAAAGAAGCTTGGCATCGTTGGAAGAGGAGGCACAATGGTGGATCCAGTTCTACGAATGGCAGATGAAAAGCGCTATGACGGTCTAATCATTATGACAGATGGTGGCTTCTCCATCGGAGTGCCAAAGCCAAAGTGTCGAGTTATGTGGTGCGGCGTAAAGGCCAACGAGAAGTATTTCGATCATATTACTTTTGGTAAGAAGGTAATGATCGAGCAGAAGAAGAACTAATCACCCGATAGCGAGGGAGAGTCAAATTCTCCCTCGCTATTTTTTTCAAAAATTTAGTACAATCCACTAGGAGTTAAAATGAAGTTCATTATCAACAAGAATCCATCCAAGCTAACCACAATTGCCGTGGCTTTTCAGGCAGGTTCTGCATTGGAAAGTCAGTTTGGTTACAAGGCAGGTACCGCACATTTCTTGGAGCACTTTATGTTCAAGGGAACTGCCAAGCGAGATTCTTTTGCAATCTCACGAGAGATCGCCTTTTATGGCGGCGACTCCAATGCCTATACTTCACATGAAGATGTAATCTACTTTCTTACCCTACCAGTAGATCACTTCGAAGCAGGGGTGGAAATCCTACATGATATGGTTTCTAATCCCATCTTTCCAGAACCAGAGTTTGAGAAAGAAAAGCAGGTTATTCTAGAGGAGCTTGCCTCTACTGGTGATTCCGTTCATCGGGTAATTGGCCAGACTCTTGCTTCTCATGTTTACTCCAACTATCTTTCCAAGCCAATAATTGGAACCGAAGAATCTATCAATTCGATTCAACTAGATGATCTTAAGCGATTCTTTTCCTCCTTTTATAAGAAGGAGAATATGCTAATCTCAGTTTATTCCTCCCTCAAGCAGACAGAGGTGGAGGGCTTGCTGACTAAGTATTTTGGAGAACAGGACGGAGAGGTTAATTTCCTTCTTACTCCAGAGCCAACCAAAATTCTCAAGACAAAGGTAGTGGATGTAATCCGAAAAGATCTGGAACAATCCCATGTAGTTTGGACCTGGCCTTCGTTCAAGTATGGATCTAAGGATACCTATGCCGCTGCCGTGCTAGGAAACATTCTTGGCTCCGGCATGGACAGCAGACTCTTCCAAGAGGTTCGCGAAAAGGCCAACCTAGTCTATGGAATTGGTGCCGGTAGTTCAGGAGATCGTACCTCTGGAACTTTCTCTATCCAGTTTTCCACTCGCCCTCAGAATCTGGAGCAAGCAAAGGAAATTATCCTGGCAGAGATTGGAAAGATAACTTCCACTCTTCCAACCGAAGAAGAAGTTCAGCGCTCCAAGAATAAGATGCGTACCGGAGTCTATCGAAGTTGGCAGTCTGCCGATGGCTCTGCCTTAAAGGTAATTGATCATTACTTTATGAACCGCAAGATTCCTAATGTAGCGGGAATAAATCGCAAGCTCTCAAAGGTAACCGCAGAAGATGTTATGCGAGTTGCGAAGAAGATTTTCTCAGGAAAGAATGTTATGGTCGTAGGAAAGAAGGGTGAGGTATGAAGCTTCAGATTACAGGAAATCTAAGAAGTGTTGCCAATTCTGCCTGGGTATCTACTCTGGATGAATCAAAGGCAGGAGCAAAGTCGGATGAAGAGGTAATTCGCGTTACGAAGTTTCTTGTTCAGGAGCATCACACCACTCCCTTTGAAAGCGTAACTCTTACCTTTAGTTTCAGGGCCGACTCCGAATCAGAGGAGGATTCTTATGCTCATTGGGAGATGGCAGCTTTCTGCGACTCGCCTTATGTCAGATACTTAACAGAAGAGGACGGTACCACTCATCTGACAGTAGATCTCTTCAACTTCATCAAGATTGCAAAAAAGGCATATCAAAATGAAGCCCATAAGGACACAGAATTCTGGAAGATCTTTGAAGCACAAGACCCTCTATTGTCATCTGTAGTTGGGGAGTTTTCCCTTCCTCCAGAATATGATGGAGGGGTAGAGGATGTCTCTGATACCCTTGGCCCGAACGGAATGACTGTGGAGCTTGTAGAGCTACATGAAGCGCCCGTGCGTGAGCATATGCGCGCAACTTGGCGTATATGCTGCCCCTTGTCTATTGCGGTCCAGATTTTGCGTCATAGATCTGGAAGCTTCAATATGACGAGCGGGAGATACCGCACACTCAATCAGGATATGGTTGATACCTACAGCGATATTACAAAGATTATGGAAAAGATTGCTCCTCGTAACTTTCTATTAGAATTAGATATGGGGTTTGATAGACACTCTGTAGACGATATTTCTGATTATTATGAACGAGAATTTGAAAATCTTCTAAAGAAGTCCAGCGTAGCAAACAGGACATATGATTGCCAGATGCAGATGTCAAAGAAGGCAAAGGCAGAAGGAAAAATTACCAACGAAGAATACAAGCGATTCAGAGAGTTTGCCCGATATATTCTTCCTGAGGGCAGAATGACAGAACTATACTGCACATTTTATCTTCCAGACTTCATTCATTACCTTCAGCTTCGCGATTCTTCTCATGCCCAAACAGAGCATGTTTATGTTGCCCAGCAGATGAAAAAGTCATTGAATGGCAAGTTAAAAGATAATTTTAAAATTAAATAAATTATTCTTGATAATCAAAATGTTCTGTAGTATAGTTATGATATGAGTATTGAACTATTAACTTTAGGGCTAGTTGGAATTACGGTGATCATAACATCCTCGGTGTTTTTTGAGGATCTTAGAGAGAAGGTTTCCAACTCTTCCCAGATACTTGGAAAGCTAATTAACTGCCCGATGTGTACTGGTTTTTGGGTAGGCTTATTCTTTGGTTTTATCTCAGGTATAGCTCCTCCAGTCCTCATCGGAGGGTTGGTTAGCCTCCTATCATGGTCCATATATACGGTGGTTGATTACTTTTCAACCAAGGCAACTTGGTATGCAACACAGATAATAAAAGAAACTCCAGTCGAATCTGATACTGAGGAAAAAAATGAATCGTAGTAAGTCAAGCCGAATTTCAATTCCAGGTAGAGTAATTCAATTATTGCTTCATGATGATGAGTTCTTTAGAGAAGTTATGAATCTAAAGAAAGCATCAACCGCAGGAAGCTTTCCAAAATACGATCAGTGGTGCGATGTGGACGGATTCCATATGGAGTTTGCTCTAGCAGGTTATGCCAAGAAAGATTTGGAAATCTGCTACTCTGGACAGGAACTGACCATCAGGTCTGTAAGATCAAATCAAGAAGTCCAAAGTACCACTCCTAATGAATCTTTAGAAGAAGATGTTATTCCGGAAGTAATAACTAGAAGCACCTCCTCACCAAAAATTCAGCAGGGAGCAATTGTGAGGGGAATTGCAAGAAGGAACTTTTCGACAAACTTCTTCATTAGTCAAGAGTTTGATATCTCTTCTGCGGTGGCCACAGTTAAGGATGGATTACTGCACCTCATAATTCCAGCAAAGAGTGAAATAACAGCTAATACAATTGAAATTAAAAATGGAGAATAAGATGAATAATATTTCTGATCTAATCACAACTATGATTAAGGCTATCGTTGATGAACCCGATGCGGTACTAGTGTCTGACGTTTCTTCTCCAAAAGGCCCTCTCTTTGAGGTAAAGGTAGCCCCTGGTGATGTGGGTAAGATCATTGGAAAACAGGGAAGAATCGCTAATGCAATCCGGACTATTGCCAAGGCTGCCGGAGCAAAGGCAGGACAGAGGGTGATGGTTAATGTACTAAACAAGTCAGCATAGGTGAGGCATGAGTGACTTCTGGAACGAACTTGTTGATAAAAAAGCATTACTAATGTTTCAGAAGGCCTATCGTGCAGCCAACAGAAGGGCCATAAAGAAGAATCTGCCATTCGAGATTACAGTGGATGATATAATCAAACAGTATGTAGATCAATCCGGCAGGTGCTTTTACTCAGATATCGGAATGAGAATCTCAAAGCAAGAGGGCGATATTCTTCATGATCCTTACAAGATGACTCTTGATTGCAAAGAACCACCATTAGGTTATAAAAAAGAAAACATAGTCTGGTGTATTTATTGCATCAATTCCTTTAAACAGAGGATGCCAAAAGAAGAAGTTATTAATATTTGTTATAATATAATAAGACATAATGAAAAAAAATAAAGAAGAAAAATTTTTAGATAAAATAAAGAAACTGTACCAAAACTATGGTATTGATATCTTAGTTATGGAAGAGGATGAATTCAAAAGAGTATTAGAATTTTATAAGTCAAATGTTAAAAAACTATATGAAGATTTAAAAAAGTCTAGCTCTCATGCGAATAGCTTTTCCGATGTAGATATAATATAGTTATATTTACTAGAGTATATGCAGTATCTTGCATACAAAAGAGAGTGTGACCACTATGATTAATAAAAAAGAATTGGCTAGAAAGTTATCAAAAAAAACACTACTTTCCATCAGAGAGAGTTCTCAGGTTATTGAGCATCTATTCGAAGCAATAGCACAAGAGCTCTCTGATGGAGGGGAGGTTTCGATTGTCAACTTTGGAAAATTCACACTCTACAAGCAAAAGCCGAGGCCCGTCAGAAATCCAAAGACGATGCAAGAAATGACTCTTGATGAGTTTTTTTCTGTTAAATTTAAGCCATCTATTTATATTAAAAATAAGGTAAAGAATAAATAGCATGGCAACCTCTAGCACTAAAAAATTAACGAAATATACCTCCGGCAGCACCATTGTCACGGCAGATACTGCTAACGCCTGGTATGGCGGTCTTTATGGTTCCTACGAAGGAACCCTGCTGGATGCAGATGATCCTAGAGTTATCGGTCACGTTCACGACGGAGAACCATATGATGGTCACTCCGCCAAGATAAATCTGGTAAGTCATGTAACCGACAAGCTACAGCATCAGAATCTTGCTGACGAAGCGGTATGGAAAAATAATGTAGGATCCTTTCTAGATCAGACACAGGCCATTCCAGAATCATATACGATAGGCTCTGACAAGTATTATTTTTTAGATCTAACAGATGTTTACACATATGTTGATGACGAGATTGCGGGGATAAACTCTCCATTTGAGGAGGCCGATTCAAATGCCGATACGGTAGATGATGTGGTTAGACAAAGCGATCTGAATTATTCCTCATCTGGATTAGACTTTGTTTTTGGGTCAGCAAAACTTGATGATATGAATGATGGTGGAAAGGGAGATAATAGGATTTTATTTGACCGTTCCAAGGCCGCGTTTAGAGCCGGAAGTACTGACTCTACAGATTGGGACAATTCCAATCGAGGAGATTACTCTGCTGCATTAGGAATTAATAATAAGGCTAGTGGAACATCATCTTTTGCAATAGGTGAGAAAAACATCGCCTCCGCCACAAACACTTTTGCCGGAGGAGCAGTTAATATCGTGGGAGGTAATAACTCCGCCTCCTTCGGAAAGAGTAACTCAATAACAACGCAAAATTCTTTTGCCTCTGGAGATGGAAATACACTAACCTCCGGTTCTGACCACTCCGCAGCTTTTGGGTTAGGTAATGCCTCAGTTGGACTAGCCTCTCTGGTCTTTGGAAAATATGCAGCAGGCAAAGTTGATGGAGAGCTTGTTCATGCTTCTGGAAGTTTTACTAGCCCTGGTGATGCTCAAACTAGCGAATATGTAGTAAGAGGAAGCATAGTAAATACCACTCCACCGCCAGGCATATCCCTAAGTGTGGATGGAATAGGTAACAATTATCAGATGGATGTTGGTGCGGCATATCATATTAGTGTGATGCTGGTTGGAAAATTATCAATAGCTGCGGCGCTCCCGCAAGAAGCCGGAGCATACAAGCTAGAATCCCTTGGAATTGGACCACTATTAATCCCACCAACTGCCGGCACAGTGTCGGTACCGATAACTACTTTTGTTTCCAGAACTGCTTATTTTTTGGCGGCAGGACTTGTCACCGTTAATTTGGAAGTTGATCCCGGAAATGCAAATATAATAATAAGAGTTTCAGATAACCATACTTCCCCAAGTTTTTATCCCTCAAGTTGGGTGGCAACAGTAACATTAACTAAGTGTAAATTTTAGGGGCAAAAATGTCAAAGCTTGAGATAGATAGTGACAATGCAGAAATTAGAGTTGATGGCTATGAATATTGCTCCACAAAGGTTTCTGTTAAAACATATGGAATTTCCTCTGAATCAAGTCAGACATTAAACTCTGCAGATATCAGACTGACTAGAAATGATGGTTATATCGACAACCTTACCGTCACCGGCGGAAACAATATTACTATAACTAGGAATAACGCTGATAAATTCACAATAGATTCTTATAACTCAGATACCACATATTCCATCGAGTCATCGTCATCAAATTCTCCACTTGGAGCAAAGATAACGCTAAAAGACAATAATAACGTAATGGATAATGTCTTCATTGTTCAAGGTACGGGGGTAGGAGTAGTTCATTCAGTAGGAGATAACATTACCATCTCCAATAGTGGTGTCACTAGCCTTGCCTCTGGAACGGGAATTTCCGTGTCCGGAGCCACAGGAAGCGTGACAATCTCTATGTCGGAGGTAACAATCCCAAGGGCTAACGATCTAATCATAGCCCCACAGGCAACACAGAGTGTATTGACTACGAACGTCCTTCCGGTAAATACCACGGTAGAATTACACGGGGTAATATTATTTGCATTTAATCCGGGTGGTGCCACAAATACTTTTGATGTAGTGTTATCAACTTCCTCCGGAACTATCGGTGGAAACACCTCAAGGGTGGTAGTGGGATTCACCTGTCACGCAGGCGGCGTATCAGGTTCTCTCGGAGAATCAACAAAGGCTAACCCAACATTTACCTATCCGACAACGATTGGTAATACTAACGAACATGCCATTAGATTCTCAGGAATATTTCAAACCGATCTGAATACTCCAAACAGTCTTGTAATAAGAATGAAGAATAATAATGCAAATGCACAGGGAAACGAAAATATGGTTGTTTATGCGAAATCATTTATAAGATATAATATAATTTAACAAACCCCAGTATAATGAAAAATAGTGACCAAATTGAATTTATACTTAGGATGCAACGGTAATGCTGACAAAGAAGGTTTTACTTATTGTAATTCTTGTAATAATTTTTTGCTAGATGTTTCCTCTTTAGAGGACACCAGAAGAGATAAAGTTATGGACTTCCTAGATAAGGCAGCAAATATTTTCTCTGGTCCGGTAGAGAATAATAACAAGGCATTTAATGTTATTAACTTTTTACATCGTGATTTTGGTATATTTAGTGGAGACCGAGTTCTCAAAATTCAAAAATTCTTTCAGATTCACAAAGAGTGTGGAATTTATTTGGTAATTATCCCGGAGAAAAAATGAGCGATGATATAGAAATTCCGAAAAACTCATCCTATATGGATTCGAAAAAGCAGGAATCAAAGTCCAGATTTTCCGGAGTAATCGAAGAATTTAAAAAACTTCTTTCGGATAAGACCCACCCTGACAATCAAACTGCAGCCTATCACAACAATGTTAAATCAATTTTAACGAGGATGTTGACAACCGCTGACGATCTGGATAAGGTGGTACCCGGAGAGGGGATTTTTGGCCTCATTATTCTCTCCCTTCGCGCCTCACTTAAGATGAAGGACGAACTGGTAAAGACTGAGGTCAAGATCCGGGAATTGGAAAGAGAGATGAAAAAACTCAAGAGGTAAAATATGGACCATGATATCGAAAGAGCTACCCACTTTTTCCTTGTTCAAAAAATCCAGATTGCAGAGATAAAAAAGACCCCGCTGGGGTCTTTTGACGTATTTGACGTCTATCCTCAGTTTGGAGTAAAGCTGGGAAAGCTATCAAGATCCTTGCAGGATTTTGCCCTTTACATGGGTTGTCTTGGTATTCCAGATGCGGACTTTGATTACACCACAGGCTCCTATAGAGTCAAGCTCCAAAGAAGGGAGATTGACACAATGCCCCTAAGCCACGCCCTAGCCCTCCTGCCTGCTGGTATGCTCTCCCCTATGGTGCTAGGCTGCACCGCGCTAGGCGGGCCGCTGGTGGTCGATCAAGGCGCTGTGCCTAATACCTTGGTCGCAGGCGCCCCCGGCTCAGGAAAAAGCACTCTATTAAAGGTAATGATAGAGAATCTTCTTTTGGCAGGGGTGGGGGTAACCATCATTGATCCTAAGCTAGTAGACTTCGCTCTCTTCAAAAAGAGGTCAGGATGTCAGGTCGAGAGTGATCCGGAAAAATTTGGTCAAGTTCTTGATTCGGTAATAAGCAGAATGAATTCAATCTATTCAATTCTGTCCAGACGAGGATTTTCTTCCGTAGTACAAAACAACAATTCTGGAGAATCCAAGATCTATCCTCAGGTTATTTTTATTGACGAATGGGCCGATGTCTATCTGTCTGATAAGAAGAACCTAAATAGAGTCTTGACGCTATCTCAGAAGGGACGAGCGGCCGGGATCTCTATTGTTCTTGCTACCCAAAGACCATCAGCCTCTATCTTGCCCGGACAAATTAAGGCAAATTTTACCGGAAGAATTGCCATGAGAGTATCTTCTGAGATGGAATCAAGAATGATCATGAATTCTTCTCTTGCCGCAGATATCTCGGAGCCGGGAATGGCGTACTATATGGATCAATCCTCTCCGCACCCGATTTATTTTCGGGTTGCTCAGAATGATCTTACCAGATCTGATCCCCCACAGAAGAGCACCTCCTTCTGGTCAAACCTTATGTCAGTATTTAAATAAAATGAAAACAGCATCCAGAACAGATATCGCAAAGCAGGTAAAGATTTTAGATCTTGCCAAAAAGTTTGGTATCACCATCGAGTCAGCTTCTGCTGGTAATTTCGATTATCGTTGTCGTTGTCCCTCCCCCGACCATAAAATGGGAAAGGAAAAGACCTCCTCTTGCTATATTAATTCTAGAGACAATAATTATTATTGTTATGGGTGTAATAAGGGAGTTTCGTCCATTGACTTCTATATGTCTTGTGCAGACAAGACATTTGCTGAAGCTATGCAGGAAATGAAAGAGATGGTAAAGAATCCCGGCGCCTATCACGATATCGTAGATCAGAAGAGGGTAGCATTTCCTATTTTGGTAGAAACATCCGAGATAATCAGGGCCTTTCTGATAGAAAATCCAGAACAAATGAAGAACATGACTAATATTCTAAAGAAAATAGATCGCATCTCTTTTGAGTTGGCAAAAGAAGACGCAGATAAAATAGAAGAGATGAATAAGAAACTGAAAAATATATTGGGAGTAAAATGAAGATCGCCGTCACGGTATATCCAATCAGTCATGGTGATAAGTGAAAACTATAATATTAGGCGATACGCACATTGGTAACGTGGCGGGGTGCGGCAGAGCGAATGGTTCAGGCGGAAATACCAGGGTAGATGATTATGAGAAGTCCCTCAATTTTGTCATCGATCATGCGATTGATAATAAGATTGACGTCTTCATTCAGACAGGAGACCTCTTCGAGGTAAGATCCCCGACCACAGAGCATATTCAGATTGCAGATCGGTGTATCAAGAGGCTTTCCGATGCCAATATCTTTACCATTATTATCATGGGAAACCATGATTATAGGAAGACTGGAGATACCTTTACTAGTGCTCTAGCCACAATGCAGGCAAACTCATACCCGAATGTTAGAATCCTTCTAGAGCCAGAAGTGATTAGCTACGCAAATAAGAAGGGCGATGCTCAATCAATGCTTCTTATTCCCTACCGAGACAAGAGAATGTATCCCGCACAGGGAACAAAAGAAGCCACAGATCTTTTCAATATCCATATCAAGGATCTCTCCTCAAGAGTTAATCCTGACCATCCATCCATCGCAGTAGGACACAACTTCTTTTTTGAAGGAAACTATTTTGATTTTGGAGGACACGAAGTTCTGGTTTCCCCAGAATCATTCTCAAATCTCGATGCGGTGGTGATGGGCCATTACCATGAATTTCGCCGGATAAAGAAAAGCAAGCCAGAGTCCTACTATGTGGGATCTATGGAAAAGACAAATTTCGGAGATGCCGAGATTGATAAGTTTTTTCTTATCTTTGATTCTGAGAATAAGTCTTTTGAAAAGGTAAGAATTCCAACCAGGGATTTAAAGGACCTGGAGTTCGATCTATCCAAGTCTACTGCCTTTTCTTATCTACAAGATTATCGTGAACAGCTTGAAAAAATAGAGCTAAAGGATAAAATTTGTCGAGCAAAAATCAAAATTAAGGATGGAAACCAATCTTTATTCTCCAGATCGGAGATAGAGAAGACCCTTTATTCCGTAGGAGCTTTTCATGTAGCCAAAGTCCTATGGGACGTAGAACAGGTCAGGCTGGAGAAGGACAAGGAGATTCTATCTCATAAAAATGATTTTGACATCTTTCAAGCCTTTGCAAAAACTCAGGGTCTTGATGATTTATTTCTACAAAAACTTCTGGAAGAAGCAAAAAAGGTGATGGTTTAATATGTTGCCAGTAAAGCTAAAATTAGAAAACTTCTTCTCTCACAAATGTAGTGAAGTAGACTTTTCCCTATTCAACTCAGCCCTTCTTGTAGGGTCTGTAGATGGGGACTATTCTAGATCCAACGGAAGCGGCAAATCTTCTGTAATGGAAGGAATCCTCTGGTGCCTTTATAATAAGTCAAGATCGACCACAATGGATGACGTTATTACCTGGGGAGAAAATAAATGTGAAGTATCACTTCAGTTTTCTCACGGAGAAAGTCAGTATCTAGTAAAAAGAACCCGGATGAGAAACAACTCTACCTCAACCGTCGATCTATTAACTATGGGAGAGGATGGAAAGTGGAAATCACTTTCTGGATCCACCTCCGGAGAGACAAATGATAGAATTGTCAGCCTACTAAAGATTGACTATAAAACTTTTGTTAACTCGGCTTATTTTCGTCAAAACGATATTTCAGAGTTCGCAACCTCTGAAGCCTCAAAGAAGAAAGAAATCTTAAAGTCAATTGTTGATATTTCCAAGTGGGATACCTACGAAAAAGAGGGAAAAAAGAAAGCAAAGGAAATTCAAACTGAGATTATTAAATTTCAGGCCAGATATGATGCTCTTAATTCTGAAGTAGAAACACTACTATTGAGTGAGGGAGAGCTTCAGTCTGCCTCTAACGCTTTAGAGGAAAAGGGAAGGCAAAAGGAAATCCTACAAGAGAAGGTGGATGATCTTTCTGAGAAGTATTTAAAGACAAAGAACAACATAGATACCGCAAGCTGGGATAAGGCCTCTGCAGAGATTCTTTCTTTAAAAGTTCAAGGTAAAGATCTAAAGTCTAGATTTGATCAGGTTCTTTCCTCCCTAACAAAAAGACTGGAAAGAAGCGAGGATATCTCCTCTAGAATCCAGAGTCTTAATAAAAAAATCAAAACGCTATCTTTTGACCCTGATGTAGATCAGAAGTTGGAGAAACTTTCTTCGGAATGGATTGAATATTCTGGATCATTTCAGCAATCAAAGATAAAACTAAAGGAGCTATCCGAAGTTCATCTTCATCAGGGCTCCTGCTATACCTGTAATCAAACCATTGATGATGAGATTTATTCAAAACTAATCGGAGAACATGCTACCTCCGTCGAGCACTACACAAAAAAGAAGACAAACTCAGAGGCAAGAATTAATCATCTCTCAGGTGTGAAAAAGGAGCTAGAGAAACAAAAGACAGACAATCTTTCGATAGAGAGATCTAAAGAAGAGGTTACGACTCTTGATTCTCAGCTAGAAGTTTTGAACGAAGAGATTAAGTCTGGAGAGGACGAAAAAGAAGATCTTTACTCCAGAATGGTTGATGTAAAGAGAAAAATTTCCACCAACGAAGATATCTTATCATCTCTTAAGGATGAAACCTTTCAGACGCTTCATGATGATTTAAAGACAACCAAACTTCAGTTATCAACCATTTCTGACGAGATTCTTCAAGCTGGTATTAAGGTAGGTTCTCTGAAAGAAAAAACTCTATCTTTAGCCCAAAAGAAATTAGAATTAAAAGAGCTAAAGAAAACTTTTGACTCAAAAAGTGAAGAGATGGCAGTCTTTGATAAGATGGTAAAAATGTTTGGAAAGAGCGGGATTCAATCTTTGCTTCTAGACGCAGTAATATCCGATCTAGAGAAAAGTGCCAATAGAATTCTTTCCTCTATCTCCGATCAATTCACCATCTCTCTAGAAACACAGAGGGTAGGATCAGACGGAATATCCACAGTTGAAACTTTGGATCTTAATGTTAAGAAGGATGGCTCGCTCTGTGGATTTTCCTCTCTTTCTGGAGGAGAGCAGTTCCGTATCGCACTCTCTCTCAGAATTGCACTCTCTGAACTAGCAACCCAGCATGGTGGCTCTTCACTAGAATTCTTACTTCTTGACGAGATTAATTCTCCTCTAGATAAGAGTGGAGTAGAAACTCTCTTTATAAATATCATTAAGCAACTAGAGAGCAAATATAAAATTTTGGTAATTACTCATGATGACTCCTTAAAAGAAAGATTTGAGAACGTCTTAGACGTTTCAAAAGTGAATGGAGATAGCACAATTGCATTCTTAGCTGGTAATATTGTCGCCTAATATATGGCAATTATTCTAACTGTAGTTCAAAGCACAAGTCAAATAATCTCCGGCATACCAGAATATGTCGAGGTGGAAACAAACATCCCTTCTGTGGTGTTCTACACTTTTGATGGGACGGATCCCACGATAGAATCTGAATTTTTGAACGGAACCAGATTAGTTCTACCTACCGCCACTAACAGCGTTTTTCTAAAATTGTTAGCGGTAGCAGGTCCCGAATCTTCCGACATTTTTGAGCACGAGTGGGGAACAACAGTAACATTTATCACGAAAAGATTTGAAAATACTCAGGGGGTGAATATATTACCTCCGGGTGCGGAAGTCGTAGAAAATCTTTCCATCACATCGGATGGAGCCCCGGCACAAGAGACTTCCATCCCCTTCATTGATCTGGAATTAAAGCCTTCCGATAGGGATAAATATAAGAGGTATGACCGAGGAGAAACCAGTTTAGACTTTATTAATTTTAAGTTAGAACTTCTTATAAATGAGATCCCATACCAGGCGAAGGTATCTTCTCCGAATGGCAATAATCTGGACTTCGATCCAAAGGCAGGACTTATTATTATTGACGGTTCCACTCCCGAGAAGATGGCGGCACAATCAGTCAAAATTATCAACAGACCAAATAATACTATGGCAACAAGATCAGAGATGTTTAATGAGCACCTTAGGCCAGAATCAATTCAGGCTAGTAGTCTAGTTAGATACTTTGTCAACCCAAAAACAGGAAAGACGGTATTCTATTATTTTGACTCCAGAGAGTGTCGATGGATTCAATCTATCCAACAGATAACTCCAAAGACTCTTAATATTGGCCAGCAAGTTGGAAACCCCAAAGTATTTGGGTGGATCCAAGATCCTGTCATGACAAAGATCTTCTAGGAATAATTAAGCAAAATTCCCGAAAATTGCGTACCATCTATCACCAAAAAGGAATTAATGCAAGAAAATATCGCACCGAAAAGAATTAAACTTTCAGTATCCTCTATAAAGACCTATGAGGATTGTCCAAAGAAATACTGGTATGGATATATTGAGAAGCCACCAATCGAAAAGAAGCCCTGGGTCCACCTGGAATTCGGTTCCTGTCTTCACCTTGCACTAGAGAAGTTTCATGAATTTCTAATGGAAACTCCTCTTCCACAAGTGGAATATTCCGGATTGATGAAAAAGTGTTTGGAATCAGCAGTAAAAGACTTTAACCAGGATTTACTCGCACCAGAAGCTCAGAATATGCAAACTATTATGCAGTCTTATCTTAACGATATTAAGGCAAATGGACTGCCTAATGTTCTCTGGGTCGAAAAACCCTTCGATATTACCATCGGAAACTTTTATCTCAAGGGATTTATGGATCGAGTTGACCAGACCGGGCCCGGTGCTTATAAAGTTGTGGACTACAAGACGAGCAAGAACCCCGCCTACCTTGACAAATTTCAGTTGCAAACTTATGCGATGGTACTGAGGGATCAGCTGCCGGATATGGAGAAGATAACCGGAAGTTACCTTCTCCTTAAACATGGCTGTAAGACAAAAGACTGGGAATTCACCATGAAGGATTTGGATGACTGCAAGGAGAAGATACTAAAATATGGAAATCTAATCTTTAATGAAGATACTTGGCAGAAGAAGCCCACCAAGCTCTGCGACTTCTGCGACTACAAAGAGCTTTGCCTTACCAACTGGTCAGATTAGCCGATTCAATAGCCGCACCACCATACCAAAACTAGGAGAAATCATGAGTAACTACTTCACAGGCAATGTTAGGGTTTACAATGAAGAGTTTTATATTAATGCAAACACCGGAGAAGGTTTGGATCGAGTCCTCAAGAAGATTGATCCTCTTTTATTCAAGATGTCAAACTCCTTATTTATTCCCAATTATGCCCCGGAAGATCTAAAACAAGAGCTTGCGATTATTGCGATAGAAGGAGTTCGTTCTTATGATTCTACCAAAAATGTCAAACTAAGTACCTTCTTACATATTCATCTTCATAACAAGATTATCTCCAAGATTCGCAGCAGAAACAAATTATCTAATAATGCATTTTCAGTCTCAGAGAATCAATCACTTCCATCGGTCTGTGAGTGTGGGTCTTCAATCTTCGCAATAAATGAAAAGGATGGGGTTGAGCTTTCTCGCGAATGTACCAGTTGTGATAAAATCTATCGTAAAGAAATTCGAACGGCAAAGAAGGAGGTCTTGTTCTCCGAGGTGGATTATAAGATAAATTCCAATGGTGAGGATCAAATTTCATTTGTAGACTCTGTTGGAGAGGAATCTGCGGTCTTTAATCCCGGCCACTCTGCTCAGGCGACATTTGACTCAGAAGCCTCAATCGAATCCATCTGTGATGGACTTGATGAAAAAACATCGAAAATTTTGAGAATGATCTCACTAGAAGATTATAGCATTAAGGATGCTGCCGAAGAGGTTGGACTCTCTCCCTGGGCAGCTAATCTTCGTTTAAAGAATCTCTCTAGAAACAAAAAGATTCGTGATATGCTTCATAGATAAATGAACTCAGAAGTTGAAAAGTATCTTAAGACAGAAAGGGAGATATCTCTATTTAGAATAGAGTATCTTAAAAAGATGCTTCCTAAAAATGAAGCTTCGACAAAACGTCTTCTGGCAATAGAAGAGGAGTTTTTAACAATACCCTTTGAAAAAATGTCCTCTAATCTGCCAGAGCTTCTTTCTGCCTTGAAAATATTTAGAGACTCAAGGGCGGCATTCCATGATTTGTATAAAGTCCCAAAGGATGAAGAAGTATCTCTAGGTGATTCTAATGCTATAGAATTATGTCTTACTTCTCTTAATTCAGAAATATTAAAAATCTCAAGAGAGATAGAGTATTTCAATATTAAGGACTTCAGATCTAATGGCAGGCTACTTACAATTCTATTATGTCTGAGCAACTATCTAGGCAGAACGCTTCAGGATCTTAAAGATAAAAATATAAATATAGACCACAAGGCTCTTCTGGAAGAAATATCTAAAAAATATAATCAAGATATATTTTCATTATATAATGAAATAATTTCCAATCCAGATAAGACTCTTCTGCCCAATGAAGATTCCCTAAGGGCGGTCAGTACCGCGAAGCCGTTAGAAAATATTTCCAGCAAAAATGATCCCACCTTCTTTGAGATAAGATCTGAAAAAATAAAAAGAAAAAATCTATTTGGATTCTTTATTCCTTTAAGGCACACCGGAAGGGAAACGATGCGACCATACCATCTTCGTCTTTTTGATGAAGATGGTTTTAATGTTTCTAAGTTATTTAATCTGCAGACCCGAAGTATTTATTTAAAAGAAAAAAACGAGTACTATAAGTTCGTATCTATCGTATCTTTAGATGAAATCAAAGATAATCTAGTTTTATTAGATAGATATCAATTATTAATGAAAAAAATATTTCATAATAAATTAAGCGGAAAAAGCGGGGTTAGAATAGACTGTGAAAAATCATCTATTTTAGCTTCATCATCAAGAACAGAGGACGAAGGCTTAAGAGATGCTTTTGCTCTGGGCTCTTCCATCTTTTCAAATATACTAACAAAATTTATTTAGCTAGAGTGATATAATATGATTATCAAGAATGCAAATGATTACCAAAATCTTATTTCCAGAATAGAGATCTATGTAAAAGACTCAATGGAATCTCCTGGGGTAGATAAAGACGATTCCGTAAGAGATGTAATTAATGGGGTAGTAACTCTTATAGGTAAGTTAAATAAGAAGAAACCTATTGAAAATGATGATATTCTCCGCCTACTGGGAGCGGAAGATAAATCCAAGGTCGGCACCTTATTAGGTGATGCCAAGAAATACCTAGAGTCTTCTGATGTTGTAGGGTACGCCAAATTACTACTGGGTGTTGCCAATCTTTACAGGGGATATGCTTCGGATTCACTTAAAGGCCCGCTGGAAGATTCCATCTCTAAGATAAAATCTATTGTGCCGGATATATCGGAAGGAACTGTCGGAGAAGTAATCTTCAAAGAAGAGCCCTCAGATTTGTCGGGGACAGAAACAACTCCGGAAAAAAATCTATCCTCCTTCTATGTTTCTGAGGAGAATGAATTCTCCATCTCAAGTATTTTTTATGGTCCATTTGACTCTGTCTTAAAGGCAACTATATTTTCTGCGCTTATTCATGATTACGGGTTTGAAGAAGAACTGTCAATTATGAGTGGAGATGGTTTAAGCAAGCTACATAAGTATAACAGAACGAATAATTTTAATCTAGGTCAAGCCAGAGACACTGGCAGTGCATCAATAAAAAATCAAAAATTGAAGGGTAGAATAGAACGCGCTGCTGCCGAAAAGAAAAAAGGAGGGATCTTAGAGCTCTCCACTTCCAGGGATGTCTTTAACACATTCGTTGAATTTTTAAGTCAATATTTTATCGAAGATTTTAGCGAAGAAAATATTTCCTTAAAAGGTTTAAAGAAATGGACTGATTCCGGTGTTCAAACCGGAAGTACCTCCAAGGTTCCGGAAGTTAAGGCTCCCAGTCCCAAACTTAATCAAGTCTTCCCATCAAAAGGTGATCTGGAGAGAACTGTTGCACCTCCCGCAATAGAGATCTCAAATGCGCTTAAGTCGGTTGAATCATTTCAACAATCAATAACCTCCAAAGATAACGTAGATATCCTATCTAACTCTTCAATTACAGAATTTTTTAATAAAATTAAATCAGAAATAATATTATTCGATAAAATAGAAAAACATAAGAGAGATGATGCTTCTTTAGATGGGCTGGGAGCACTCTTTGCTTCTATCGCCAAAAAAGATCTTGAGATCAAAGGGGCCCTACGAGAATTTAGAGAAAAGAATAAACTGAATCTACATACCGAGATGGATTATGAGTGGGAATTCAGAAATGGATTTTCAATCTTAGATAAGATAGTCTCCGACAGTGAGGTTATTAATTCTCTGGTTTCCATCATTGGGGAGCTTGTGGCTAATAGGTTGGCAACATCAGAAGAAAAAAAATTGAATTTCAGAGTCTCTAGGACCGTAAAAGGTTATATTGCGAACCGGGGAATAAAGGCAGAATCTGCGACTGATATTGATAACGCAATTTCTGAAGTTGAAATAAGAGTAATGCAAGATGTTCGTAGAATAGTTGAGATGGAGATAAGAAAGAATATTGGTATATTCATAGGTTCATCGGGATTCTTTAATCAGGATGTTTCGGCATTTGCAGACAAGATTCTAGGATTAGGAATAAATGTTTCGAGCATTATTAATCTTAAAACTCAGGAATTTTTCTCTAATAAAGATCGTATACTTTCAAGTCAAAAGTTCTATATGGTAAGGTGCGGAGTCTGCAGCCAGATGACTCAAGTTCCACAGAAATATAAAAAACTTATTGATTCATTTTCAAGCGAAATAAAACAATATTCTTTCTTTAGAAAAGATGGATCTCCAATAACAGAATCAGAATTAATAGGGACTGACTCGGTCAGAATGTACAATCTTTCCCCTAATGCATCTGATATTTTGTCAGATTATCTAAAAAAGTCATCTAGAAAATCTGCGGAAGGCCTTATCAGTAAGCAGTATACTTGGGAAGAAGTAAATCTTATGATTTCTGATCCATCATCATCTGGAGCAAATTCTGCCAAGTCTGTAGAGCAAAATATTATAGGACTAATCATTAGAAATGATATTTTAAATTATCATTTTGATGCAATGCAATCTGGAAGGAGAGGAATTTTTGCAAATAAATCACTTTGTGCCGGTTCTCTATTTGACTTGAGCGATGATATAAAGGCGTTTAAACCAACTCAGAAATTTTTAGCTGAGCAGCAAAACTTTGAATGTAAGGCTACCGTAGCATCAAGTTACGATCTTCCTTCTGATTCTCCAAAATATTTCAAATCAGCCTATGTTTCGGCAAATGGTAATATCGCAGGCAGAAAAGAAGTTGATTCCTATTTTAACACAGGCTTTAGGTTTTCGAAGAATCAAGTAAGGTGTCCGTGTCATATTGATTCAAATTCAGATACACTAAGAATAGTTAAAGAAAAGAAGGAATATAAAGAAGTATTTGATACAATTGCAATCCCAAATATCCCAAGCAGCGTTGTTAGTTCCATTTCTGATAAATTAGATAAATTCGGCGTAAATAAAGATTCTATTTATTACCCTCCCACCACGCCAGATGGTGGTCTGGCAGAAAATATCCCAGAGGCAGGATATGTCGTTTGCGGTAAAAGAGTATCCCTATCACTCTTTGATAAGGACCCTTCCAGCCCAAACTATATTAGATCCGTCTTATCAAATGTGCTATCATCAAAGGGTGGAACAAAAACACTAGTCTCTATAGTTAATTTGCTAATTAGTTATGGAGTAGAGATGAACGACCTGAGGCCACACGTTGAAGCTGTGATGTCCTCTGGACTGATGACAACTTCAGCTAAGAGAAAAACCCTTAAAGAACTATTTAGTCAATCAAAAATCTCTATTGCTGAAGATTTATCTCCGGAGGGCTCAGCCCTAATCCTGAGGGATATTGGCCTGACTTGTGAGCATGGTCACAAATTTACAATAGGCCAATCTTGGGATTTTGCAAAAACACACTTCGCAATTATTCCTCAGGGAAGAGTTAAAACAGAACGCATTTCAGGACTTATTTCAAACAGAATAAGCATCACTAATATAGTTGAGCTTGCACAGTCAGACTCAGCAAAAGCAATGAAGCTGATGATGACTGGGCCATCCGAAGGTAATCCGGGATTTGGAGTATTTAAAAAAGAATCCGAAGAAATTCTCAGGGAGCGCGGATATAGGCAGCCTGGTGATGTAGAAAGCTATGAGGAACTATTATCTCTAATCAAAAACAAAAAACTTTATTATAAGAGTGATGGATTAGCATATATAATATCAGACGCTCTTCCTTATGGAGCCTTAGTCAGCTCACCTTGGAAGTCAGACTCCATCACACTTAGTCCTCAGAGCACATATAATTTCAATCTTTATGCCGGATCGATGGAAAGTCTTTCTAAGAATCCCGAAGAAGGCGGAGAGACGGATGTGGCGGATACGAGTCTGGACGATTACGGAGATTATGAGGAAGAGGAAGAAGAAAGTGAAAAAAGTAATTTCTTAAAAAATACTCATTTGGATTTAAAATTTGCAAATATTTTGTTCCCAGATATAGGAGCAGAAATAAGAGATTTAGAGATCCTCTCAAAAGAAATTTTATCGGAAAGGTTAGATCAAGAAAACTCAAAAAGAGAAGAAGATCATCAGAGTCTTTCAAACAGCTTTATTTCAAAATTAATAACTGCAATGAGGCTATCCAGAACCTGGGCTATTATGGCTGCAGATTCTCAAATTGATTTTTTGAAAAAGCCAAGTGCTGTCCCATTCTCCAGCATAAGAGAAGAGGAAGAATATAAAAAACTAAAGCTTACAGAACAAGCACTATATTTCGAAAATAGGGTTCAAGAGAAGAAGGGTGATCTAAAAGAAAAAATCGAAAATACCTTAAGGAGGCTGTTAGAATCTATTGGAAAAACTTCTTCCTCTACGGAGACTGAATCATTCTTTAGAGAATATGACATACTAGGACTGATTGAAAGATCAGTTTCTCAGGATAAATTTATGAGTCTTGCTGGTATCGCCCAATATTATAGAGGCTTTTCCACACCATTTGTTGCAAATCTTAGTAATGAAAAAGCTCAAGCCGCCATACTTAAATCACTAGAGGTGGCTCTAAGGAATAATCTTCCATCCATATTAGGAATTGACGACAAAGGATTAGATAGCAGTACTTCCTCCGAAATAGAAAAATCCTCAAAAATCTTGGCGGAGTATCTTATCTCTCCATATGAAATGAGTGCCTACAGTGTTTTGGCCGAAAAAGCAGTAGTTGATTACTCGGGAAGGGCTCTAATCTTTTCTTTTTCATTAGATCTCATCAATAAGATGAGAGACTTTTTTTCCAAGTTTCTTTTTAATAAAGAATCCGTCTTATATATAGGCCCCTATGATAATGAGGCCACAGATGTGTTAAAAATAATGGAAGATCTTCTAGGAATAGATACTATTAATGGAACTTCCGCTCCAAGGATTATCCAGATGGAAGACTCGGAATTTAATGAAAAAATAAACAAGATGAAGTCTGAATTTGAAGGAATCTATAACCCGGAGAGATTGTTTTTAAACTATATGGGAGCGAAGGGAATCAAAGTAGCAGATCCGGGAGAGGTAAGCCCTGAAGATTTTAATGATACATTTAAAATGTTCATTTTGCAGCGAGCTGTCGTACTTTCCAGATTTTCAAAATCACTATCTATAGCTCGCGAATCCATAGACTATATTATTATGGAATGGGAAGGAAAGCCTATGGGCTCTCCATCTATAAAAAAGTCTGCCAAAATATTAGACGGTGTAGTAGAGTCGCTTATGAAGCAAAGAGACCCTGAGGGTTTTGCTGAAAATAAAACTAGAATAACCGAAAGTAGAAAAATATATGGTAAGGAGGGATCTCTATTTTCTACCAACGCAGTAGGGGTAGCGAGAATAAACCTCAGTCCAGCAAATGAGGCGCTAGCCCCCATTGAATCTGAAGACTTTAGTTTCAAGGCGTATAGAGCATCAGAAAAGATCTTAGCCGGTGTTTCTAAGGATCTGAAAATAGATCTCAAATTAGTTTGTTTGAGGGAAATTTTAGTCAAAAGCAAAGATATTAACAGGGAAAATACTAAGATTTATATCTCTTTAGTACCACTCAGTACAGATGTTCGTTATAATATGGTTCTTAAAAAGATAGATATTCTTAATAATAATGAGGGAATCTCTCTTAATACAGATATAGTAAAAAGAGCAGATAGTCCTCAGATCAAAGAGTTTGTTTCAAGATATCTTTCTGGAGTCTCGGGAGTTGATTATTCAAGAGTAATTATAGTTGACTCCAGCTATAAAGTAGGGTCTTTTGAGAGAATAACCGATTCTGTTCTCACAAAAATATCAGAAAGTAATTCACGATTTGAAATTAAGATTTCAAGGATTGGTACTAGCTCAAAAGTTTGGCCACCGCCAACGAACCTACTTTTTGATAGCAATAACATGTTGGAGAATGTAGAATACTCAAAAACAGAGAACCAACAAGATGTCGCTCGCGTCGATTCTGTTAATAATTATTATGAGAAATCATCCTATTCCCCAGATCATAATAAGTTTATGTCAAATATTGATAACTTTTTAGTATCAGTAAGTTCTCAATCCCCAGAAACTAGCGGATCTTTTGGTATGATAATCCCTCTTAAGAGTGAAGGTAGGTATAATACATATAATGCGATTGCAAATACCTCTGGGGCCAATTCAAATACATTAAAAGATGTAGTTTCAGTTTCTGAATCTAAAATTTATATTAGATCGGAATCTGGTAAAAAAATAAATATATCCTGGGCTTTCAAGTCTCTTGATCCACAATTCATTAACGAGGATGGAAATCTCAGGCATAAGCTAGTTCAATCTGGAGTTGTCCAAAAGATGAACCATATTCAAAGAAATATGGATTCAATTTATCAGTGGATTATTTCTAATTCTCAACTATTCTTTGAAAAAATATCTAAAATTAATTCTGGACAAGGCATAAGCCTTAGTAACAACGAGGTGTTCTTCGAAACTTTCTTTTCTCCTCTGTCTCCGGTAGTCAGAATCTCACCGGATATTGAGGCAAGGTCTTCCAGGGCAAGCTTAAATATGGATAATATTAATTTGGCTCTTTCAAGAATGGAATACGGCGAATATAACTTTTCAAAAGAAAATCTCTTATCGAACCTAGCCACTTTAACGGACTATTATAACGCATCTCAGATTTTGAATTCCAAATATCTGGAATTACAGCCAACACTAGTCTTGGCAAATTCTGTTAAAGTAGGGGCGGAAAGTTATTCGGGTGAGTCTAGTGGGGGCAAATCTCTCGCCATAAGCCTTCTTGATCCTTACTCTTTGTGGGCAATAGTTTCTAATCCCGCAATGAGAAAACGATTTGGCGGACCTATAGATCAGGATGATATAGATGATTATAAGTCATTTATTATTCAAACATTTGGCCTGGACGATATCGTATCTGGAGTTATAAACAAAACCGGTATCAAAGCATCTTCTTTCAAGGTGGCTGACTTATTTGATTTGGTCGGATTTTATAACAGATCTTATAAAGAGAGTGGAAACCAGGCAGATCCGAGCTTAGTGCAATTTGCAAAGCTATTCAATCTTAGTGTAGATTATGATGAAGATAAATTTGGTCTGGCAAAAACCTATATCAATGGATATCCTATTTGCACAAAACCGCCAGCGGGGTTAAAGGAAATAGTTGAGTCGGCCGGAAGCTGTAACTTTGTAGTAGATTCTTCATCATATATAGAGCATCCATATAGGTTAGAGCAAGCCCTCGCCTCTATCACGGATTCAACTATCAAAGAATTTATGAAGAAGTTGAATAAGTCCCTGGAAAGCAATACAGCCTTACTGGAAAAGCTAAGAGCTGATATATTAGACGAAAAGCAGGATCTTGACACCCCAAGTCTAAAAGAGAGGTTGGAGCGTGAACTTTCTGAAACTCGGAACTCCAGACTGCTTACTGATGCAAAAAAGAAGTCCAAAATAAAAGAGATCGAGAAGAAGTATGAATCTGAGATAGAAGATCTTCTTAATCAAAAATTGGACGCAATAAGATCTGAAGAGCTTCTTAAGCAGGACTTTGTAATTAATGCGCTACAGATGAATGAGGACTTAGAGAGTGGAAAGATAACTCTAGATATGGATGCTTTACATTCCATGGCTACTGGATACAGAAGTAGAGGAGCAAAAAGAAGCAAATATTATGATTTGGGTAGGGAAACGGCCAGGATTATCTCCAACCTCTTTAGAAGGGAAACTAAAGCTACTTTTAATCTTATCAGCTGGAGAAAGATTGCACAAACCGCAACTGACAACCAGGGTACTATGATTAGGTCCCTCTACCACGAGTGGTGGGAGCAATACCTCAACGTCATGGCCAAACTGGCCTCCCAGGAGTAATTAATGAGTACCGAAACAGCTGCAAAACCCGAAGTAAAGAATGGCAATTTTACCATGGACAACGTTCGTTCTATGGTCAAACAACTCAATGAGCTTGATACTCAGATGAAAGAACTTCGCGACGAGCGTAAGCGAGTTGTGGCAGACTTTGTTGACGAATACAACATTCCCCTCAAGGAAGTAAAAGAAGCTGTTAAGATGGCCAAGTCCGACATCGATCCGGATGTAACTGCTTCGATCTACGCCCATATCGCAGATCTGGTTGAGCAGAAATAATCAAGATTTCTTGAAGATCAAAACTTAAAAGAGGGCGGGAGAAGTAGAATTCTCCCGCTCTTTTGCGTTCGGTACAATATACCCAAGAGGATCTCCATGCCAAACGGCCCATTTGTTTCTTTACATAATCACACGGAACAAGGTTCTCCATTAGACGGCATGAACGATGTCAACCTACTTTTTGACAAGGCAAAGGAGCTAGAACATCCATCTTTGGCAATCACTGAGCACGGCACAATGGTAAGTCACTATGACTCCTATAAGGCCTCTCAGCGCACCGGAGTAAAACTAATTCCGGGCATGGAAGCTTATTTTGCCGCAGATCTATCAGAGAAGAAGTCATCACATATGGTTCTCATTCCAAAGAATGAGAATGGTTATAAGAATATCCTTCGTTTGAACTATGAGGCTTACAACAACCAAGCCTCTGGTTACAGGGGAAAGATGACTCCTCGTATTTCCTGGGAGCATATTCAGAAGTTTAATTCTGATGTATTTTGCCTTACCGCCTGTTCCAATGGTCTACTGTCAAAAGACATTGTAGAAGATAGGTTGGAAAAAGCTGAGGATAATCTCACCAAGCTTCACGGTATCTTTGGTGATAGATTATTTCTAGAGATTCAGCCCCATGCCCTCAAAACAGAAGACGGCAAGGTTGATCAAGTAAAGCTGAATGATACTCTCATTGGGCTTTCTCGTAAGTACAACATTCCATATGTTGCAACTTGTGATGCCCATTATCTTGATAGGGATAGCGCAAAATATCACGATATGATGCTGGCAATCAAAGAAAAGAGGCCACTCTCCGATCCGAATCGTTTTCGTTATGGTGTACAGGAGATGTATCTGAAGCCATTCAACGAAATCACAGACTTCTTTGGAAGCCGTATTGGCACTATTGCCATGAACAATTCAATTAAGATTGCTGCGGCTTGCGAAGAACCTCATTATCTAAAGTCTCGTGGCGCAATTCTTCCTCAGTTTCCGGTAAGGCATCAGCCAGACCATCTCCAGTTTAAGATTTGGTGGCAGGAACATTGTGAAGAATTGCCGGAGGATAAAGCATATCTTCGATTCTGTTGTATTTCAGGATTCCAAAAGTTTACAGAGGAGTTCTCTCCAGAAAAGAAGAGGGAATATTGGAATCGGGTTAAGTATGAACTCTCAGTTCTTGAGATGCACAACTTCTCTTCTTATATGTTAATTGTTGCCGATTATATTAATTGGGCCAATAATAATGAGATTGTCTGCGGGCCGGCGCGGGGGAGCGGGGCGGGATCACTTGTTGCATTCTTAGTAGGAATTACCAAGGTAGATCCAATCAAATACAACCTTCTGTTTGAGAGATTCCACAACAGACAAAAGAAGTCATTTCCAGATATTGACTCCGATTTCTCCCATCCTGATCGAGTCAAGGCTTACATCAAAGATAAATACGGAAAAGATTATGTGGCTCAGATCAGTAACTGGTCAACCCTCTCTCCAAAGGTTGTTTTAAAAGATGTGGCTCGAAGCCTAGAGATTGGCGGGGATAAGTCCACTGCCTTTGAGATTGCAAATCACCTAACCTCCATCATGCCCGATGCCCATACTATTGAGGAGGCAATCTCTGGCAGCAGGGAATTTGCCAAATTCATGGATAAGTATCCGGAAATAAAAGAATATTCCACTAAGCTTCAAAATCTAACTCGTCAGTGGTCAGTCCATGCCGCAGGAGTGGTAATTAGTGATCGCCCACTTTATGAGATGGTTCCGCTCAGAATTGGAGCAGAAGAGGATAGCGATGAAACTGTAACCGCAACTCAGTGGGAAAAGACCAGAGCAGAAGAATTTGGTCTAGTAAAGATGGACGTGCTTGGTCTTAAGACTCTAATTATTATCTCGGAGTCCCTAAAGTATATTGCCGATACTACCGGCAAGAAGATCACTATTGATGAAATTCCCCTGGATGATGCAGCAACCTACAAGATGATTTCCAAGGGAGATAACCTTGGGGTATTTCAGTTAGAAGCATCACTCTCTCCTCTCTGTATGAAAATTAAGCCAACCGACGTAGAGACTGTCGCTGCAATCAACGCCTTAGGTCGTCCAAGCTGTCCTGCGGATCAAAGAAAAGCTTATATTCAGCGTAGGTTTGGAATAGAAAAAGTCCGGTATACACATCCATCGCTAGAGAGATCCCTTAAGGATACCTATGGTATATCCCTGTACGAAGAAAGCATGATGAGTATTGCCAAGGATTGCGCCGGATGGGATCTTAATGAGGCAGACAACCTTCGTAAGCTGACCAAGCTAAAGGGTAAGAATCCTGAGCTGGCCTTAAAAACTGAGGCAGATTTTATCAAGGGCTGTATGGAACACTCCGGAATGACCTATGAGCAAGCCGAAGAAGTTTGGGAAACTGAGATTTCTGCATTTTCTGGGTATGGTTTTAACAAAAGTCATGCGATCTCCTATTCCATGATTTCAGTCCAAACTGCTTGGCTGAAGTGTCATTATCCAACGGAATTTATGTGTGCCACGCTGAACTTAACAGATCCAAACTCTGATGGGGCTCAGGAATATCTAGCCGAATGTAAAAGAATGGGGATTAAGATTACCCCTCCAGATGTCAATAAGGGTGCAGAGAATTACAAGGTAATTGGAGATAAGACTATCGCCACAGGATTCTCCGCAGTTAAGGGAATAGGTCCTGCCGCAATTCCAGAGCTAATTGCCAACCAGCCCTTTAAAGACTTGTGCGACTTTATTCTGAAGGGCAACCTTATTACCTGTAAGGATGATGACGAAAAGGAAACCTCCATTCCGGCCTTAGAGTGGCTAGAGACAAAGAATCCCCTACCAAAAACTTGCAAACTAGAGTCTCACGGATTCATTGGTAAGGCCGCGATGCAATCCCTTGCTGCTTGCGGAGCACTTGATGCCCTCGGAAGGACAAGAAAGGATATTTATGAAAACTTTGATTCGTACCGAACCAAGATCAAGAATGCCATTAAGAAGGGTAAGACTCTGACCGATAATGATCTCGGAAGGCTGGAAGAAGAATGGGAGAGAAAAGATCTTCTCTTCAATGAGCGGATGGTCATGGGAAGGACTCTTTCCGGAGAGACTCATGAAATCTTCGAAGGCTTCTTTAAGGGAGGTTCCGATACCATGAAATTTAAGGATCTGAAGTCTCTTAAGGTTGGAGCGAGAGTTAAAGTGGAAGGCATTGTCAAAACTCTCAGTAAGGAATTCAAGATTAAAAACGGAAAGAATATTGGCCGTAAGTTTGGCAAATATCTAATCGAAGATCTAGAAGGAAATACTACCGGTCTAACACTTTGGACTGAAGATTACGAGAAGTATGTCTCCAACTTCAAGGATGGAATACCTTTCAAGGCAATCTGTCAGGTAGGAGAATATATGGACGAGAAGTCTCTTAATCTAGTAGAAATGATGGAGATCTTTGGGATTAAAAGTCTCTCTAAAAAATAGAAAGATATCTCTCTCCCCTATCGCATAGGATGGTAATTGCAATCTCACCATCCTTGAGCCTGTTTTTAGACAACCATTTCTTTGCGGCAAGAGAGTTTGCTCCGGCGCTAATTCCAACAAAGTTGCCCGTCTTTCTTGCCAGCTCTCTTGCCTCTTCTGTCGCATCCTTGGTAGAGATATGAACTATTCCGTTTAAAAACTTAAGGTCTACTAGGAATTTGCTTCCATCCCCAATCCCCTGTATCCCATGCAGTCCCGGTTTTCCTCCTGCCATAACTGGTGATTCCATAGGCTCTACCGCCCAAATTTCAACTTCTGGAAAAGAATTTCTTAGAGCAGATCCGATACCCATAAGAGTTCCTCCGGTACCAGTTCCGCAGATAAAAAGTCTTGGAATGTGACCGCTCAATAAACATTGAGATATAATCTCTGACCCGGTCTCATTTCTATGACAGTCTATATTCAGCTTGTTGTGAAATTGATTGGTAGTGAACCAGCCATTGTTCCTGCATAGTTCATCCCGAAGCTTAATTGCTCCGTCGAAGTCTCCATCACCAACCAAGATAAGCTCTGCCCCGAAGCCGGCAATCATCTTTTTTCTTTCTTCGCTCATATTCTGAGGCATGATAATCTTAATCTTATATCCCTTGATGGCGCCAATCATAGCCAGGGAAATTCCCGTGTTTCCGCTGCTAGCCTCAACGATAGTATCTCCAGACCTTATTATTCCTCTTCTCTCCGCCGATTCAATAATATATTTCACGGGACGGTCCTTGATGGACCCTCCGGGATTAAGCGATTCTAGCTTTCCATAGAGATTATCAGAAATCTTAATCAAGGGAGTATTTCCGATGGAATCTAGTAGACTCATTATTTTCTCCAAGTTGCCCTAAATATAGACCAAAAAATTAGTACAATTTTAGAAAAGGAAACACCTCAATGATTTCATGCCAAAAGTGCGAATTTAAAATTCTTCCAAAAATGCGATTTGCTCTTGTCAAAAACTTCTGCCCCTCATGCGGGGGGACTCTGCTTTCCGAAGCTGATTCTCAAGAAGTTAATGGTATTAATAAGCGTCTTCAATCTCAGGAGTTTATAATCTCCCTCTCAAATCAACTCAGTAAAGATCTAATTCAAAATTTAATTTACGATCTCAGTATTTTTATAAAATTCGATCTTCAAAAGGAGCAATCCAGAAACTCTTTTGAGCTAAGGGCTCAGGATGAAATCAATTCCTCAAGATCGGAGGAAGAGGAGGAGGGGCGGGTAAAAAAGAATCTAAGGCCAATCTCAAGGGCTGATTCCTCGGGACAATCCCAATCAGTCAAGTCGAGAGACATTCGGGACTTCAAAAGAGCCCTGGAGGGTGATGAAGATCTCGATGAGGATTCCGATGATGAAGATGAAGAGGGTGAGTCGGAGAATCACTCTTCGGAAGATGACGATGAGAGGGTTAAGCGACTGAAAAAACTTTATGCCTCCTCTCCCACTCTTAAGAGATTTGGCGGAATTTCAAGATCAGAATGAAGGCAGAAATTAAATCAATTGCCAACACCAGGATTTCCCTCTCCCGCGAGGAGTGGGAATACTACGAAAGACTGAAGACCATCTTTGGGGATGATTCCTTCCGTGGTTTATTCCAGACCGACCTCGCCGGGAATATTGCCGGAATATCTCCTCCGCTTGAGAAAGCTACTCCTCAACCTGTCTTGTTTTTTCTCCTCAATGTTTCTTTCAACCAGCGAATGAGGCAGGTAGAAAAGTACCTTCAAAAGGTGGAGGATCTGGAAGAGAGACTTAAGAGACTGGAAGGTAAAACAGCTTAGTTCGGATCTAATCGAAGGCGTACTATATAAAGGCAGGAAGGAACTACGATGCGGTTCAACGAAGTCATTAACACCAAGGATTTTTCAATTGAAAATCTTGACCTAACGGAAATTCAGAAAATTACTCACTCACTACCTAGAGGCCAGGTGATTGATGCAAATATCGCGGAACAACACCTAGTCTCCACAATAGAAGCACAAGATCTTTGTCAGGAAAAGATTGCTCAAGTCGAGCGCTGGATTGGAATAAAAAGAATTATGTTGGATAAAGCAGAGGCGGAGTCTGCCCTAATCCGGGCAAAAGAAGCTGGACACAAGACGGTAAAAGAAAAAGAATGGTTTGTCCAGTGTGATGAAGCAGTTCTCTCACTTCGGGATGAACTTGAAAAAGCCAAGGTCTGCAAACTTTATCTTGATAATAAGATTAAATATTTTTCAATGTGGCATTATTCGCTAAAATCATTTCTTAGGAGAGATTATGGAATAGAATCTTCCTCAACGTATTCTACTTTTGCTCCCACGCCGGAGTATAATTTAGAGCCAGAAAACGAGTTCCACAGTCGTTCTGGTAAAAAAGATATCTGTGGTGAAATTGACTGGAAATAACTGATTCTAAATTGATTCACAAAACAAAAGGAGTATGTAACATGGCTAAAGATACAGTGTCAGGCGAAATTGATTGGAACGAAGCAGATCTTCCCTCACCAAAGGGCGGCGGCAAGAATGACTTTCTAAGACTAAAGGAGGGTGAGAACGTAGTCCGCATCATGGGCAATCCAGTGCAAAGCTATATTCACTGGGTAACCCTTCCAGATGGCGCACAGCGTAAGATTGTCAGTCCCGCAAACAGCCCAGCTCTCATCAAGAAGTTGGAGGAGGCAGGCTTCCGTCGCCAGCCAAACTGGATTCTCAAGGTTCTTGATCGTTCAGATGATCAGTTCAAGCTTCTTGAGATTGGAAATCAAATCTACAAGGGTATTCAAACCCTCTTCAACAACCCAAAGTGGGGTAAGGTAACCGGCTATGACATTTCGATCAATCGTGGTCCAAAGGGTCAGCAGCCGCTATACTCGGTAACTCCAAATCCAAAGGAGTCACTTGAGAGTAACTTCAAGCAGAAGTTTATCGACTTTAATGATCGGGTTAATATTGACAAACTTATTGCGCCAATGCCGGCAGAAGAAGTTGCAAAGATGCTAGGATTCTCCTCTAGCAGCGAAGAGGAGGAGGAGGCACCACGCAACACCTCTTCTTCCAAGGGCGGAAAGAGCTTTAACTTTGACTTCGAATAGAGTCTAAAGTTTAGTTAATTGACACGCGCATGTGCTCACCCACATGCGCGTGTTTTTTTTGACTTTGACATACTTTCCGAGTATACTTTGTATATGAAAAAAGTATTGGGATTAGATATTAGCTCATCTGTTATTGGATACTCAATAATTGAGTTTGATGATAACAATATAAACTTGGTTAAGTATGGTCACATAAAACCACCCGGAGCAGATAAAGGCTCTCTTTCTTTACGGGGGCTTCAGGCCTCTAAGGATGTTCGAGACCTTTTACTGAGAGAGCGTCCAGATGCCGTGGCGGTAGAAATGTACGCAAATCGTTTTGCGGGAGGACGTACAACTGCAAGAACTATTATTGTCTTATCATTTTTCAATGAGCTGTGTCAACTGGTATGTCTTGATTCTCTCGGAATAGAATCAGAAAAATATACCGTTGCCAATATTCGCTCCACAATCTCAAAGTATCTCAAGAATAAGTCAATTTCAAAAGATCAAATTTTTGAAGTTATAAAAAATACCTTCCCTACCTTTACCCCAAGAGTTAATAAAAATGGTAATATTGGTACGGAATCATTTGATCAGGCCGACGCAATTGCCGTCGCCTTTTGTCATGCGATTACTAATCAGAAAAAATAGGAGAATATAGTGTCTAAAATTACACTCTATGGTAATGAGGCAAGGGAAAAAATTCTAGTTGGCGCTAAGAAGTTAGCAAGAACTGTGGCGACAACGATGGGTCCTTATGGAAGAAACGTTCTCATGGGTCGTGCAGTTGGTGCTCCTGTGATTACCAAGGACGGAGTTTCTGTAGCCAGGGAGGTCGTCCTGGAAGATCCGATTGAAGAGTTGGGATGCCAGATGATCAAAGAAGTCTCCGGAAGAACTGCCGATGTGGCTGGTGATGGAACTACAACTGCAACGGTTTTGGCAGCAGAGATTTTTGAAGGCGGAATGAAGCTGGTAGCTGAGGGTGAAAGTCCCATATATTTCCGTGATGGAATTAACTACACACTATCTCTCATCTTAAAGGATATTGAATCCTTTTCTCAGCCGGTCTCATCAACAAGAGATTTAAAGAGTATTGCTACCATATCCGCCAACAACGACTCCTACCTTGGCGATGCAATCTCCGGGGCCTTTGAGGCGGTTGGTCGTCACGGAGT
>Ga0181347_1000060_pt1 | contig 31364 bp, 48 predicted proteins | sample Su13VDMM110SN_FD_130102 | JGI IMG/M metagenome (GOLD analysis project Ga0181347, IMG submission 130102) | Freshwater viral communities from Lake Michigan, USA - Su13.VD.MM110.S.N | ecosystem: Environmental > Aquatic > Freshwater > Lake | place: USA: Michigan | collected 2013-07-16
CAAGCACGCCCTCGCCCGGAATAACCGGCGCATTACTAAAAGTATCTGTTGAGTCTATTTCATAAGTCATCAACCAGCGCCCGCCGCCACTCACATATGAAGCCGCAGTAGAGGTGATGGACCCGCTATTGATGTCTGTAAGCGTAAGTGTGCTTGACGAAGCAACAGTAATAACATAGTTGCCGTCTGTTGCTGACTGACTTGTATTGCTGTCAAAGTGGATGCCAACAACATTGCCTGTAGACAGACCGTGAGCCGTTTTTGTTACCGTTACTGTTGTGCCGGAACGAGCGTATGTAACGCTGGATGTTACCGGAGCAGTGGTGGTGTCAAACAACACTAACGTAGCGTCACTGCCGCTACCAAAAAACGAAACGCCTTTGACGCGATTTCTACCAAGAACAAAAAAACCGCTTTGGTTTAGATGTCCCTGTTTTACGTCTGTTTGCATCATAATCAATCTCCTTTAAAAACGGGGCCGAAGCCCCTTGAGTTGATTAGGAGTTTGCAAATGGTGTAGCCACAGTGCCTGTACCCAACACCGTGCCTTCAACCATATACTTGTTAGCAGCGATTGCAAAAATTCTTACCCATGAACCTGCAACACCTCCAGTGGTAGTGCCATTCAAGTTGATGAAGTCGTTAGCGGCAGCAGCAAAGAAACCAACCAAAGCTGCGCCGTCTGCGTCAACGTCATTCATGGTGATTGAGCCAACATACTTGTCAGTACCGTTTGTACCAATTTTTAACGAGCTAGTTGCAATAGTTGTAGGAACCCAGATAGTGTACAAAACACCTTCGTTGTTGGCTGTATTAGGGTCTTGACCGGGGCCAGATGTGGCGGGGTCAGTCGTTACATTGATTGCGGGTAGCGTCAATGTCAGTGCAGCAGCTAAAGTGCCACCAACAGAAATAATGCGACCGCCGTGGGCCTCGGGGCTTAATGTAGTGCTGGTTGTAATTTCAACAACAGTAGCTGGGCCTTGTTGATAGACGCCAGTCAATGATCGAATCGGGCCTTGAAACGTAGAGCGTGCCATGATAATTTCCTTACATGCAAGTGAAGGTGTTCTGTCTGCATGTCGTCAGCCGGGACTGTCAGAACACCGGATAAGCCCGGATTAGCAGCAATATATCACTTTATTTGGGTGTATGCAACAAATAAAAAGGGCCCCCGAAGGAGCCCTTTCTAATAAGCCCGAGGGCTTAGGACGAACCGGGAGAACCGAATACGCCCAATGGGTCAGACCAGCCGAACGAATAACGCTCGCGGGACTTGTAACGGACGTTACCGGTATCGAAGTCACCGTCCATGCCATTTTGCAATGGGGTACGAACAAAGTGTTTCAAACCGTTAGGCACGTCAGTAGTCAAATACCAGCCGTTTGTGTCGGTCAAGAAGTGGTTGATGCAATAACCTTCAGGGATTGAACCATTGTTCTTCAATGCGTTGATATCGTTATCAGCAGTACCAACACGGAGGCTGGTTTCTAACAAACGAGTAGCAACGAACTGCAAAGCAGGGGGAACAATCAGCTTCTTAGGCTTAGCAGCAATCAGCAAACCGCGCTCATCGGTCCAAGCAGCGATCTGGATAACAGCGGCTTCCAAGGAAGTCTCGTTAAGGTCAGCGCCAGTTGTAGGACGATTGCTGTTAGTGCCGCCACCAGTCAAGGGGTGAGCAGTGCTGAACAAAGGTACGCCGTCACCGCCGTAGTACTGAGACGAGTTAGTGAAGCCGTTGTTGATAACAGCAGCAGCCTTAACTTGCTTGGTATACGCCATAGCACGAGCCAGACCTTTGGTGTAACGTGCAGACAGTGAGTCATACAAGTTATCTTCCACAGCTTCTTCAGTAATGGAGAAGCCCAAGGCGATGGTTTCGTGGTTGTAACGAGTTGTCCATGCTTCCTGTGCATTGTCATAAGCGATGGCTTGGCCCTCGTTCTTAACAGGTGCAGCAGAGAAACCAGACAGCTTTGTCTCTTCTTCAAAAGAACGCTCAGAGGTTTCAGTCTCGTAGAGTTCCTTGTGCTCTTCGCCGTAGCGAGCATATTCCAAACCAAACAATGCGTTCAATCCGGGTAAGAGTTCTTTAAGTAGTTGTGCGCGTGAAATAGCCATGATTTAGCTCCTTTTACAGACCAACAGCGTTGTCGTAAGAGTGGTATCCGGGGTTGAACTTCACCAGAATGTCAGTAAATGCGTCACCCACTACGGAGAACCCAACCATGTTTACAAAACCAACGACGCGGAAAGCGGCGGTAGTAGTAACAGCGGAAGAGCCAGCCACAACAGAAGCGGTAGAGTTACCTGTAGATGTACTACCGGTAGACACTGCACCTGTGGAGAAGAACACGTTTGAACCCAGAGCAGCTTGCGTGACAGAGCCAGCAGACTGAACTTGGAACACAGTGCGGTCGTCATCAATCACAAAAGCAACCGCATTCAGCGAGCTGGCTGGGTAGTATTGTGAAAAAACGGTTTGACCTTGTGCGTTAACGTAAGAGCAACCAACGAACACACCAACAGCGCCGGTGTTAGCAGTGCCAACAGGGAAACCATTTGTGGTTGCGTCAGCGCCAGTAGCGGTAACACATTCAATGTAACCTGTAGATTTAACGTATACCAAACTTCCGTTATAGACGTTTGTAGCGTATCCAGCAGGGTCGAATAAAAACGAGCGAGTGCTACCTGCGTAAGGTAGGCCACCCAACTCATTTACGGCACGGAGGCCGTAGGGAGAAGCGGTAGATGCCATTTAAGGACTCCTAAAAAATTTAACCACCAGAACCAAAAGTAACCTTCGATTGCTTGTTCGAGAACAGAGGCATGCGAGGATCACTATCCTTGAGAAAGTTATTGTCTACTGACTCCATCTGAGCCCTACTTTGATTAGCGTAATACGCCTCTCGCTGTTTTAAGAACTCTTCCGGGATACGGCAAAGCAATAATCCGCCCACTTCGATGTTTCCTTTGAAACGACCTTCGGTAGAAGCGTGCACCAATAGCTCGGGATATTCTTCCGCTTTCACGGGTTCATAGCCTTCGCGTAACTTAGAAGAAGTATTACTTGGATCAGGTTGTCCCAAAAAGCTAATGCGCACCCATCGATGCTCCCAACCCGGACGTTTATCTGGGGATGGTAGTGTCTCTGGAGGACGCCACGCTGTTGGGCGAGCGAAAGTCTCGCGTGTATCCAACTCACGAGTTGAACGATTTTGAGCTTTTCCTACTGTTGTAGTCTGTTCCATTTTTAACCTCTATTAAGTAAAGCAACCTGTTTCGCGTATTGTTCTGGAGTCACCCCAAGACGGCGAGCTATCGCCACTTCAGATGCCTTCAACCGAATACGGTTAGGTGGTGTGCTGCGGGTAGCCGGAGCTACAACCGAAGCTGGTTTTGTTGCACGGATGGGAGTGAAATCCTCTTCCGGTTCTGATGACCTTTTCTTTGGAGGCGGTTCATCATCCTCATAGCTCTGAGAATCTTCAAAATTCTCAGGAAATCGTTTGCGCATCGTTTTATCGATGGTTTTAAAGTACTCTTCAGTACCTATGTAATCTGGACCATACTCTCTTTGTAACTTCCTGTCAAGCCCAGATGCTGCGGCGGTCATTTCTTCATCTTTACCCCACCAGCTAGAGTTATTTTCTAACCATTTAGCAGTGCGAGGGTGCGCGGGGGCTTGCCTAGCTGGGGGCTCGAACTCCTGCTCCACTACTGGAATAGGCTTCATATTCTCTACTTTGTCTAGAGTAAGAGTAGCTCGAGCAATCTTCTTCTGGGCAGTTACAAGGCCATCAGAATCACCAGAGTCGTAAGCCTCTTTGTAGCTACGTTCTGCTGCTTCTAACTCAATCTCAGCCGCGCTTTTTGACTGGGCAATGTAGGCTTCGCTACCGGTAGATAGCTGATGCTGCAAGCGTTTATTCTCTTCAAATACTTGCTTTGCAAAGGTTTCAGCAGCTTGCCGTTCGCGCATAGCCTCTTCTTTTGCCCGTCGTTCATCGTGGTATCCACGGGTAAACTTCTTAATTCGAGCCTGCACTTTCTCGTCATACGAGGCTAATTCTTCTTCCGAAGGGTCCTCTGGAGGGGGTGCAGCTTTACGATTACGGTCCTCTGGGGGCGTATCGTTCTCAATTTCTACTATAAACTCTTCTTCTGCGGGTGCCGTATCTACGGGTTTACCCTTAGCTTCCTTCTCATCAGGAAACTCAAAATCATCGCCAAATTTAGCCATTTGTTACTCCTTATGATGCACGTGTAATGCCACGGGGGTCTTCGACGGTAGCCTCAACTGAGTCGTCGTTAATGATTCGGAACTCACGCCCATGAATCTTTAAACGAGTACCAGAGTTAGGTCGGCAGATAATGAAATCACCTTCCTGACATGAGGGGCCGTTAGGGAAACGAGTTACGTCTTTATACGCATCTGGGCCCACCTTGACTACAAATAGCACTGGGGTCAGCACTTCTTCGTAATACATAGATTGGCTAGACTTGATAATTCCAGACTCACTCTCAGCAAAAGACTCCATTGCTTCTGGTACTACACAAAGCAAGTGAAAGGTCTTCGGGTCGGGCAACTGCTTTGCTTTTTCTTCAGAACTTGTATTCAAGATTCCAGAGAGGTCCACCGCAGCGGTATCAAATTCATTCATCTTCAAAGTTCTCCATACGTTGCACGAGGTCGTTGACAATAGATTCTGCATGGCTCAGACCCCGGATGATCCCGCAGATGTGCCGATATTCAGGGTAGTCCCCTGCTCTACCGGTGGAAAGAAAACTCGCTTGGTCCCCGCGTAACTTGTCAATCTCGCGTGCAATGTGTGCAAGTAACTTATTGTTGTCCATCATTTTTCCTTGTTAGGAGGTTGTTGACGTTGCATGTAGGCTGTGCGTTGTTGCTGAGCCATTTGTGACTTGTGTTTAGCCATGTCTACACCCATGCGTGCTTGCTCAGTCTCCTGCTGCCTAGAGACGCGCTCGCGGGCGGAAGCTGCCGTAGCATTTACCTGCATACGGGCAATCTCTTTCTGCGCCTCAATGCGAGAGTGCTCGATAGTCAGTTGGGCTGCTTTAGCTGACGCTTCCGCTTGCTGTTTCTGAGCTTTAAGCTGAAGCTCCTGCTGGCGAATCTGTAACTCTTGTTGTTGCATTTGTACCACTGGGTCCTGCATCTGCTGCTGAGCCGCCTGTTGCTGAGCCTCTTGCTGGTGCTGCTGGAACAACTGCTGTGTAGCCTGTGCTGCTGCAATCGCAATCTGGTCAGCCATCTGTGGCGAGACATCTTTAGTCTGATCTTCGTCTGGCAATACCATGCCCATCTTCTCTTCAATCTGACGGCGATACTCGAACGCAATGTGCTCATTAATATGCGCCATAGCCGTAGCCATTAGCGCCTGAGCCTGTGGGTTCATCTGCATTAACTGCTGGATTTGGGGGTCCTGCATAGCCATCTGATGCACTTGAATGTGTGCCCGATGGTTCTGCTCAATAAACGCCTTGACAGGTTTGCCCGTCAACAAGTTCTGGTTCTCCTGCACTGGATCGGTTGGCACTTGGTCATCATCAGTAGGAACAAGTTTCGCTGCGTTCTTTATGCCCAGAATCTCAATCATCTGGCGGTGCAACAGAGGTAAGTCGTACAACTGAGGGGCTGACTGTGCAAGCTGCAGTACAGCCTGATACTGCACAATCTTCTGAGCCATCGTCGCTGCGTTAGGGTCACTGACTGGGATAACATCCACAGCATCGTAGTCAGACTTCTTAACATCGCGGTTGCCGTTTTCTGGCTCGTATGCGTATTCTTCTGGTGTGTAGTCGGCAATGATGACTTTGAGGAGTTTGAACTCCTGCTTCATAGCGTAGTGCAGTCGCGCTTGTACTGCTGTCATTACCTTCAGAGTCCGCTCTAACAGAGCCAAAGTTGTACCAACAGGAGCATTGGCGCTCATGTCGCTGACGTTCATATCACCGCTTGATGCAAAGCTGCGTCCCTCTTGCACAATATTTTGGAACAAAGAAAACAAAACTTGGCTTGGCTCTTTGTATGGAAGCGGTAAGATGTTGTCACGAATGCTTCCACTAGGCACATCTACGTCTCGGAACTCTCCGGGGGAGATCGGTGTATCGTCACCCTTAATACGTAAGCCGCGAGACTTCAAACCACCGGGTAAGTTAGATAGAGTACCAGCGTCCACCAACTGACGAATCAGCATAGTGGAAGACTTAGCGTATCCACCAATTAAGTGAATCAAGCCATAGCCGTAGAACCCAAAGCCGGGGATGTATTGATAGTGAACAAAGTGCTGGCGTTTCAGGTGTAACTTGTCACCTTCGTACCAATTGCGGCGTACAGCCAGAATCTTCGTTGTACCCTTCTCTACTGTCACTACGTATGGCAACGCAATACCTGTGGGCTCACCATCTTTGTCCACATCCTCAAACCCTTCGAGGTCCAAGTCAACGTGCATCTCAAGAACACGGTAGCGGTTATCTTGAGTTGCGGACAGACCCATCTCTTCTGCTTTTTGCTTCTCAATCTCGTCAATATCGTTTGATGGCTCACCCAAGTCCACGTCTATATAGAACCCTGCGGCTTGCAGTTTCTTCAACTCGTTAGGTGTCTTACGCATGACGTGTGTAACACGCTCTGCTGACTCTAAGTTAGACGCGCCGTATGGGACAACAATGTCTTCAGCGGGAATAAACATAGCGACTTGACGACCTTTGCTTGGGTCGTAGTACACCTTCTTGAACGCGCTACCTGCGAGCGGTAGTGACCACAACATCTTCTCGTGCTCTGGGCGATACTCAACCATCACCTCAGTAAGCTGGTAGTTCATGTCTTCGCGGACACGGGCTGCGGCTTCTTCTGCTAGTAAGTCAACAGCGCCAACAATCTGAGTCTTGACAGGGCCCATCGCTGGGAATGTCTCCATCATCGCCTCTGACTGGAACCTTACAACTGACTCTGTAAGCATCGGGTGGAACACACCACAAGCTCCTTGCCAAGGTTCTGTACGCTCTTCGTATTTCAGACCCAACAACTTCAGACCATCTACGTATGTGCGTATCCAGTCTTTACGATCGTTCAAGTCTTTATCTACTTCTTCTACAAGCTCTGCACCTAATGAATCTAGAACTGACTCATCAAGGAATTCTGCAAGGTTGGCATCAAACACTTCAGCCGTATCTTCTTTAGGATCAATCTCAATCTCTAGTCCGTCAATACCAATAGTTACTGACTCTGGGTCTTCAATCTCAATCTCAATTTCTGGCGCGTCATTCTCCATATCGGCTAAGCCTTGAGGAGCTGCGTATAAACCTTTGTCCATGATGTATCCTTAAACTGTGTAGAACCGCTCGCTGCGGTGACCCTTGAACCATTTAATATCTTCAGGCTCGTCACTTGGTAGGCGAAGAAACCCGCCCTGACGGAACCGTGCTAGTGCCAATGTCGTCGAGTCAACTAAGTCATCGTTGGCCCCAGATGGAAAGTCGTTGCACTCTTCAATGACTTCCTTAGCCCATCTACGATCCGGTGCAAACACGATCCCCGACGCAAAAAGGTCAGAGATAGCATTGACACGGCTTATCTTATCTTGTCCTTTACCGGGAGTAAACTCTCCTATTGGTAGGCCCATACGTCTGAATTCTTGGTATAGTGCTGATCCATTAGATTTTTTCTCGACCACGAACGCGTCTGGCTGCCACTCTTGGTACTCATCCAAGACCATCTTCTTCAGGTCTGGGTACTCCATCCGCTTCTTAATCGCGTTGAGTAAGATGATCGCAAAGTTGTTTGTCTCTTCGTTGAAAAACACGCCCCAAGTAGTCAGAGCGTTATAGTCGGCACGGTTGTTAGACTCCTGAGCGGCATCCAGCGCCATAATGGTGAAGTCGCAGTCGGGTGCATCTTCCTTGTCCCAGATTCTCCACCACTCCCTCTTAATAAGAGCACCCTCTTCTGAGGTTGGCTTCTGCATGTACTGAGCATTCCAGTACCGCACGTCCAAAGCTGCCTTTTTGGCATACAACTCTTCCACAGGCCAGAACTCAGGCCACAACGCTTCACCGTCTTCGTTGATAGCTGGGAACTCTACGACCTCCCACTTGTCTACATCGTCTGCCCGCTCCATCTGAGAAACTATTTGCCCAGTTAAATCAAGTTTGCTCCACCTAGTCATCACTACGATGATTGCACCGCCCGGCATAAGACGCTGGAGAGGACCAGACTGAAACCACTCCCAAGCAGGAAGAAAAACATCAGCTCGCCCAGTTTTAGCTTCTTGTTCAGAATGAGGATCATCAATAATAAACAGATCAGCACCTCGACCAGCAAGAGCGCCACCCACACCGATAGCGAAATACTCTCCATTGAAGTTCGTCCCCCAGCGTGAAGCTGATTTAGAGTCACTTTGTAACTCGATTTGCGGAAAAATGTCCTTGTATGTCTCGCTACCAACCAGATTTCGGACTCTACGACCGAAGTTCACTGCCAAATCAGCAGTGTGGGAGGCCATGATGACCTTTTTATGGGGATATTTACCTAGAAACCATGCTGGTGCTAGATAAGAAATAAGTTCTGACTTGCCGTGACGGGGTGCGATGTTCACAATCACCCGTTTTTTCTCACCGCGCGCGATCGCCTCGAAGATTTCTGCCAGTCTGTAGTGGTGTGGACCTACTTTGTAGCCCGGATATACGTGTTTTACGAAGTCTAGGAACGAATCCTTGCCCAAATTCTGGGTCATTTGGGCATCGTATGTCTTCAAAAGCTCAAGAACACGCCTTTTCTGCTTATCCGGCAGCGTCGGCAATGAATCTTTTAGCCTAGTAAGCTGTTCAGGGGTTAGCTTGGGGGATACTGTCATTGAGACGGCTGCATTCTGTTCTCTACATATCGGGCTTCTACGTCGATAACCTTATTTTCTAGGTTATTAAGTGTCTCTAGCAGTTCGTTCTCTACTTCTTCTATAGATAGATGCTTGTGAGTTACCTCAGTGCGCTTCTTAAAGGCATCGACTCCATCGACTTCCCCTAACTTACCTAGCGCGGAGACCCGTACCTTGGGGTCTCTAGAATTTTCTATCTCTGCTACTAACTTGTTGATGACGTACATCTTCAGTTCTGATAACTCTTCGACGATAGACACGTTCATTTGAGCAACCAAACCAGCTAGTGTGGCAAGAGTCTCATTGGGGTATTTGGCAAACTCGGGGCGGTGACTAGGATTGGACACCATCTCACGTGCGAGTTCTTTTGCTTGGTCCACGTTCTCTTGTGTGGCAACAATTGGGTGGCCTGTAAGGTCAGACATTAACTTAATTACATTGGCGCGCATTTCTAATTCTTGCGCAGTAGATAGCTCAGGGAAAGCTTCTTTAGCGTTCTCTGGCAGAGGAATGTTTTCCTCAATAAATGGCACTAGCGTATTAGTGTTCATGTCAGCAATTGATGCTCCGATTACGGGATGGGCGTAATGTAACATAAAAATATACGACGGTGCAACAGAACCTAACTTTACATATGACTTTTGGAAAATTTTGCAAAATATTTTTTGAGATTTGGAAAATTGCGTAGTTATTTGTGTGGTCCTTAGAGTAGTAGGGGGGATGGTACCAAGTCAGAAAAAGGGGGTGTGGGGGTGCGATAGGCGCGAGACGGGGGAAAAGCGAAGGGTTACCCCCTCTTCCATGTACCAAACTTTACTTATCCTAACAATTAGCCCATGATGTATTCAAGTGCACAGCAAATCGCATAGCACTAACAAGGAGTACATATGTACACAGTCAGCATTCAGTGGGGCAACAAGGCGGTCTCCCACACCGCATGGTCTCTCTCTTCCGCTAAGCAATGGCTGCTCAGCTATCCCAACAAGGATATGTTCGGCAAGGTCACTGACATGTTCGGCAACACGCTTGCGGTTCGTTACTACCGCTAATCAATCGGGGGGCGCAAGCCCCCCACTAAGGAGAATGATATGTCCCATGTATATAACGGCTTTACCTTAGTGCTTGCCACACTGTGCCTCTCAGCTAGTCTGTATGTATTGATACCCCAAGGCAATTGGATGTGGGTAGCAATGCTCGCCTTCTCATCAGTAGTTATCACCACAGCATTACGTAACCTTAAAGGAGAATGATATGCAAGACGTCAAAGCCGAATGTATTGCTGCATTGCAGCGGGTAAGCGTGACAGAGACAGTGCCAACATACCGCGCACGCACTTCATTGATAGTGATACGGTATTACAACTACATGCACTTAGCGCCGCTCTCAGTGGTTGATACATTGAAGAAGCTGCGGGAGCAGCAGGAGTGGTACATGGACGGTAATCAAATCCGTCTCTTCGCATAACAAGAAGGAGCTTCGGCTCCTTTCTTTTTGCGCTCATTGATACCAGTTATCAAAGGCGAGCGCGTAGCGGGCGTGGGCGTGGCTGGCGGCTTAAATAGCGTCTCATCCATGCGTGAAACTTTACTTATCGGGCTTGTTCTGTCAATATCTAATCACTGAGACGCAATCGGCGTTTCAGACAATCGTTCATTTTATGGAGATTCATATGAACACAAAAACTTCCACTTCACCCGCTAAGGCGGCTTTCAAATCGCTGACTGATTCAGCATACCAACAAGCGGGGGCAAATCAGACAATCGAAGATGTAGCGAAGTTCGCTATTGAAAAGATTGCTGGCTTCCCCGTGGATGTCCCCACAGAGGCTAAAGACAGCCTTTATGAAGGGTATCGGATGCGCTTTGCTCAGAACAATGCGCCCGTGGTTTACGCTGTCATATCTGACCATTACACATTAGCCACCCCCGAACACATGGCGGCTAAGAATGTAGAGAAGATTGAAATCAGCGTGGCTTATGCGTTCAGCTATTCAAGCCAAGAGTTCGGGAAGCTAAAGAACACACAGCCAGCGCTTCATGCATTGGTCAGCACTATGCGTGAGAAGTGTTCTAGTTATTGTTCTAATCGCTTGGCTGACCTAAAGCGCAAAGCTAAAGAACTCTTAGCTGAAGGAAAGCCAAGAGAACGCACAGCGAACAAGAACTTCTCTGAGTTCGTAGAAGATTGGATTAAAGACGCCGCATTGACCCGCTTGATATCAGCTAAAGCCCGTGGAGACGCCACAGCAGACAGCGAACGGTACAACAAAGCCGCCGCCGCCTTCTTGGCTGTGTGGGCTAAGTAAAGCCCCATTAGAAAAAGCCGCCTTCGGGCGGCTTTTTTTTCGCCCGTGTTTTTGATACCAGTTATCTAGGGCGAGCGCGTGGCGGGCGTGAGTTGGCGGGCGGGGTCGTTAAATAGTGTCCCATCCATGCGTGAGACTTTACTTATTGGTGTCGTGGTGTCATGATGTTTTTACTGATTCGGAATTGTCCTAGTCGGTAACAACCTAGAAAGTGAAAAATGCAAGATACTAAAAAAGAATTGTCACTACGTGACGTTGGCTATGCCCAAGCAGGTGTAGCAGATACATTGGTTTCATTAGCCAAGTATGTAATGGGAAAAGTCGAGGGCTATCCTGCCGACCTGCCGAGTGAAGCAAGGGCAGAATTGGTTGAGGGCTATCAATTACGTTGGCACGAAAACAACCCTCCCAAGGTTTATGCCGTGATTGGCGACCACTACGTGTTGGCTACCGATGAGCAAATTAAGAATAAGAAAGTTGAGAAAATCGAGGTAGGCGCTGCTTATGCGTTTTCTTACTCAAGTCAGGAATTCGGTAAGTTGAAAAACACCAACCCTGCTTTGCATGACATAGTGTCCAAGGTAAGGGAGAGGGTTGGTACATATTGCAGTAACCGATTAGGCGACTTAAAAGATGCTGCAATGGCATTGTTAAAACCCGACACCAAGGGAACCCGCACTACGCTAGACTTTACTGCATCAATGACTAAGATATTCACTGCCCAAGAAAAGTCGGTGAAAGTAAAACAAGGCAGGGGCGACACCACTGCCAATGGCGACAATTACAAAAAGGCAGTCGCAGCATTTTGGGCGACTTATAAGTAACCCCTAGACCACACCAACCCGCACCTAGCAAGTGCGGGTTTTTTTTCGCCCTCCAATTTGATACCAGTTATCTAGTGCGCGCGCGCCGCGTGTGCGTGGCTGACAAGGCTCTTAAATAGCGTCCCACGTGTACGTGGAATTTAGACAAAACCATGTTCTATATGTAAACTAGAACAAGTATAGAATTACTGGACTTATACAACTAGACTAATAGAACAAGGCTATCATCTACCGTTCTCAGAACTCACACATTAAAACTACGAAAGATAGAATCTGATTTTCGCCAATGATAGAAAACAGCGCAAAATCGTTTTTGTTCTAAAAAAAAAGTAGAACAAGGTAAAGCGAGTAGAACAGAATCCGCCTTATGAATCAACGACTTACAGCGTTTGTTCTAATGTTCTACGATTTATAGGTAAAGTGACCTGACAGCGCAATTTGTGTTTTGAAAAAGTTGGCAAAGCAAAAGCTTCGCAGCAAATGCAAAAAAGAACTCAGCCACCCCCCATATACCCAAAATCAGTAGAACATTAGAACAAACCAATACTTATTAACATTATTAAAAATATATTTTATATATATGAGAGGGAGTTTCCGACTTCGCCTATTTTTTAAGCAGCCATTTCTGTTCTATATGTAAAATAGAACAAAGTCAAAAAAGTAGAACAAATAGAACAAAACCTCCACACCATATAAAATACTCATACAACACCCTTGACTCAAAGGTAAAGTTGTGTTATACTGGAATCTGAGTAGGGAAATAAGTCAGCAGACTCCTTACTTAGCGTCCCACGCACACGTGGGATTTACAGTTCAATTCAGTTTTATGGAGTACACAATGAGCAAGCAATTTCAGCAACCACAGCAGGTCTTTGTGCTTATGCACACAACCAAGCAGGGCAACACAACAACCCACGAACCCGTGGGAGTCTATCTAGACAAAGAGATGGCACTGTACGATTCATGGCTCTTGACCGATGAGGACTACCACTCACGCCGAGAAGATGACGTTGATGCCCAGTACCAATACGCACCCGCCGACTACTGGGTCAAAGACTCATACCAAGTCACCGAGCGATTCAATTCGTTGGTGGCAGAAAATGCTTGACAAGCAACAGAAACATTCAGGAATAACACAGGACATAACATGAGCAAAGAAACTAATCACACACCCGAATGTATGCACTGCGGTGAGTTGTACCCCACGAAGCGGTGGGCTCTTGGATACAAGATGTGCAAGACCTGCGGTGAGACTGCGGCACTAGTGGCTAGGCGCAGTTGGACGGTGGTGCAGGAGTACACGAAGGGGAATTACCAATTCGTAACCAGCACATCAGCAGAGAATACTTTAAAGCAAACCAACCCTAAGAACATAAGGAACTAACCATGACAATATCAAAGACACCATTAAACAAAGAGGAGTTAGCAGAGTGGAACAACACGATGGCGAAACTCTTTGACATTATGAGAGACATGGACACAGCAGAGGCTATGAATTTGATGATGCACATGGTCGCGGGCACTGCGGTTGCGAACGGCGTCACTAAAGAGAATCTCATGGAAGGGTTGGACGTTACCTACGACACTATGGAACTTAACTGGAATTTACATAATGGGGAGATGCACTGATGGGATACCGTTCAGACGTAGCGTACACGATACGCTTTAGAGGGCAGAAAGAGGACGACTTCTTTCTGTTCTTAGCCGAAGCCAAATCCAAGCCCGAACTGAAGTTGGCACTGGACGAGTGCGACATAGACACCGTGCGCAAACGGATTAACTTCAACTGTGAGAGTATTAAATGGTATGAATCAGACCTTGGGGTACAGAGTCACACGGCGCTACTGGACTTGGCAGAGGAGTGGGCTGACCATCCATCCAATGCTGAAGACCTGATAAAGAACATCGCATCAAGCGGTCGTGCCATCGGGTATGCGTTCATTCGTATGGGTGAGGAAGATGATGACGTTGAACACAGACAGGGAGGGGAGTACGAACTGGACTGGGTTGGAGTGAGGAGAGAAATCATTACCGATTGGCTGTAGAAAATACCTGAGTAAAAGGCTTGACACATATGTCAAGTTCTGTTATACTTATGACTGGTGGGAAGAGTTCTTTAACTCGAACACTATTTAGCGTACCACGTACACGTGGAATTTATTATTGGTAAGTTTACTGGAGAAAGCATCATGAATATGGAATTACAGCAACCTGAGAATTTAATCTCATTGGCGACATCAGCGGTTCTCGTGAGCGTGGATGTCAATGTATGGTCGGCGACCAAGCAAGACCGTGGCATCAGCAATGAAGTCACAGCAAGCAAACACGCAGTGCAGAGTGCAGGGCGTTATGTCAAGAATCTCTTGGCTGACCATCCCAAGCACAAGGCGTTGGTCAACTATCGGCAGACTATCTACAACTGGGTCAAGCGGCGCACCTATCGGTGGAACAACAGCCAAGACCTCTTGCCGAGCATTGATGTACCCAAGTTCAAGCAGGAGTATCACGAGCATGAGGCAGCGTTCAGAAGTTTATTGGTTGAATTCCTAGCCGACTACGACAACATCGTGAGCGACATGGCGTTCAAGCAAGGCGGCATGGGCGATATGTTCAACCGCAACGACTACCCCGACAAGGCAGAACTGGCATCTAAATTTGGCGTTCGTCTTTATGTAGCAGAAGTGCCAACCAACGATTTCCGTTGCAACATCGCTAAGGACATCGCTGATGATTTGTTTGAGTCATACAAGAGTCAAGCCGAGGAAATAGTAGCCCACGTGATGGTGGAACAGCAAACAAGGTTCGTGGACGTTATGAAATCCATCAGCCATTGTTGCGGTGTAGAGGAGACAGGCGTTGACGACAACACAGGAGAAACCAAGACCAAGAAGCGCAAGATATACGACACGACCATACAGAAAGCCAAGGAGATGTGCGAGACATTCAAGGGGTTCAATCTCAGTGGTAGCGAAGAGCTAGAAGAGGCTCGAGCATCATTGGAGAAAGCCCTAGACGGTGTAGACGCAACAGCGATTCGTGAAAGCGATGCCATCCGTTCAGCAGTGAAGGATGATGTGGACAGTATCTTGTCCAAGTTCGGCAGTTTCCAATGCGTCTAAGCACCCGCCAAGACGTACCAATCAGTTCATCAATAGTAAAGAAAGTTTAATATCATGTCTAAAGTTCAGTTTGTAAACACAGTGTCCATCAACGAATTGCGTAAAGTGATTCCCCTAATAGGTACAGAACTCACGCCTGTCATACAGAGCGAACCCGGTTGTGGCAAGACCTCCCTGCTAACTATGATAGCCGCAGACAACGGCGACAAGTGGCGCAGCCCGAAGGATGGCACAGGCATTGACGGTGACAAGTACGACTATGTGTATGTGGATTGTCCAGTGAAGGATATGTCAGACATTGGTATGACTATTCCCAACCATGCGTCCAAGACCCTTGAGTATTACGTGTCCGAGTTGTTCGCCTTGAACACAGGCAAGCCCAAGGTCATCTTGCTTGACGAGTTCATGAAGTCACCGAAGTTGCTGCAAGTAATCTTTACCCGACTCATGCTAGAGCGGATGGTAGGTGATGTGGCACTACCCGAGAAGGATGGCTTGAAGTCCGTGGTGTTTGCGACATCTAACAATGCGAGCGATGGCGTGGGCGATTCGATGCTTGCCCATGCGGGTAATCGTGTATGCGTGATGCGTATGGCAAAGCCAACGGTGGATGAGTGGTTGCAGTGGGCAGGTGAGAACGGTATCTCTCGTGTGATTCGTGCGGGTGTATCGATGTTCCCTCGTTGCATGAAGTCATACACGGAAGGCGACCAAGCAGACAACCCATACATCTTCAAACCATCAATGACGAGTCTCTCATTCGTCAGCCCTCGTTCCTTGGCGAAGTGCGATGTGATTGTCAAGAACCGTGATGAGATTGGTGAGAACGCAACACGAGTTGCACTGGCGGGTACGGTGGGTGCGTCCTTTGCGGGTGACTTGGCTGCATTCCTAACGCTAGAGAAATCATTGGTTGATGTCAAGACTATCTGCAAGGACCCCGATGGTGTTGAGTTACCCAAAGACATCAGCGCCCAGTTGATGATTATGTTTCAGGCAGTAGATACATTGGCGACACAGGATGAACTGACCAAGTTCATGACGTTCGTTGAGCGTATCCCATCGTCCGAAGTACAGGGTGTGTTCTTCACCATGATGATGCGTAATGCCAAATCAATTCGCTTGGCGCGTAACAACGTGAAGATTGCTGAGTGGGCTAAGAACAACCACGAGTTGTTCTGATTTAAGTACCACGGTGACGTGGGATTCTATTTAACCAAGGAGAAAGCAAATGACTAAAGAAAGACAAGAGACACGCGTCAAGCGTGGGCATATCGCATTGATGAAGCACGCCGAGACTGCGCTGTACTCGGGCGTAATGCTCATGGGTACGACTGCTGTCGAGGATGGGATTTCTACGGCATACACCGATGGGGTCAACAAGAAGTATGGGCGGCAGTTCCTCGAGGGTATCACTGAAGAACCCAAGGTGCGTGGGCTCATCCTCCATGAGAATCTCCATGTAGCTTTGAAGCAGGTGATGTATGGCAAGGCGATGTTCAAGGAGAGTCCAAAGATGGCAAACCTAGCTGCTGACTTTGTTGTCAACGACATCATTGTGAATATCACTGGGACTATCGGCGGCTCGACTGAGCGAGTAGTTCAGTTGCCCGATGGTGGGGTGTATGACGAGATGTTTCATAACTGGAGCATGAGGGAAGTGTTTAACTATCTAAAGAAGAACGCCAAGCCCAAGGACAAACCAAAGGGCAAGGGCGGTCAGAAGGGCGGGCAAAGTAACGAACCACCCGAGGGTGGGAAGCAAGATAGCGATGGTGACGATGGTACTGAGTGGGAATCGGTAGAAGTCAACGGCAAGACCTATGACCTTTCTAACTCAGACGAACATGACTTTGACCTGAGCGATGTATCGCATGAGCAGTTGAAGGACATGAACGATGCGATTGACAGAGCGTTGCGTGAGGGCGGGATGTTGGCAGGGCGCATGGGTGCGAAGATGCCACGTGCTATCTCTGACTTGCTCGAACCTAAGATTGATTGGAAGGAAGTACTACGCGAGTTTGTTTCTTCAACCATGAGAGGCAAAGATGAGTTCACATGGCGGCGTATGAACAAGCGTCAGATGGCTAATGATATCTACCTGCCAAGCATGGAGAACGAGACGATTGGTGAAATCATTGTGGCTATCGATACCTCGGGCTCGATTGGCTCTGCTGAGATTACTGAGTTCGCTACGGAACTGGTTTCAATCTGTGACGTTGTGCAACCTGACAAGGTGCGGGTTCTTTGGTGGGACACCGAAGTGCATGGTGAGCAAGTCTTTGAGGAGAACTACACCGACATTGCCAAACTACTAAAGCCACTGGGCGGCGGTGGAACTAACGTGTCATGTGTCAGTGAGTACGTAAATAAGCAAAACCTGCAAGCCGAATGTGTGTTGGTGTTCACCGATGGGTATCTTGAGAGTGACATCAAGTGGAATATCAACAGCCCAACGCTATGGATGATTACCCGTAACCGACACTTCGATGCCCCAACAGGTAAGAAAGTTGTGATTGACCGTGACTGAAGCTGAATACTTCAAGCAGTGCCACTTTGATAACCTAATAGCAAGGAGTGAATTTATGGTTGAACTAGATTTAATCGCAACCAATCGACACCGTATGGCTAGAGAGATAGCACAGGAGTTGATAGACCAACAGCGAGGATGGACAGGCAACGACCCATATGTTTATGCACTGAGGAAACTAGCAAACAACACACAGCAACCCCAGTTATGGCGCGATGTGTTGTCATATTTGGATGAACTTGAACTCACTAAAGGAGATTGATATGTATGGATTGAAATACGCACGGCTGATGAACATTACAAAGACCGTAGCACCGTACCGTGGCAACGTAAATAGGTTTCCTATCGGACACCGTAGACACAACACCAAATACTTTCTTGTGCGAGAGGAGAACCACGAGAGGGTCTTTGACATCGTTATCGGCACAAATTGGTCTAGCAAAGAATTCACCAAGGAAGAGTACGAGGCGTTAGTTGATTCAGAGAAGGAACTCGTTCGGACGTATCCAGCGTATGACGGAAGCGGGGTAGTGCCTGATAAGTTCACGTACTTTAGGTACTACACGACACCCCACATCATTGGCGTGGTGCGTCCTGACAATACCTTTGAGTTCACTACCGACAAGATGCACCAAGGCGTTCGCGTGGTGCTGAGTGGGTACTCACAGGGGTGGTTACATAGCGACTCACGCAGGGGTGGGATTGTATATAAAGAGCGGCATGGCTTGTTTCATCCGATATACAAGGGTATGCGTGTGAACTGTGAATCTATGACGCCAACCGTACCGTATGTGGTGCAGAGCAGATACGTTGACCGCAAAGTAGGCAAGGAACTACTCGCGGGGTATGCGGATATGTTCAAGACGACTGAGGTGATGCTCAAGGCTATGGAGTGGAAGACTTTTGTAGACACCATGAAGGAAGTCGTAGATGAACACTTTGAAGGACGTAGGTTGACAATGAATTGGAATGATAGTGGTGGACGAATTAAAAACGATGAGTACCTAGACCTAGCCAAAGAGTTGACAAACACAGCACCGCTTGATGCGTTCATGATGTTCACTCTAGCGTTTGACGTTGACCGTATGAGTTGGAATATACAGCAGGATAGCAGCCGTAGTTGGGCTGACACAGAACTACCACAGTTGTTCATGGCAGTCAAGCGTAGGTTCAGTAAGGAGATGTACAAGAAGACTCCTGATGTGTTCACTGACCATCCGCAGGTGATGGGCAGAAAGTACCCTGCGAACGAGTGGGGAGTAAGAGTTGAAGTGAATGGTAAAGAAGTGGAGCAATACTCATGAGCCAAGAAATTACGGTAGAGAAGCGTGATGTATATGGACAAACAAAGTATTACCCCAAGTGTAATAACGCAAAACTGTTCGCAGCAATAGCGGGTACGAAGACGCTTACTGAGCAAACAATCATAAGCACCGTAGCGTTGGGTTACAAAGTAAACATTGTGTCTAGTGTTGATAAATTTTTAGGAGAAATAGCATGACAGTAGAAAGATACTTCCTTGATGGGTACAGAGACGAAGCCCTTTACGATGAGTTGAAAGCCTCAGATACGTTCCCACTGGTGCGTGAACTCGAATTTAAGTATGGGCTGAAAGTATTCCGCAAGATAACAACACGCACAGTACAGACCTACGACCAAGTACCTGCATGGATGATGTGCCATAAGAATGGTTTGGCTGTTGGTGTGGCGTACACCCACAACAAAGGAGGCAAGGACGCAGACCAACTAGAGTATTGTTTCCAGACACCATACTTTAGTAAGGAGCGTGGCAAGTCTACTTCTGATAAGGAGACTATGCGTAGTGCAAAAGTATCAGCACTCATGGCTGCGGTAAAACGCTACCATGTAATCCCTACCGCACAAGGATTAATGGATAGAAAACTTGGCAGCTTTAGGTCTGCTAAGACTATCTTAAACCGAGGGCTAGGCGATACTAATAAACGCAATGATTTCACTGCGGAGGAAGTGCAAGTACTTTTAGCTAACTTACTAGGTAGAAACACTGATGGTAATTTCTTAGGAACACTACAAAATAAATGTATAGAAACGCTTGACAAATACGAAGAAGCCGATAGACTGATGCAGTTAAAAGTTGATGAAGCTAATCGCTTGTTCACTAACCCATTCTATGTAGTGGGCGTTGATGAGTTTGGTGACTTCATTATTGGTGCGTACAAAGCAACAGACAAAACACAAGAGGACTATGAAGCCGTTATACCGCTTATGCGTTACCGCACTTACCAAGAAGTGCCTGACCTTATCCCTATCATGACTATGATAAAACTAGCGTATGAAAATGCAGGTGAGTCAATCAAAGGTGGTTGCTTACCGCTTATTGATAAGTACAACGAGTCGCTTGATACGGTGTTCTTTTATGACAGGGGCGTTGACAGATACAACCAAACTTTTATGGTAACCCCATGCCCCATCTGATTGGACATCTAAGCCCAGTCGTTCACCCAAAGAAGTGGGACTTAATACGTGTGCCTTGTCGCAAGATAACTGGCATCTATATAGTGTACGTGGCTGATGGGTTCCATCGTATGTACACCGAAGAAACTTTGCCTGATGAGTTGAAGGCGAAGTTCGCAATGATTCTTGCTTGTGGGAATCAGACTATGTTAGTAGAGCCTGAGAGCAGACTACAGAAGATGACGGTTTACGTTAATACACAATCACCCGAACTTGATGAGATTGGGTGGCGCGTATCGGAAACATATTTCTGCCTAGTCTTGGACAGGCTAACTTTGAGTTCACTGAAGGGTGGGACGCTAAATGAAGATGAAGCAAGCATTCAGCTTTGAGAAAGATTTTGTTGTTAGGGGATGGATAGACGAAGAAGAACTTGAAGGAGGTTCACCCCCTAACCCCGCACACTTTTGGCGAACAAGAATGATGTGGGTACGCATTGAAGATATGGACTTTGAACACCTTGAGAACACAGTTAATCTCTTCAGTAAAGAAGGTACGAAGATTGACCCCTCAAGGCAGGATGCGTTCGAGAACGTAATGCTTACCTACCTCAGAAAGAAATTAGCAATGGATGAAATGATTGAAAGGACACAACATGACATACTCTAAAGAACAGCTTGACGACATGGTTGAAGAAGAAACGCCTACCATATTTGAACGGCTGTGGGATGGCTTCCTCGACTTGATGACCTTAGTGGGCATGATAGCAACCGTCTGCTTTATTGCAGGGTACGTCATCGTCAACCAACCATCGAGCGTGGTGCAGTGCGAACCAACCAAGACAGTCTTAACAAAGAGCATATTCAAATGAACGATATACCAGCATTCCCAAGACCCTCCAGCGGAGTAGACCAATATGCCCAAACAGGCATGACCCTGCGTGATTACTTTGCAGCTAAAGCTATGCAGAGTTTGACTACGCAGTATCGTGCGATGTTTATGGACAACACGCTTGAGGACTGGGAAGAAGAAGCTGTCCCTGCTCTAGCAGTGGAAGCCTATTTATGGGCAGACGAAATGATGAAAGCAAGAGGAGAAACAAAATGACATTCCAAGAACAAATTGAGGCACTGCCCGAAGCGGAGCGGACTAAATTCTTTAGAGGACTTATGGCGGTAGCCGAAGCAGGACGACAGGTAGGTGTACCGCCCGAAGAGTTAGCCAAGATGTACGCCAACACATACAACGAAGTGGAGAAGAACGCATGAAAGACGAAGACGATGACATCCAAGTTTACCAACGCCCTTGGGTGGGGCTGACGTTTGCAGAAATATGCGATGCCGAAGTGGTTGCAACGGATGAATTTAATAATTTCTCAGAACTGAAATTCGCCCGCGCCATAGAAGCCAAACTCAAGGAGAAGAACACATGATACCGATAGCATGGTACGACCCAACTAACGGCGCGGTCAGTATAGACAAAGACAGCCCTTTGTTTACACCGCTTGGTCAGGTTTTGCCTTTGTATCCAGAGCGTGAGTGGGTAGGGCTGACTCAGGCGCAATTCTTGGAAGCCACACGGCTTGCTGAGAATGGTAATTATTTAGTTGCATTTGTTCGCATCCAAGATTGGCTAAAGGAACAGAACACATGAAAGGTAACGGCTACGAAAATCACTATCGTTCCATAGCTCCCCCAAAGGAAGGTCTGCGGGTTCAAGGGTCAAACTTAACCAAGCTTGCAAGAAACAAATCAAAGTTATCGTTTAACTGCGACCACTGCGGTTTGGCATACGAGACGTATGCTTGTTGGGCAAAGCGTTACTCAAATCACTACTGTTCGAGGGCTTGCGCTAGCGCGGCAAAGGTCATTAGATTCCCAAAAGATTGCGTGATATGCGGAACTGAGATGCTGATAACGCCATCAAATTACCCAAAGGTGTTTACTTGCTCAACGCCTTGTATGCGCAGGAAGCGGGTAACAAACAACGTCGGCATACGTACTTCTCCTGATTACATGGCTATCGCTAAACGTCTAAAAAAAGACGCATTATGCAAGTCATGCGGAACAACCAACGGCCCGTGGGCAGTACGAGGGGTCAGATTGTGGGTTGAAGATGGTCTTGCTTGCGCGGATGGTAGCGAAGCTTATTTGGTGTGTAGGCACTGCCACCTAAAGTCAGTGGCTCCCCTATCAACTGCTTCAGCTTACATGTCAGATCGGTTTAAATACTACAAGGAGAAGAACGCATGAAACTAGCAGCAGGTAACCCGAACCTAATGAAGAAGATAGAACCCCTAGCGCAGCCGCGCACTTTCAATCACATGAAAGATGGGCAAATATATACACCGCCGAAGCCCGAGCCTATTCGTGCCGGTGCGATGGACGCGTTCAAACTTCCGAGCCGTGGGTATAAAACCTAAAGGAACATCATGCTTACACAATACCAACAAACAAGGTTGAAAGACCTAGTGCGCCCGAAGATGGGCGGGGCTTATCAGGGGACGGTAAACATCAGACTTAACGAGTTTATAGATAACTTACGCACACAGTACCCTGAACATTTCCACGAGAGTACTGACTCATTACGCAAGCGGGTATTTTTTGACGAGCCAGTGCGATTAGCTGGACATTCAGGATTACCTATGGCGGGTTTTATCCGACCGATTAAGGGGTGGCGCAATGAGTGTATCTAAGCATCCACTGATACGTAGATTGCTACATCAGTACCACGATGGACTTACCTCTATTGAGATATCTGAGCGACTCGAACTGAAACCTGACTCCGTCAGGAACGCTTTGGGGGAGATGCCTGATACATACATTGATAGGTGGACTCCAGTATCCAATGAGCCGCCCCATGCAGTGTGGTGCGCTGTTGTACCGCCCGAAGATTGCCCTAGACCAAAAAAGAAAGTAAAGAAAGTAAAGCCATGACGCCCGAAGGAAAAGTTAAAGAGGCTATTAAGAAGATTCTTAAAGCACACGATGCCTACTTCACCATGCCCATTGGCACGGGTTTTGGGAGCGCAGGTGTACCTGACTTTGTTATCTGCCATAAGGGAGTATTCATTGGTGTGGAGGCTAAGTCAGGCACAAACAAGCCTACCGCGCTACAACTCGAACACATAGACAGGATTCGTAAGCGAGGGGGTCACGCATTCGTGGTTAATGAAGATAACTACGGTGAACTAAATGAATTGTTAAGGGGGCTTGAATGACCGATGAAGAAGACCAAAGTAATAGGCGTGATTTACACGCAGGATTTGCCATGATTGGATTGATTATGAGGGGACAAGACCCTTTTAAGATTCCAGCTATGGCTTATGAACTTGCAGACTTAATGCAAGACGCGCGGGAGCAGCATAGGGCTGAATCCGCAACAGTGAAACGCCAAACCAAAAAGGAGAAGGCAAATGAGTAAAGAGAGTAACTTAACACGTGTGAAAAAGGCTTTGATTAAATCGCCAAACATCACAGCGGACGTAATCGCCAGTCAAGTTGGTGTGTCTAAGGTGTACGCATATAACCTATTGTCAAACGCACGTAAAAAGTTGGGTATGAATAAGCAACGTGATGGGACATGGAAGTTCAAAATACGTTTGCAGGGTAGCCGCCCCGAAAGTTTTGAGACCGTATCTGTAACTACTAGCGGACAATCAATCTTAGCTGGCGGCCCGACAGAGGCAGAACTAAACGCTACCGACAACATCAACCCTGCCCACTATAAGGTAGGCGGTATCGAGACTATTGACTTCATTGAAGCCAAGCTGACAGCAGAAGAGTACCGTGGCTACCTACGTGGGAATGTACTTAAATATACGTCACGTGCCGACCACAAAGGCGACCGCTTGGAGAACCTCAAGAAAGCACAGTGGTATCTCAACCGCGAGATTGAAAAGTCAGGTAAGTAAAACTTCAAGATAGCGTTCCATTACCACGTGGGACGCTATCTTGATACCAGTTCTTTAATTTTTGGAGATTAGGCAATGCAAATAGGAACAGAAATTTTGATTGAGCGCATGAACACTCACCCCGAAGAGTTTGAGAATGGTGTGCTTTCCAAATGGGCAAGAATAATGGAATTGACCGAGTGTTTACCCAACGAAGACAAGGCAGCTATTAAAGATGCTTACAACAAAGCAAAGATGGATTTCTTCAATGGAGAAGTTCTTGCAACATTAGCGGGCGAACGCGAACTGTTAAAGGTAACAGAGGGTACTAATACTGGTAGGCTTACAGGCAATACTCTTAACACAGGATGGTTAGACGAACATCCGCAGAACAAAGCGGAGTATGCCGCGCAACAACAAATGGCGATGAGTGACAGGGCGAGGAACGCCATGCAAAACCCCTATCCAAGCGGCGGCTTAGTAGGCAAAGGCAACGGCATTTGGAGTGCATTGTTTTGAATCTAATCACACTCGATTTTGAGTCGTACTACGATGGTAAGAAACGACTCGGCTTTAAGACGCAGACAACGGAAGAGTACGTTCGGGACTCGCGTTTTGAAGTCATAGGCGTTGGAGTAAAGGTCAATGACGGCGCGGAGACGTGGTTCTCGGGTTCCGCTAAGGAAATCTCTGACCACCTTAACTCCTATGACTGGGCGGGATCGGCGCTTCTCTGTCATAACACGCTGTTCGATGGATGTATTCTTAGCTGGCGGTTCGGTATCAAACCCGCGTACCTGCTTGACACCTTGAGCATGGCTAGGGCAATACACGGCGTCGAGGCTGGCGGTTCGCTTGCCAAGTTAGCCGAGCGTTACAACCTTGGTAAGAAGGGCGATGAAGTAGTTGCCGCTGAAGGCAAACGCCTCAAAGATTTCGCCCCTGATGAGTTAGCGAAGTACGGCGAGTATTGCAAGAATGACGTAGACCTTACCTTTAAGTTGTTCCAAGAATTGTCGAGCGAGTTCCCGCAAGCCGAACTTGACCTGATTGACATGACCCTGCGTATGTTCACCGAGCCTGTCTTTGAGGTTGACGATGCGCTGTTGATCGAACGACTAGAGGAAGTGCAGCAAGAGAAGCAAGGCGTACTGCGCGGCTTGATGGGGCGGATGGAGTGCGACACCGAGGAAGCAGTGCGTAAGAAACTCGCTAGTAACAAGCAGTTCGCTGCGGTGCTGGAGGAGAACGGCGTCAAATGCCCAATGAAACCAAGCAAAACTACAGGGAAGCAAACCTATGCACTGGCTAAGAACGATGAGGGCTTTTTGGCGCTTACTGAGCATGAAGACCCGTACATACAGCAGCTATGCTCTGTTCGACTGGGTACCAAATCCACTATCGAAGAGTCACGAGTCCAAAGATTCATTGACATCGGAAAGCGCAACAAGGGGCGGCTACCGATACCTCTCAAATACTACGGTGCGCACACAGGGCGTTGGGCAGGGATGGATAAAGTCAACTTCCAAAACCTCCCTAGTCGAGATAAAAAGAAAAAGGCTCTCAAGAACTCGGTGGTTGCGCCCGATGGTTACGTTGTCATCAACTGCGACTCGTCTCAGATTGAAGCGCGTATCCTCGTTTGGCTGGCAGGACAGAATGATGTTATCGAGCAGTTTCGCAAGGGCGAGGATGTCTACTCAGTATTTGCAACCAAAATATATGATCGCCCCATCAGTAAAGCAAACCCAGTCGAACGATTCGTAGGCAAGACCTGCATCTTGGGGCTAGGCTACGGTACTGGCGCAATAAAACTTCAGCACACGCTTAAGACAAGCCCGCCGGGAGCTATCGTTACTGAGGACGAAGCTAAAGAGTTTGTTAATACATACCGTGACAGCAACGATAAGGTGATTGACCTTTGGAAAGATGGTGACAAAGCAATCAAAGACCTAGCAAACTGGGGCAAGACCAAGCCATTTTGGTATGGGAAGAACAAGTGCCTGATGGTAACGAAGGAAGGCATACGGTTGCCCAACGGTTTGTATATACGATACCCCGACCTCAAACTAGACACTGAAGAATCTAAAAGCCAATACATATACGCTTCTCGTAAGGGCCCTGTAAGTCTGTGGGGTGGTGCGCTGGTAGAGAACGTGGTGCAAGCCTTGGCGCGAATTGTTGTTGGGCAGCAGATGATCGAGATACATAAACGCTACCCTGTTAAGCTGACCGTCCATGATGCGGCGGTTGTCGTAGTCAGGGAAGAGGAGCAAACTGAGGCTCTTGCATATATCGTCGAGCGCATGTCTACGCCACCTGACTGGGCTAAGGGTTTACCCGTAGCCTGTGAAGCCAATGTCGGAAAAAGCTATGGTGATTGCTAATGCGAGTCCTGTGGAAGTACATCAACACACAGACACGCGATGTTCACTTCTCGTGGGAACGCTGGAGTCATAGAGATGGTTTTTGGGAATTTAGATTGCCGCCCGAAGAAAAAAAAGTTGCACAAACGCCAAAACAAGCTGTAGAATAAGTAAAATTAAACTGGACACACAATGAGTTTCACTTGGTCATATTCGGCTCTAAAAGATTACGTGAACTGCCCTCGGCAGTACAACGAAGTCAAGATTCTGAAGAACTACGTTAAGAAGACCACGCATCAGATGACCTTTGGCACTGAGGTGCATAAGGCTTGTGAGGACTACGTTGGTGAGGGCAAGCCGCTGGTTAAGAACTATGCCCACTTCAAGCCAACACTAGACTCCCTGATGGAGATAAGCGGTACGCGATACCCCGAGTACGAGATGGCGTTGATGCCCGACTGCACACCCTGCGGTTTTTCTGAGCCAGCGCGTTGGGTGCGGGGGATAGTTGACTTGCTTATCGTGGATGGTGAAGACGCATACATTATTGACTACAAGACGGGCAGCAACAAATACCCTGACCCAAAACAGTTAAAGCTGATGGCGCTGATGACCTTTGCTCACTTCCCCGAGGTGCAGAATATCAAGGCGGGGCTGTTGTTTATAGTGCAAAATAGCTTTGTTGACGAGTCATACAAGCGAAGTCAAGTTGAGGAACTTTGGGGCCACTTCAGACCCGACCTTCAACGTATGCAGTCTTCATACGACACAGGCATATGGAACCCAAATCGAACTCCGCTTTGCGGCTGGTGTCCCGTAAAAACCTGCGAGAACTACAAGGAAAGACGATGACCTACGTAACTAAACCCCGACCATACAAAAAAGAATATGAACAGCAAAAAGCTAGAGGCGAACTCGCCAATCGAATGGAGCGCCAACGCGCTAGACGCGCTATTGACAAAACTGGAGCCGACAAAAACGGAAACGGCACGGCTGACAAACGCGAAGGAAAAGATGTTGCACACGTCAAGGCTTTATCTACAGGTGGCAAAAACGCAAACGGAGTGCGCGTAGAGAGCGCAGCTAAGAATCGTTCGTTTAAGCGAAGCGCATCAGGCGCGTTGGTATCCGAGACAAGCAAGCGCGAACGCAAAAAGTAATAACTGCCGTAAGGCATGAGTGGGCAGCGGGAGGTTTGCACTCCCTTAACCGTGTCAGTCAAACGGTGCAGGTGCTTTCTCCTTGGCACGTCGGTTTGACCGATTGACCCCCGTAAGGGGTCTTGTTAAATATAGTAAAGGGTAGTTAATGAATGTAGTAGATGACACAGTAGTAAGAATGACGGTCCCATCAGCAGACCTACAATTCTTGATCGGGCACATAGACCGATGCGAAGTCCTAAAGGATGACGGAGTAAACGCAGATGTAGTCGTCTACTGGGGCGTTGAGGAAATGCAGCGTCTTGTGCGTCTCTATGGAGATGCTCCTAACCCAATGGACAAGCAGTACAGTTGGCCCGGACTCTACACCCCCTTCGCTCATCAAGTAGTTACAGCATCGTACTTAGCGCTGCGCGACAGGGCCTTCTGTTTCAACGAAGCAGGGACAGGGAAAACATCATCAGTGATATGGGCGGCAGACTACCTCATGTCGCAGAAGCTGGTCAAAAGGGTGCTGGTCATTTGCCCACTGTCCATCATGTACTCAGCATGGCAAGCCGACATTTTCAAAACAGCCATGCACAGAACCGTAGCAGTGGCCCACGGGGATGCCAACAGGCGCAAAAAGATTCTTGAGGGAGAGTACGAGTTTGTCGTAATCAACTTCGACGGTGTAGGTACAGTCCAAGAAGAAATAGGTAAATTAGGGTTTGACCTTATTGTAATTGACGAAGCTAACGCATATAAAACAGTATCGACAAAACGCTGGAAGACCTTGGCTAAGATCATCACCCCTACGACTCGCTTATGGATGCTCACAGGCACACCTGCGTCGCAGTCACCATTGGATGCGTTCGGCTTGGCGAAGCTGATAAACCCCGGAGGTGTACCCAAGTTCTTCGGGGCATGGCGCGATAAAGTAATGCTGCCGATCTCACGTTTCAAGTGGGTTCCAAAGAGCGATGCCAAGCAGCAAGTGTTTGACGCCCTGCAACCTGCCATTCGATTTGCCAAAGCCGACTGCCTAGACTTACCCGAACTGATGTACCAGACCCGCGAAGTTCCGTTGACCCCACAGGTAAAGCATTACTACAAGGAACTGAAGAACCAACTGTTTATCAAGGCGGCAGGGGAAGAGATCAGCGCAGTCAATGCGGCGGCAATGCTGTCCAAGTTGTTGCAGATATCCGGTGGCGCTATGTACACCGACACAAAAGAGGTGGTGGAGTTTGACGTATCCCCCCGCCTTAACGCGCTGATGGAAGTACTGGAGGAGACAGAACACAAGGTCATCGTGTTCGTGCCCTTCACGCATACCATCGAATTAGTATCCCGATTCTTAAACCAGCAAGGAGTAGCCAATGAAATAATTAACGGTGCCGTTTCCGCAACGGGGCGTTCAGAGATCATTAACCGATTTCAAACGCAAGAAAATCCACGAGTCTTAGTTATCCAGCCACAAGCAGCATCGCATGGGGTGACATTAACAGCCGCTAACACAGTCGTGTTTTGGTCGCCTGTTATGTCCGTGGAAACCTACTTGCAGTGCATAGCGCGTATTGATCGCGTGGGGCAGAAGAACAGCATGACAGTCGTCCACCTGCAAGGGTCGGAGGCCGAACGCAAAATCTACGCGATGCTTCAGAACAAGGTCAATTTGCACGAGGGGCTGGTCGAGTTATACAAACAGGAGATAGGAATATGATGGAAGTCGAAGAAATTGAAGACGTAAGTCTTGGTGAATTAGTCAAGATTTACTTGACAATAAGAACCGAACGTGAAAGAATTGAATCTGAGTGGAAGGCAAGGAACGGAGAGTTGCTCAATGATATGAAGGCACTCGAAGCGCAAATGCTTGACACCTGCAATACGAATAACGCTAAGAGCATCAGTACACCTTTTGGAACAGTCATGCGTAGGCTGACCGAACGCTACACCATAGCTGACGGGGACTCGTTCCGTAAATATGTAATGTTGCACGAAGCACCGGAGTTGTTTGAAGGACGTATCCATCAAGGCAACTTCAAGGAATTCATCGCTGATAGGAAAGACGAGGGTCTGCCTCCCGGTGTGAATGTAATGAGGGAATTCACGGTAGTCGTGCGTAAACCCTCCAATTAGTAAGTTTAGTAACAAAGGAAACTCAAATGAGTAATGATCTCGCAACCATGTTTAGTGGCTCAGTAATGGCTCCCATCGAGGGCTTGGATGAAGATACCCTTGCCGTAGCTGGCGGGGCGCGTCAGAACAAACGCATCTCTATTAAGGGCGGCGTGTTCCGTAAGTATGCTGGCGGTAAAGAAATCGGCAAGATTGAAGACCGCTACATGAACGTCATCTTTGTCAAGATGGCACACAAAGCATCCCGCATGTTCTACGATGCCACCTACCAAGAAGGTCAAAAAGTCAGCCCAGTTTGCTGGTCTACTGACTCCGAGAAGCCTGACGCAGATGTGAAGACACCTTGCGCTACCGCTTGCATCGACTGCTCCAAGTCCGTTAAAGGCTCAGGTCAGGGTGGTACTGGCGCAGCTTGCCGCTTGTCTTGGCGCACTGCGGTGGTTCTGCCTAATGACCCCGCTGGCGATGTGATGCAGTTGGTTCTTCCAGCTACATCGGCTTTCGGTAAAGAAGATAACGGTCGATTCCCCTTCCGTCCATACATCCAGCACTTGGCGTCGCACAACGTCAGCGCAGGGCGTGTTGTTACGAAGATGGCGTTTGACACTAACTCTCCTACACCGAAGGTTGTGTTCAGCCCTGCCGATAAGGTTTCTGATGGTGACCTGCAAATCATTGCACAGCAAGCGAAGAGCCCCGCTGCCGAAGCCGCTGTCAAGATGAACGTGTATCAGGTTGACTCCGAAGCCGCAGCCCCCGCCAATGCGCGCGAGGAAGTTGCAGAAGCAGATATGCCTACGCCCACAAAGCGTGAGTCTACTAAAACTGTAGCGTCTGAAGAGAAGGATATCTCTGACGTCGTTAAAAAATGGTCTAAAAAATAAGGATAGAAAATGCCACGGACATATAGTGAAGCTTTTTTGATTGAGTTGCACAAAGCCAAACCCACAAGGTCTGGCACTGCGTTGGCGCTCGTTTGTGTGGAGGCAAATCTCCCCGCAAAGTACGTTGCTGAAGCGTTGGATGTAACTCGCATGACGGTTTTCAGTTGGTTCCGTGGCAAATCTATTCGCCATAAAAACCTTCTTAAAGTCGAAGAATTTATGGATACCGTTGCGACAGATACCGCAGCGGGGTTACTGCCAGCACGTAGCACGGCAGCGGCTAAAAAATACATACAGGAGATGATGAGCAAGGAAATCTAACCAGTAGGGGTTCGCCCCTGCTTCCATTTACTGAGCGAGCATAGTCTCGCTCTTTTCAACTCTGGCTACATATGCTAAAACAATTTTACGAGAAAGCATTGCCTACACAGGGTGTCTATTGCATAACAAGCATTGGGACTGATAAGAAAGTCACCAACAAGTTTGCAGAGACCCTTGACGGCGTATTTGAACAAATTGAGAAGTTCAAGGCAAAGGAATTAAACACTTTCGTAGCACTTGGAACATTTGACGGGTTTAGTAGGAAAGCAGCAGATTGCTTATTTATACGGTCATTTTTTATTGACCTCGATGTAGGGGCAGAAAAAGACTACACATCCAAGGATGATGCCCATGCAGGGGTGATAAGTCTTCTTGTACAGACAGGACTGCCACAGCCAGTGTTAGTCGATTCAGGCGGCGGGATACATGCCTACTGGATTATGGATGAGGACATCCCTCGGGATGAGTGGAAGGTTTACGCAGAGAAGTTCAAGGCGCTGTGC
>Ga0181347_1000061_pt1 | contig 31159 bp, 52 predicted proteins | sample Su13VDMM110SN_FD_130102 | JGI IMG/M metagenome (GOLD analysis project Ga0181347, IMG submission 130102) | Freshwater viral communities from Lake Michigan, USA - Su13.VD.MM110.S.N | ecosystem: Environmental > Aquatic > Freshwater > Lake | place: USA: Michigan | collected 2013-07-16
CAGGGGTGGTGGCAGCAGGGGTGGTGGCAGCAGGGGTGGTGGCAGCAGGGGTGGTGGCAGCAGGGGTTGTGGCCCTGGCGGTGGTGGCGGAAGGTGTGGTGGCGACAGGGGTGGTGGCCCTGGCGGTGGTGGCAGCAGGTGTGGCAGGACCCGTGACAGGACCCGAGGAAGGACCCGTGACAGGACCCGTGACAGGACCCGAGGAAGGACCCGTGACAGGACCCGAGGAAGGACCCGTGACAGGACCCGAGGAAGGACCCGAGGAAGGGCTTGGTTCTGTAGTTGGAGTTGAGGACTTGCCCAGTTTGGGAAAGTTCCAAGAAAGCCATCGTTTGGTTGTAAATTTAAATTTCTTGTTTATACCCCACACAGCAAAGTATACACATGCGAGTAGGACGATAAAGATAACCGCGGATGTTTTAGGATTTTCAAATAGAAACATGTATAGTATTATACTGTATGTATATTTTTATCACTATCTTCCATGTATCGATGAAGGTAAAACAAGTTGAGACAAACGAAGAATGCTGCTGAGACTAGACCAATCATATTGTCACTGACATGATTGTATATACACCATATGAGGGATACGATGATTGCAAGTAGAATAGAATGAAAATGATAATCGGGTGTATATGCTTTTATAGATTCATTCAGAATTGTGAGTGACACTGCTGTAAATGCTCCAAAATTAGAAACTCCCATAGTTTATAATATGGATTCAGAATTATTGACGTGCTTGAAGATTATATCCATGATCCGAGAAGGTCAGAAGATATCAGTACGAGACGGAGTACTTCAGCTTGACATGTCTCCACCTGGAGTCTGGACATCAATCAGGCGGTGGCTGTTCAACGACAGTCGTCACGTGACGATGATTTATATACAAAATATAATCTTGAATGCATTGGATAGACGGATACATCCCAAGCACCTTGAAGAGACACTCCATGGTCTAAATGCATTGAAGGTTACGTACACAGAAGATGTGGCTATTGTGGCCAAGTTGACTGTCCTCGAAGAAAAGGTGATGGATCACATAAAAATGAAGCCAATATAATAATGAAATCGTTATTTGTGGTGGTGGTGGTACTTCTTAGTATCGCATACATGTACATTTTGAAAAAGAATAACCTGTTGTTCCAAAAAAATACCAAACCGATTGAATCGATTATAGATCATGACAATAGTGTACTATTCGAAATCACAGAACTACTCGTACTGGGTATACTCATATACCATTTATATCAACAAAAACAGTATGTTCTGTGTGGAGTTTTCATTTTGGAACTCATAGAACATTTCAACGAAATACTGTTTTGTTTTCGTCAAACGGACAGTTTACATGTACTCACGATACTCTTGGATATAACTTTCATGGTGTATGCGTACTATACCAAGTGTTTCTGGATTCTACCGTTTTTCATGATTGGGATTATAATCCACATAATTCCCATATACTATAAAAAATCACTTGTCGATATTGTGTGCATTGATACGAAGACCAGGACGATGACGAGTACGAGTACGGCGTGATAGAATGGTTGACCAATACGCTCCTTGTACAGTTCCAAAATATTCGATGCATCGACAACATCTCGTTGTGTGTAGAATGCGTAATGAACACATACAAACTGTCCATAAATACAGTTGGTTTTATTCAACTCACGTGGTTTATCAGATGATAACCATTGCTCCTCGTCAGTTCCAACATTTCCTTCAAAACGTTTGAATTCAGAACCCAACCATGAGATACAGTTGATACTGACACGTTCAAAGTCGACCAAATTCCATATATCCTTGAAATAAAAATAGGAAAGGGTTTTACCAAGTACATATTCGTGAAGCTTCAAAGTGAATTCACCATTCTTCCATCCTATATCATCCATACATGAATAACCAACATTTCCATCTTTTGTACTCAATTTTCCACTTTTTTGATGAATATGTGAAAGTATAGCATTGTTGAGAATATTTCCATAGACTAGAAAGTACTCGGGGTGATTGATTCGAAACTCTACAAATGCTTTAAATTGTTCTGGTGTGTCCAAGAGAACAATATCATCATCAAGTCGTACGTACACAGTCTTCTCATCAACACAATTCTTAAAAAAACTATAGATAGAATTACTTCCGTTATGTGGAACTGTTAAATGTTCAAGTTTAATAAAATCTGGATCTTCTGCTGCCTTTTGAGTCATATAATCTATATCATTCTGGTCGGTTGTGTTCACCCATAGACGATATTCATCGGCACCCCCTTGTTTATAATTTTGTACTTGTGGTATAAGTAGTTCGAGATATCGTTGTCTACCTGCAGGTGTCACTATAACTACTTTGTACTCACCAATCATATACTATATGAATCACATAAAAATGAAAACCCCTTGAATATAAATGTGCTTCCCCAAGCTCTCTGAAATGGCGAGTCATGATATGCTCACGATGAATCCACTTCACAAGTTACAAAAGTACAGGACAGGTCAACTGCCGAGGGTGAAGACCAACAATGTCCAGGAATGTGCACAGTGTCACTATTACACGGAGAACAGATTGTCCCCTGTGTGTCAGAATTGCAACTTGAAATTTTAAAGATGGGTCCTAAAGTAAAGTATGTACAGTGAAGACGACCTTCTTAAAAAACTGTATTGTGCCTTGTGGTTGCTCCAGTGTGTGATGCAACGGTACGCGACACATGGACGTCTCACACTTCGAGAAAAGTATGTGACTTTGCAGAGTGTCTGGTATCTTGTAACGTTGACTTAAAATTTTGAATCTCTTCCACTTCATAAGAAATGTTCCCACTCGTAAAGTGTGTCATGTGCAAAACATCTGGTCAGAACATCTTAAAAGGCGAGGCGGGGTCTGTTTGATACGGTTGATTCAAACGGCCCCACACCATGTGCACACAATGACACCCATTGTTGTGCAGAACGAAAATTGTTACGAAACTTGCTTCGAAGAAGTTACAAACGAGGGGTGCCACCACATAGGTTCTCCCACTGGATACACCGAGTGTACGGTGACATGACAGTGTGTAGGGTCTTGAGCACGGGTGAACTTGGGATGTCATTCCCTTGTGTCCTGTGTCGCAAGGCACTTGAACGGTCCCATGTACAGTGGACTGCACACATGGGTGAGACGTGGTATTCGAGTAAACGAGGGGATGAACTCCCAGAGTCACGGCCGACGAACCGTCAACGTCGTATGTTATTTGGAGACAAGACCTAAAGAAATTTCAAGGTTATTTGCCTTGTTGGTCCGTTTAAGTGGCTTGTTCCGCTTGAGCTTGAGGGGTTCATTGACAGTTGATGACTTGTTGATGCAGTTCATCTTTTCTTGGAGTTCCCCAGAACTTGGTTTGTAATTGGTGTGTGTCGGTTGTTCAATCACAAGATGGGACACACGATTACAGTCAGGCATGATGCACAAGACTTCTTTATTATTCTTGGATCGAAACTCCTCAATGGTAAAGGGACCACCAAATATGTTCAGGCTCCAACGTGACGGTGCACATGTGAGTATAGTATTACTCTTTCGTATGCACCGCATGTACATGCATATAGTTCCAGATCGGTGGGATGGGTACTTGTCGATGGCATACGCCTTCATACACTCCCATGAACAAAAGTTACCCACCGTCTTGTACAGCTTGGAACTGTGGTCCTGATCATACGGCATGTGAAGAAATGCTGTTTCAGAAGGGTGACAGCACCACCAGCAACACAGTGTCATTTAAAGAATTCAGTGGGGTTTTCTTTAAATGTTACTGAGTATTGATGTGGGAATTAAGAATCTTGCAATGTGTTTGATGGATCCCGAGACGCGTCGGATTGAGAAGTGGGATGTATCTGGTGTACCCCCAGAGAGTTCGGATGGTCTCTTTGTGAGTCTGAGAAAACATCTCGATGAACGTGCATGGGTGCTCACAGCCACAGTGGTTCTCATAGAGAAACAGCCTGACCGTAACAGGCGTATGAAACAGGTGGAGAACTTTCTACATGCCTACTGTGTGATAAAGAACCCCTCTGCAGAAACCATCATCTATGATGCCCGTCACAAGATTCCAGATGTGTCGGGTGCTGGGAAGAGTCAGTACAAGAAACGAAAAGAGACCTCCATCAAGAGGTGTCACGAGTTTATAACTACAGGTCCCGTGAATGAACACTGGGTGGAGGAATTCAATCGTTCCAAGAAGAAGGATGACCTTGCAGATACGGTCATGCAAGGTTTGAGTTTCCTGAACCGTCGAGTGGTAACGGCTCCCGCAAAGGCTCGTGCGACCAAGATTACGGCACGTCGTCCCACGGAACATCAGCGTGAAACAAAGTACTCCAAATCAAACTTGGTGTGGTTGTACCGTGAAGGACTTCACACCACAGACAAGAGGTTCACCAAGGATCTCAAGAGATATTGGAAAACCCTAGCTGATTTCTGTGACGACATAAAGAGTACAACCGCTCCATAGGTAAACTATGAATGAGCGGAAAGTTCACGAACATGGGTTTGTTCGACTCGTGGATTCAATGCCACGGGAAAATCTTGATGATAGCATCGTCCAAGCTGCTCGAGTCTCATATGGAGAAGGAACCGCACTGTCACGATCCACCGAAGGGCTCATCCGCTACCTCCTCCGACACTGGCACACCACCCCCTTTGAGATGGTGGAGTTCAAGTTTCACCTAAAGATGCCCATATTCGTGGCACGTCAGCACCTTCGTCACCGCATGGCGAGTGTGAATGAAATGTCGGCACGGTATTCGGTGGTTCCAGATGAGTTCTTCACACCCCAGGGGTACCGTAGACAGTCCACTGTGAACAAGCAAAGTTCAGATGGTCGTATTGAAAATTCTGATGAATTGGGGCGGACTATCAAAACCAAGACGACTGAAATGTTCCAGATGTACACGGACGCTCTGGGACAGGGGTGTTGTCGTGAACTTGCACGGTGTCACCTCCCGCAGTCAACCTACACGGAATTCTATTGGAAGATAAACCTTCACAACTTGATGCACTATCTCCAGTTACGGATGGAACCTGGTGCCCAGGAGGAGATTCGGGACTATGCGTACGCCATCTATTCACTTGTGCAACCCCTTGCGCCCGTGACGATGCGTGCATTCCAAGATTTTAGGCTGGGTTCAATGACCCTCACGCGTCAGGAGATTATCCTTCTTCGTCCCACGGTGACGGAGGAGGATGTCCAGCGAAGTGAATTGTCACCTGGTGAAAAGAGAGAATTTCTAAACAAACTTAAAACTCTTCGGTTCCTATAAGAGAGTACAATGCAGTGTCTGTGCAAAGTCCTACGTCCCATGTACGAAAACAATGACAAGAAGTACATAGACCTTGAGATGTCACCCTCACAGGTGATTCAGATTGAAAAAATACACGCTCGTGATATGCCTCATTTAGAGAAACCTCACAAAGTGATTCCTTTAAATGAAACAAAACTAAAAGTAAAAGTGCCATTTCGGTACAATCGAATTATGTGCAAAACCACGGGACTCTACACACTGTATGATGCTCAGGTGGGTGACACGGTGCACTGTGAACTCACGTACTGTGGACCTTGGTCACAAGGTGACTATTGTGGACTCGCATGGAAAATAAAAACGTTCAATCTAAGAGATAAAGCCACGGTGGTTCACGGTGAATGAGTTCGAGTGTTGCACACACATCACGAATTTGTTGTTCAATTTCTGGAAGGTAGGTGCATTTATATTCCATTTTGTTCACAAGACACTTGACAAGGACAGAATCCTTGCCCACTTTTTTAGAAAATTCCTGGACAAGTTCATCCCTTCGTTGGTTCAAGTCAACGTCAAACATCCTACAATCTATTTACTCTCTACGAGATCCTCTGTTTTAATGTCAATATAGTTCACACCACACTGTTTCATATTCACCAGAACACGGAGGGAACCCTCCAAGCGGAGCATCTCCGCCTGGAGTTCCGTAATGGTCTTCTGAATCGTCGCGATATTTTCATCAATGCTGATACCCATGGTACTATAAAATTAAAGGCGATATTCTTTAATCTTATAATGAAGGTGACACGCACGGGATACGTGATACCAGCAGATGAGGCGGCACGAAAGGAACTCACGGTGAGGCCCATCGTGAACAATGAGTTTGGTGTGCAGCCCCCAGCATTCAAGGTTTTCAAGGGCAAGGGGAACACCATGTGTGTACCGTATCACTGGGGTGTTGAGAAATATGGGCACCCTTCGGAAGATACACGTCCCCCACCAGCACGGATGGACCCCCAGGTGCGTTTCACAGGCACCCTGAGAGATGCGACCCACCAGAATGAGGCACAGCGTCTTGCACTGGAGCAGGGTCACGGTATACTCTCACTCCCATGTGGATATGGCAAGACAACGGTGGCTCTGTCGATTGCGTGCACCCTGGGGTTGAGAACCATGATTATTGTTCACAAGGATTTCTTGGCAAATCAGTGGATGGAGCGGATCCAGGAGTTTTGTCCTGGAGCCACGATAGGGAGGGTCCAACAGAACAGGGTGGAGACTGACTGTGATTTTGTGATTGCAATGTTACAGTCACTCTCTATGAAAGAATACCCGTTTGAAACATTTGAAAATATAGGAACTGTCATAGTGGATGAGGCCCACCACATATGTGCACAGGTGTTTTCACAATCCCTTTTCAAGATGTGTCCACGTCACATCTATGGTCTCTCCGCCACACCATTGCGCAAGGATGGTCTCACACGTGTTCTCCACTGGTTCATGGGACCCTCATTCTTTGCTGTGGAGAGGACGGGTCAGACACAAGTTCGTGTGCATACGGAGTGGTTCACACACGAACTGTACAAGCAGCCACCACCTGTGAATAGGTGTGGAAAGGTTTCACTGACACAGATGATTACCGACATTATAGAAATTCCAGAAAGAAATGCAAAAATCCATGAAATCATTGCACACAGTCTCCGTGAGGGTCGCAAGGTGCTGGTACTGAGTGACAGACGGAACCACTGTGAGGAGATTGTGAGTGGGTTCCCAGAGCATGTGGCTGGACTGTACATGGGTGGCATGACACGTGAAGCACTTGCACAGAGCAGTGAAAAGCAGCTCATCGTGGGAACCTACACCTTGGCACATGAAGGACTGGACATACCGACACTGGACACATTGGTCATGGCAACCCCGAAATCTGATATAAAACAGGCGGTGGGGCGGATTCTCCGTGAAACCCAGGGAAAGAAGCATACCCCCCTGATATATGACGTGTGTGATTCATGGTGTCTCTTCATTGCAATGCATCACAAACGCAAAAGGGTCTACCGTGAGGGTGGATTTTTAGAAGCGACGGCGGGGACGGGGGAGCCAGAGCCAGAGCCCAAGCTCAGCGGCTTTTCGTTTGTGACATGTCCGACATGAGCAAGAGGAGTGTACCAATCACAAAAGCAAATACGACATAGTCACACTCGCTGCGAATACGGAGTGGACCAACCTTCTTCACGGTGGGGACAGGGGGGAGCACTTTCGGGGGCTTCTGAGACTTTTCATCTTCCAACAACGAGTAAGATACCATTTATAAATTCACGGGATTTTTTTTATAGGGTGACTTCATTCTTCTTCGACTTGCGCTTGCGACCCGACTTGACATTGACATCACGGGTGTCATTTCCAATGGAGTCCCCTGATACAGAGACAATGTCGGAGACGCTCTCGGTGTCATCCTCCTTCTCTTCTGTGATGGTGGAGATCCTCGAACTCATGGGCATCACAGGGGGCATCATGATACCACCCATGAGCTGACCAATGTCGAGGCCAGGTCCCTTCATCTCATAGCGTCCAGAACCCGTGTCGGGTTGTTGGACAGGTCGTTGTGTGGGGTCCATCTGTGCACCAGTGCGTGGCTGTGCGTTCTGTACGGCACTCATCATGTTCTTGACAAGATCTGGGTTCTGTTTGAGGATATCATTCATGTTGGGGATTGCAGTCTTGAACATGCTATTGGTGAGGTGGAACATCATGGCACTCCCACCCACCATCATCATGAGCTTAATCTCAGGAGCCACCTTGATGCTCGTCTTGTACTTGTTGTGAAGATCTTCAAAAACACCGTCATAATCATCGACACTCTCCATCATGCTCTCAGACCATCCATCAAGTTGGAGTTCAAAAGGGTTGTACCGCTTGTTGAGAAACTCCACACCAGTCACACATGCAATGAGCATGCGGCGTGAAAACTTTACAGACTGTTCCACCTCAATGCCATACATGACCCTCTTTACTTCGGTGCGGAGTTCCTGAATATTTGAATAAATATTGAGCTTCTTGTTCACCTTGAATCCCTTCTTCTCGAGGCGGGCGAGTTTGTTCAGGAGATCCGCCTTTTCCTCCTCGATACTGGTGTACCCTTCCGAGGGTTTCTCAGATTCAGGGGCAAATCCGCCGTCGTCCCCCTGATCCTGTGCACCGTACTCATCCTCTTCATCTGAATGAGATTCAAATACGGGTGGTGCCTGTGGAGGTGCTCGTGATTTCACGGGGTTGGTGAACGCCTCAATCTCATCATCCTGTGGGGGAGGCTGAAACACAGGTCTTGGGCGTCGTTTTATCATGGTGGGCTTTTGTTTCCGTGGTTTTATCTCCAGTTCATTGAGAAACGCCTGTTCATTGTCATCCAGTTTCATGATGTTCGCAGTAGTGTCCCCAGAACGTTCAAGAATAATGTCATCTGCCATTTGTACTTTAGTAGGAAAGTAATCGAAAATCTTTAACGCAGTCAAAAAAATATTACTTTATAGTATAACCAAAAATGAAAATGAGCAAGCAGACCAAGAAATTCCTCATCCTGGCGGTAGTCGCCGCTCTCCTCTTTTTCCTCTATCAGCGGAGCAAGAAGGTGGCTGGGTACAAGATGCACGGTGCTGACATCACCATCAAGACCAAGACGGAGCAGGACCTCTTTGCACTCCCCTACAAGCTTGGGTGTGTGCCTGGATCAGGTGAGGAGGGTGAGAGCACCCACACCAAGGGTCTAACCCCAGGGGGAATGTGCGGCATCCAGAATGTGGTTCGTGACTATGGATCCTATGAGATTACGGGTGGCATTGGCATGGATGATGCCCCTCCCGTGCCGATGAATGTCGATAATAAAATGTCTTGAAAAGTTAAATGACAACACATCAATATTTTACAGTGTACACAGACTCTCTATCAAGTGACAGCTGGATACAGGGTTCACAAACGGATTTTGTGAGTCATCTCACACGACCTATCAAGGATGTGGTGGAGGTGTCAATCCTCAACTGCAGTGTTGACACGACGACTTCGAATGTCATCTATATAAAGGTGGATGAATTTGATAATCAGTTTCATGTCAACTCGATGAATAGTTCACTCAAGTATAGTCCAGAAGGAAAGGGGAAGACGAATGGATCCATGATACGTCTCAACAGGTCAGCAGCAAGTGGAAGGACCGTCTACAATCAGTATGACTTTGACACAGAGGTGGAGTTTACGTACCCCATCCGAAAGGTGGATCGTATCACGACTCATGTGTACGACGAAAATGGTCTCCCACTGACAACAACGTCAAATATATTCGTCACGTACAGGTTGAAAGCAAAACTCGAGAATATATAGTCTATGTGTATAGTAAATGTCACGTTTTACAACAGAGTACAAGCATATTTTTGTTTCCTCAGAGAACCGAGACACAACTCTGTACCCGTCTGGGAATGCATATACGCTCGTCACAACCCACCCTATAAAGATGATCAAGAGGGTTGAACTCCTCCATGCATCAATCCCAAACACCCTCTACAATTTAACAAATGGATCGAATGTCATACAGTTGAGCAACATAGCATCTGGGTCATCGGATCCAGTCGTGACATTCAGTTTGCCCCCTGGATTCTACAGCGGGAATGGACTCGCCGCTGAACTCACAGCGGCAATCACCAATGTCACTGGCATCACGGTGTCCTATCTTCAAAATGAAGGTGAGTTTGCATTCACCCGAACTGGAAATACATTCTCACTCACGGTGACATCCACGGAGCTCTCCAAGATGCTTGGATTTTCGAATGCCGTCACGTACACGAGCACCACCGTGAGTCCAGAGAATGACCTGAATATACCCCTTTATTCCAATCACACCAGGTACACGGGTAAGAATTTCATAAAATCGGCGACACTAATCAACCTCCACCCCAACGAGGGTATCTTCCTGGACATTGAGGAGCTCCGAACTACAAACAATGAGGATGCAGTCCCACTGGTGGGCAACACATTCAGTGGAAACAACATAAGCAGGACATTTGGGTTCATACCCATGGATGTGAATGGAGGTGACATAAAGAGATACAACAAGATGAGTGACTATGACTTTGCTGTGGATTACCCACACCCCATCCCCTCAATTTACAAACTGACAGTCCAGTGGCTTGACAAGAATGGAAGACGGGTGAATTTCAACGGTGCGAATGATCATTCTTTTGTGCTACGATTCCATACGTTTCGTAAAATATAATGCCCCCTATAGTAATAATACAATGTCCCTGTGGTTACTCTTACTCCTGATTGGTTTTGTGTTTCTCATTACGTACAACCCCAGAAAAGGTACACTCCACACGGAGTTTCTGGTACCAACCCACAAGAATTTCCAAAAAAAGGAAAAAGACGAGGACCCCCTCAGACCGCAACCGTCAAATGGTATGTATGATCCCGTTGGTGCGATTTTTGCCCCCTAAAAAACTATAGAAGACTAGTAAACATGTTTGAGATGAACAAAGACACTATGATGATGGTTGCCGTATTGACGTGTGTACTTGCTGTACTGTATTTGTATCGTGAAGTTCAGAAATTAAAGAAAGTGCCAGTCAAGTCTGTTTCTCACCCTGCGCCAGTCTATGATATGTACAAGTCCGTACCCGCTCCTGTGTACGTTCCCACCCCAGTGCAAGCACCTGTACACGTACCCGTACCAGTTGTTGCTGCACCAGTATCACTTGAAGAAAAATAGGGTGGTATAATAACGGTGAAACCGTAAATGAAGAAGGAAGAAAGACACAAAGCAGTGGCGGTGCTGGTCTCGTTTGTTGATGACAGGCCTCGTTTTTTAACGGTTAGAGATAGAAGACATAAAGAGTGGATTTTCATCACTGGAGGATGTAGAAAGCGAGAGATTGGAAATCCCCTTTATTCAGCCCTCCGAGAATTGGAGGAAGAGACACGAGGTGTAATAAACCTCAAACGGGGTGTCTACAGTTCGTTTGACTTTTCGGTCATGAGCACCGAAAGGGACGAATCGCATGTCACCCTTGTTTACCACGTGTATGTTATAGAGTATAATGTACCACGTTTTGTTCAGCTGGCACTTATTCGAAGATTTAATATTGAAAAGATAAAGACGGACAAGAGAAAGAAGGAACACCTCCCAGTGAAGAGGTGCTATGATGAGAATGATTACATGAGTTTTGATACCCTTGATGAATTTAATAGTAGAACTCAGTGGCCCCTCATTGTTGACAATGTTTTGAACAACCCTGAATTTATTCCCGCCCTCACCTCGCTAAACAGACACAGTTTTTATATCAGATGATAATACCAGGAATGGATAAAGTTGGTATGAACAAGCGAACAAGCATTCGTTCATGTCTCATGGCGAATGGATACACACCACAAGATGAAGAGTGGAATGACATGGCACTGAAGCTTTCGGAAAAGACAATTGTAGAAATTGAGATTATAAAACGTGATAAATCAATCGAAAAAAAAGTGCCTTCCCTCTTGGACCGTGTATTAAATAGAATAAACTCTATATTATAAAAGAATGTTTGATTGTTTCCACGCACACGGTAAAACTCCAACCCACGTCCTCATGGATGGTGGGATACTTCATGTGACCCCAGATAGATTGAATGAATTCTACAGTCAATACGTTCAATATATCACAGCATCAAAACAGATTTTTGTCGTGGAACAAAAGACACCAGTGTACAGACTCTTTGTGGACATTGACTATGTTGATGAAGATGCCCTCACATTTGAAAACATACAGCACATTGCACACATCATATGTGACAAGGTCAAGGCACTCTGTAAGATTTCCACAACCCAATGTATTGTGAGTGTTGCAAAACCAAAACCCAAAAACACTGAGATCAAGACGGGTATTCACCTCAACTGGCCAGACATTACAGTGAATCAAGAACAAGCTCTGTACATACGTGATTACATCATATCACAACTTGGTAAGGTGTACAGTGCCAAGAACTGGGGTAAAATTATTGATAGTTCAGTGTACGGAAATCCCAAGACGGGTTCACATGGGAGTGGGTTTCGTCTCCCGTGGTCCCACAAGAAGATTAAAGATACCGTGGAAGGTCCATACATTCCCATCATGTCATATGACAATGGTACATTTACAGACATATCAAAGGTACCCGTGAGTGTAGAATTCTTGAAACGTCTCGCAATTCGTACAACAGACACCCACCCCAATGTGACTGTGAAACCCCCAGGTGTGTTCACACTGCCAAGTGTCCCCAACGTGAAAAAAGGAACAGAAGTGTCGGATTGTGAAATTTCAGCAGAACTCGAGACGTTCATACGGAGAAATCTAAAGGGTCAGGGGCACGCACGGATTCAAAAAATCATGAGAGAAAAGACAGTCTATGTGATTCAGACGGATTCCAAGTACTGTGAAAATGTCGGAAAGGCGCATTCATCAAATCACATATGGTTCAAGGTGCATGAAAGTGGCACAATATGTCAGCGTTGCTTCTGTACATGTGACACAACACGTGGACGTAAAAATGGGTTCTGTAAGGATTTTTCAGGGCAGGAGCACACACTACCAGGAAAGATTGTGAAACTCATGTATCCAGAGGTGAATCAGAAACATGAACAGATGAAACAGAACGTGTACACGCATCTGAACCTGAAAAATACACCCGCTGCTGATGTAGTGACTGATGTATCAAAATTGTTGGCTATGATGTAATACACTTAAACAGACTGAGACAGTACTACATATAATGTATACAACACGTTCTGGACGCACAGTAAAGGCCCCTGTCCGTTATGAACCACCAGTGGAGAAGATGATTGACGATTACGACGACGATGACTATGATGAGGACGACGAGGACGCGGACGACGCCGAGTCCATCGTATCAGATGATGAGTCTGACCAGGACCAGGACCAGGAAGATGAGGTGGACGATAAAGGAAATCTAAAAGGTTTTGTGGACGACGAGGAGAGTGAGGAAGATGATGATTAAAATTTTCCAGGCACATAAAAAATGGAAATGCCACCGATAGACGATTCTATTTTGAATGATCAGGAGGTTCGTAGCGAGTCGCCACAGTGGCGCGAACCACCTCCACAGCAATACATGTACTATCAACCAGAAGTGAACCAAGTCATTAAAAAAGATATCTTTAGTGATTTGGATAAGACTGCCTACATCATTATATTTGTGGCGTTCATTCTTGGGTTTTTCATGGGAAAGACAATGCAACCTGTCATCTTGAGGCAATAAACTTGGCCGCCTCTGCATCACTCACCGATTTTCCACCCCATTCAATCCCTGTGGCATCATACATGTCAGGTCCCCCATAAAGTGTCATACCTGTAAACGTTCCGTACGTGTTTGAATCTCCTATATTCGAAGAGAGCTCATAACCCTTTAAAATATAGGAATCATTTGTGCTCGTCACCTGCGGTGATCTCCCAAACATGAGATAATTTCTATCATTTTCTTGCATATTCTTGAAAAGACTGGAGGCTGTCTCATAATGGGGATCTGCAACTGGTACAGTCGACTTTTCTTTGGGTGTCTTGATATTTAAAATCTCCTTCACCTCGACCCAATAAAGACTCACAATATAGATTGTGACCAGAGTCATGGTCACAGCAAAAATCCCAAGGACAACTGGCCAGTTGGACTCTTCTATATCCAGAGAGAGATCACTCAAACTCTTCACCTTTTTACTTCTCAAAAATAACAACATGTAAAACACACCCATTGTCAACAAAAACGCCTGGAATCTTCGATCCATTTACTTACTACTTAGATTTTCCTCACGTTGCCTCTTTCTCTCCTCAATCTCCCCCTTGACAATCTCATCCGCCTCCTTGACAATATCCTCCATGGAAGCATCTGGTTTCTCCTTGAGGAGACGCTCGACAATGTCAGCTGGGTGACTGATGGGTGGCTCATCTGGTTTGTTGTAATACTTGGAATTCTCGTCTCCTGGGACAATGTAGGACCCATCCCCATGTGGCTTGGCCGCCATCTCACGCTTGCGCTCCTCAAACAGACGTGCCGCATCCGCCTGATTCTGCTTGTACGCCGCCATGAGCTCCTCAAGCTTCTCATTGTTATAGTGAACATCCTCGATTCTGTCACGGTCTGGGGGAATCAGGAGCCACTTGTACATATCCACCACATAAATGTCAAACGTGGCATCCTCCCTCTGGAGACGCTTCGCATGGGACGCCGCCTCGTCACGGGTTGAAAAACATCCACGAATCTTAATTCCAAACTTGTCATTCTTCTGAGGGCACTCAGGTCCCACAATCGACAGGCACGCAAACACTTGTCCAGGAACGCAGGTATAATCTTGCTCAAGGGTCGCCATTTCTACCATCCAAGGTACCCAAGTCTTTAATCCTGTGAACATGTTCGATGGGAACTGTATGATCTATGAAGAGCCAGAAGTTGTGTTTCTTGCACTTGTCCACCACCCCACTCTTGAACTGTGAATGGGGGCGACACATCCTGTTGTTTGCGTACTCCACATTGAGTGCATCAAGGAGTGTACCAATCTGTGGAATCGTGAGGAGACCATCAAATGACTTGTACAACTTGTGAATCAGATCCATACATGTGTCACGGTTGAAGTTTGGTGCATGACACCGTGCACTCGATGATACAAAGGGACTGTACTTCTTCTCGAGATTGTGTACATACTGTATAATGTCAAGGTTCAGGGTCTGCACAGGTTCAAAATACAGTGCAGGCACCTGAACAGACTTGTTGATATTCTGAAATGCTTCATACACCTCAGACTGTGTAGCTCCACGCATAAGGTCAATCACGACATGGAGACTTTCGTCGGTGCACCTGTTGAATGTTTCACGACGGTGATTTCCATCATAACACACAATTCCCTCATCCTTCAGATCCGCAAGGTGAACAAGACGTGGGACATATTCACATGAGTACATCTCTTCAACACGTTTCATGTCTGGATCACGGTTTCGGGACCATTTTTTACATAGGGGAGAGATGAGATTCCATCGGATGAAATATCCAACGTGGTTTCCATGTTCATATAACTTCTGACCAAGTTCATTCAGTACGGTGTCCATTCCTGTACTGTACGTGTTCACAAACTTTATTTAAAGTCTACATGTACTATACTAGTAGTACAATGTTCGAAGTTGGTGAAAAAGTCATCTATGAGTATTTTGATTGGGGTACGGAGGCGACGGAACGTGAAACCGTTACGATTGTTAAGCTGGCTGAAGATGGTCGGTATCACGTGGAGAATGCATCTGGAACCATCCGACGATGCGTAAACTTCACGGACCTTTCTCGACCCTACATCCCGTGTGGACCATTTGGAAAAGTTATTTAATGAATTGGAACCCTCTCTCTGTAATGGAGGCTATCCGAAAATATCACAATGATGTGAAACGCACACTCATCCAAACCATAGTCCCACCAGGTGCTCATGTTTTGGATGTGGGTTGTGGTGTGGGTGGTGACGTGAACAAGTGGAGACAGATATCAGCTGTTCGTGTGGATATGTGTGATCCAGATGAAACTTCAGTTCTCGAGGCACAGAGGAGAAGTGCTGGGTGGGCCACATGTCGCGTCTTTTGTGGTGACATTACAGAGTGTCCACATGAACTGTATGATGTCATATGTTACAACTTTTCAATACAGTATATATTTCAGACGCGTGATTTGTTCACACGGAGTGTGCGAGCCATCAGGGACAGGTTAGGACAAGGTGGGAGTGTCATAGGGTGTGTCCCAAATTCCGATCGTATTCTCATGTTTCTAGATTTCAAGGATTCCCTCGGAAACTTTATGGTTCGCAAGATGGAGACGACTGGGTTTGGAGGGTTGGGTGAGAAACTCTATGTTCAACTTGTAGACACCCCCTTTTATAAAAATGGACCAAAGTCTGAACCGATTGCATACAAGGATCTCTTGGTTGCAGAATTCAAAAAACACGGCATAGAACTCGTGTGTTGGACACCGTTTGCACCCCTGTATGAAATATCTCAAATGTATGCATATTTTATTTTCAAGTCATACTAGTAAATGATAACATTCATACTGTTTATAGTTGTGAGTCTACTTGCATTGGTGTGTGTACTCACATCTCTGGAAACGGCGACCCTCGCAGAGGTACGACGGCGCTACGCCGTGTTGCGTGAGAATCCACCTGTAGGTATGGAAAAATTGAAGAATCCTGTCGTGCTCTTCTGGTTCACAAAGACCCGTCAGGAGATTGGGTACAATGTGAACAAGGGATCAGAAATTGGACTCTGTGTTGATGGAACCCCCAATGATATATTCCACGTGCTCATGCATGAACTGGCTCACACCGTGACACTCAGTTTTGCACACAATGACATGTTCTGGCAAAATTTTGATATCCTCAAGAAGCACTGTATAGAGCTCGGTATATACGAACCTATAAAGGAAAAAAAAGAGTTTTGCGGAAAATTTATTCGTGACTAATAGTAAATGTTCACAATCGCTATAAAAGCTGCAGGCGATAGAAGTCCTCTTTTTGCAAGTGTGCTCCTTCTCGGGTGTCTCTACGTTCTGGGTGTCGCCCCACAGTTTACGGATGACGCCTACCTCAAGATATTGTCCGTGTTTTTGATCCCCGTGATTGCAGTGGGATCATCCCCCAGCACGGGGTTCATGATGAACACGGAACTTCTCATGATCTGCGGTCTCCTGACTGCTCTCCTAATCAAGCTCCTCACCCTCAATCAGAAGGCCAAGGAGGCTCTCAAGCGTTCAGATGTGCCAGCGAACCGTCTGCTCTCGTTGATGTTGTATTTCGGAATATTCGTGTTCTTCTGTGCCGCATTTGTCGTCATTCCAGCCGTGACTGGTCTCCCCCGACACGTGGACCCATCCATCCATACCCCACTCTACTACTTCCTCGTGTTCATGTACGTAATTGCTCTCCTCGCAAGCGTTACTGGGTTCAATCTTGGATTTAAAGGATCTTCTAAATCCAAGGACGCGCCCGCCCCCGCCCCCGTGGCCCTGTCAGCAGAGCCACTCCCTAAAAAATAGACTGATTAATTCTTCGCCATGAAGCGACGTCCGAAGAAGAAGAGGAATGCAATGAGCAAACCCGCGGCGAGCGTGCCACTCATGGAACGCTCACCCCCCTCAAGGAAAAAGTTGGGCACAACACCCCCAAGCTTTTCCTGCACTGGGCCTGAAAACACCACAACAGCCACCACAGCTGCGATGAGTGCATCCATCTGTTCATCAGAAAGGTTGAACATGTTCTTTGATTTCAATTGCTGCTGGGCACTGGTGGCCGTGGGCTGCTGTTGCACCTGACCCGCCATCATCATGGCTGGAGCCTGCATCATCATGGGCTGCTGCTGGTCCTGGGGAGGTCCCATAATATCGGAGAGAGGTGTTGAATCCATCTGTGTTCTTTTATTTGAGTCTATATTATTTTTTTCTGGTTCCTGTTGCGGGGGTTCTGGAATATTGATCGCTGTGGCACCAAGTGACCCTATTTCATCCTGAAGATCTAGAATTTCCACCATGTACAATGGGGGGTGTTAAAATTAAATTTGAATAATCGCATAGGGAATCATGAGTGGTATGGCTCCCCACACGGCAGACCAGAAATAGTTGAAGTATTCATAGTACCCTTGTAGACTTGGGAATATATTGAATGTTCTGAAGAGAAAATCGAGAAGTATACCATAGATTGCCAAGTTCATGTAGGTGATGGGGAGTCCCAAGGCTACATAGAGCGTCAAGAAGAGAGACAGCATGCCAGCGGCAATGCATGTTGCCTCTGCACCCCCATGCTGTGCAAAGTATCCCTTGAGTCCCCACCCTGTGGGACCGCCCAGACCCATCCGTGAACCCGTCTGTAGGAGTATGTCACCGCAAAATCCAGTGAGACATGCAGCTGCAACAATGTTCTTCATAGTAGTACTATTCATCTTCATTTTTTATAACGGGGAGTTCCTTTTGTGGGTGACTGGAACCCATGATGAGTTCCACACGTGTCTTTATATAGTGGAGTGGAACACGTACTGCAGAGTATGTCCTCTCAACAAACGTAATGTGGGAATTCATCTTTGAACAATCACCCTCAATGGTGCCCAGTTTTTCTTCAATCCGTGCAAGACGTTCATCAATTTGCTTCAAGAGGTCTTCCATTTGAAGTGTCTCCAGAATTATTTACCGCCCCGAAGCCTCAGTACCAGATGGATAGTGGATTCCTTTTGAATATTGTAATCAGCTAGGGTTCGCCCATCTTCAAGCTGCTTGCCAGCAAAAATGAGTCTCTGCTGATCAGGGGGAATACCCTCCTTGTCCTGAATCTTCGCCTTGACATTCTCAATCGTGTCACTTGACTCCACCTCCATGGTGATGGTCTTGCCAGTGAGCGTCTTTACAAAAATCTGCATTTTCTATATGAGTGTGTGCAAACTTTAAGTTCTCTTGTTAATCACAAGTGCCGTCTTTTTCGCCACCATCTTTGGATCGAGCTGCTTTTCACGTTCATACTTGGGATTGTAGTTTTGCTTGTGAAACTGCCACAGGGCTGGAGAACCTATCCTGAAGTTGTTGTGCACCTTGGCCTTGTACCAAAAGACACAGTCCTGAAGCTTGTTACTTTTGGAGGTGTTATCAAGGACAAGACACTCATAGTTCTCAGTGCATGCCGTCATCACCTGATTGAACATGTCAAAGGTGGGAAAGATGCCAAAGAAGGACTTGTACAGTTTCTCACGATTCTGAATCACATTCTCACGGAGTATAAACACATAGTCTACATTTGCTCTCAGATCAGGGGTTAAATCCATACAGTACTGCATTGTCAGCATGAAGAACAGTTTCCAGTGACGACCATTCATGAAACACTGTCGAATACACACATCCTTCATAAACTTCCTATCATACATGCAGTCATCAAGAAGAATAAACGCATTCTTATCATTGATCCCCTTCCCCACAAGATTCTTCTGACGCTGGAGCACCTTTTCAATTGCTTCACGATCATAGTCACCATATATGAACAAGTCTGGTACATATTGCTGGTAGTGGTGGTTCCCCTCCTCTGTGGCACTCATCACGATACCAGCCTGTATGTGTCTCTTGTGATACAGGATATCAGTCACCAGGGTGGACTTGCCAGTCCCTCGTTTTCCGATAAAGACACACACTTTATCATCCGCCATGCTCTCAGGCTTGAACTTTTTCAATTGTATGTTCATTAGAATCACCCTAGGTAAATTAATACTGTGTTTTAACACGATAGTTTTTATACAGTGGCATGATAATGGAAGACGACATTATTGAGAGTGCCATCAACTGTATTCAGCCCGTCATGGAGAGTGCCATCATACTGGCGGCAGAATACTCCAAGAAATGTAACCGTGATTTTGTAACTTCATCTGATTTCGACTATGCCCTGAAATACGCAGCCCGTCATCTCTTTGGAAAACACACAGGTACATTGTTCCCAGAACTCGAAAACACAGAGGATCCAGATGATATTGAAATAGTCGAGGAGACGGAGGCGTCCTTCACACGGTACACGGGTCCAGATGAACTCATGAATAGGATAAACGAATGCTACGATACATGGGAAGAGTGGAAACCTCAGGGACCCCTCGAGAAGATACTGTACAACTCAATTAAAAAAAATTCTCGGGAAGATTAATATGAGCATTTCTTACGCACCCGTCCCCTCAGGCCCTGTACCCTGGGAAGGAAATGACTTTGATTATGTATCAGACGAGGAGGAAAAGGACACGACGGACGTGGAAGAGTCTGAATGTGAGTATGATAGTGAGGACACACACAGTGAGACTGGGTCTTTGAAAATTGGCCCCACGAAATGTCGTCCGTGTAACACCACATTCCTTTCACGATATTACACGACACTTCTTCAGGAGGAGGAATATTTTTCAGAGTAACATATATATCTAAATGTCTGTTATACTCTCTGATGTCCGCACACAGTCACTCAATGCCGTCGTGGCTGGCTTTGGTTTTGCTGCTGCTCTTGCATGGCTTGACTTTATCCGATGGGTCATCAGCGCTGTCATCAAGGTGAAAGGGAATGGGGGTAGCTTTTACTTTATTTCAGCTCTTCTAACAACTCTCATTTCAGTGATTGCCGTGATGCTCATCGTTCGGTTCGGTGGTTCTGACATTAAAAAGTCATCTGCTGTATACGCCGTGACAAGATGAGCAGAATCAAACATACGATGACTACAATCGTGACAATCATACGAACCTTACTGTGACCCTTCACTGGTTCTGGTTCCTCGTCTGCTGGGTCCGCTGGGTCCGCTGGGTCCGCTGGGTCCGCTGCATCAGGTTCAGGGTCCTTGGGGGGTTCCAGTTCTTTTGGCAGACCATTCAGTTTATCAGTTGAACCTTTAATTTTCAACTTTATAAAGTGATTCCTGTTGTTGAAATCATACGCCACTAATTTGTTCCCGAGGTTGTAATACCACCGAATACGAAGACTTTGTATGTATTTTGCTGTACCCTTGTCAAAGGCATACTTGACCACGTCACCAGGTTTATAATCAATCATGTTACAGTGATGGTCCTTGAATGTGATGAGTCTTCCTATATAGATATTATTCATACTTGAAACATTTGTACTCGCCCACGTGTTTGAATTAAAACTGAAAGCATCGTTGGTTGTGTACATCTTCTTTTTACAGTCATCACCATTTGTGGTGATGCGCAATATCACATTCGTCTGTCCAATAAGTTCAATCACCCCACTTGTGAGCTGGGTTGTGGGTGTTGTGTCAATAGGTGCAAACCCCAATACGTTACATGGTGTTCCAACAGCTGTTTGACTTGTGAAACCATTCGAACCACTGTAGAATTTAAAAGAAAATGGACTCGTCCCAAGGAGATTTGAAAACGTCAGGGCAAATGTATTTGAATTGAACGTGACACTATCCACATTACTTGCGTACTGGATAAAGGAATCCTGTAAATTACTTGCCAAGTCAGCACCTGAGAAATAACTACGTTCTGTGAGCACAATCACCTGTCCATCAACCTGGAACTGTTTGTTTCCACTGTTTATTGTGTACTGTGTTGTGGATATCTTGCCAGTTACGAGTTCGAGGTATTCCACGTTGTACAGGGGTTTACTGAGGTACACAGTGTAATCATTTGGAGATGGGAACACAACTGGATCCCTCTGTGAACTATCAATCTCTATTATATGGTCATCCATATTACAATTTAATAACAATATATTTATTCTTATTAAACTTGTTGCGGTGGGCGGGAGGGGAGGACTACTGAACAACAAGGGGGTTATTTTTGAGTTGATTGACTGCAGTTGAGAGAAACTGAGATGAGGCTCGTGGATTTTCTTGGCCCTTGTATGAATTAAACTCTGACATCTGGGTGTTGGTGTAGTTCTGGGTGTACCCACCATTGACAGGGTTGAAGCGACCGTCGTACTTGTTGGTGTCGATGCGCACTGAAGAGAGGGACCCACCCTGAGCAAGTGGGTTGGCCCTGACATTCATGCGCCCCGCGTTACCTGCGCGATCAGGGTTGGAACGGTTATCAGACTGACGCATACCGTACATCTGATACTCCTCGGGGGACACGATACGCCCACCCATGAGCTGATTTTCTGGGGCGAGAAAGTGTCCACTGAAAAAATTCGTCACACCTGGTTTTGGGTTGTTCACGTGATTCAACTGAAATGCGTTACAGTCTCCTTTATTGCGGGTCGGGTCCTGTGCAAGAGTCGCGGCACCAACAAGCTTCTTGGCACCACCAAAACCCAATCCATCACCACGATGAGAAGTCTCTGCACGGGTGGTGGTGCGTTTGCTCTTCTCAAATATACCGTATTCGGTCATGGCAGTCGCGGCACCACCTTGACCCTGTCCTCTACCTGCGGTTGGGGGGAGACGAGATGGTAAGTATGCAGTCTTTGCTGGCATCTTGTGGTTCAACTCACCGATGAAACCCTGACGACCACCCGTGACGTCGGCAGCTGGACCAGAACGGCCAGGGAGGGTGGTGAGTTTGTATTCACCCACATTGGTGGGCTTTACACGAAAGAGCTGCTGATACCCACCATAGGCGGGAACCGTGGGTCCCACCCCCAAACCTGGACCCACCTGTTCTCTGCTCACGGGACCCACATTGTCCATCACCCCCGAAACGTACTGCTGACTCTGTGAATTCAAATAACTCGGGAGTCCTGCTGGATAACGATCGCGTGCAATCACATGGAATGGATTGCTCTCGAGAACCTGACCACGTGATTCATCTGGGTACATGGATCCATTGAGCGTATCCACCAACCGACCACGGTCATCATTCTGAGTAAATTCATTGTACAACGCCGAGCTTGGTACATAGGTTTCTTCTTCTTCAGTATTTTTCATCGCCAAATAAGCCAATCCAAGCAAACCAATAATTGGAATTACCGCCATCCTATTATTACTTATGAAGATAAATATCTTTGCTGAAACAAACAATTCTGAACCTGAGCCCGCGTACTCCCTGGATTTGCAGCCATCACTCGGAGTGGCTGACTGCATTTCATATCTTGGAGGGGGTGAACATTCTTTTCATACGTGTCCACATATATTTTACCAAACTGCTTGGTGGTCTGTGGACGCATCTCATCCTCCAAGGTGATGACATTGCCTGGTGCACCCTTCCCCGCCATGTAGGGTGCAGTCCCGTAGAGCATGGTATTGGGACGGCAGCATTGGTTCAGGTGACTAGCCTGTGGGTACGCGAAAACAAAGTCAGTTGCGCAATTCTCTGGGAGTGCTGGCTGTTCGAGACGTTCCAAATCTGGCTGAAGCATATAAGCCATATCTTTTTATATATTCCTACACTTTTATTTAGAACGAACCACCGTGATACCTACTTAGTCCACCCGCATCAACACCCCCAAATGCTTCCGACTGAACCCCACGGAAATTGGGGTCACATGCACGTGGGTCGTCACGGCACGTGGGTTGCGACGGTTTTCCATATAGAAACTCTGCAAATTCAGTCTGTCCATTGGGGTTGTCCCGAGCTGGATTCATGACCCACTGACGTGAGGTGGCGTACTTTTGATGATCTGGGTGCGCCGATCGTGACCTCGAGTTACCTGCAATGAAACGATCCGTCAGCATCTCATTGACTTCAGGCTTGACGGCCGAATACTCACACGTGGGAAGACGCTTCCTGTTCCAGTCGGACTGTAGAAAGTTACCCATGGGGTTTTCTGATGTAGGCATCTGACACGTGCTGGCGGTAGCTGAATATTTCATGGAGGGTGAGTTGAATATGAAATAGAGACTCCCCAAGCACGCCAGACCCACCACAAATATACGCGTGTCACGAGTATATAGATACAGAGCACATGTCACGAAGATGACAAACCGAGCTGACGCATTTATTCTCTCTACAATGTCCTTTTTCGGATCTGGCCAAATTTTAAAAACCTCCTCCTTTTTGAAGAGAACCATGGGATCATCAAAAAAGATCTTGTTCATTTATTATAATTCACTAGTTTTTTTTGTCCTGTAACATGTGGCTGAAACTTGAAAAGAGTCCCGACATGTTTCCAATCATGCTCGACGGATCCCCATCCTTCATGCTCTCGGCACACTTCTCCGCCACTGACTCAATCATACCGAGCGTCTCGGGTGGGAAGCTGGTGATGGTGGTACCCAGGATGTACAGGGTCTGGATGTACTGCCAGATGGCATCCCGCGTCGTCTGAGATATGTCACTCTGCCAATGTACACGCATGTTGAGATCCTTGAGAATGGGAATGTCATCGGCGTGTTCCGCGAAAAATGAATCATCCTTTTGCATAATCTGGGTGGAATATGCGGAACACCCATTCATGTACGCCTCTACACACTTACGTGGATTCACCTTGCGAACGAGTTCATACGAAGTACGATACTTCTTGATTGCTGATTCGCTAGGAAATGTTTTTGCAAGTTCACTCAAAAAATTGTCAAGCATTTCACACCATGCACCGATTGAAGACATCACGTATATGTATTTTTTAGACGTGTAATCTTTAAGTTAAAATGGTTCCGTTGAAATCGCTTCTTTTCCACCCGTGCCATATGCGACTACGAACCACACAAGAAGACCCACCAGAATGGCTGGTTTCGTGTATTCACTCATAGGGAGTTTTCCCTCATTGTTCATCTTTGAACGGAGGTGGATGTATGCTGCCGTGACAGCTGCGGCAAAGAGTGCTGCCCACAGAGGATGCCCGAGATAATCACCAAATTCCATAGTAGTATATTATACACTAGGTTTTGTTTCAGGTGCATCACGGAACAGGACACCATCATCCTCAGGGGAAACTCCCCTGAGTGCAATGTCCTTCGCCTCTTCTGGTGCCTCTGGGGGGACCTCTGCTGGTGGGACCTCTGGGGGGCCCTCTGGGGGGACCTCGGGGGCGGGCTCCTCTAGGTCCTCCTGAATCTCAGGGTCTTCCGTGTCATCCTCGGGATCCCCCATGTTCACATCCACCTCATCAGTGGAACCAGGGTCCTGTGAAATGTACGTCTTTAGAATCTCCTGAACAGGTATCATGTCCTGAATGGTGTTCACAATGACATTCACAAAACGTTTCGTGAGTGTTTCATCTCTCTCATGTTCTGAGATGTTGTCAGTGAATACATAGGGGTTTTTGTAAATGTCTTTTGCTGCATTGATGTATGCAGTATAAATGAACTTGTCATTCGTGGGTAGTTTCAAGGATATCTTCTTTGACTGGTTTCCAAGTCTCACAGACGAGAGTATCTTCACATTGCTCACAAATACAGCAGCAAGGAGATCATTGAACCACGTGTAGGAGTTGTTTATCCGTGTGCTCTGCTCCGAGATGAGGTAGTTGTCTGATTTCTGAATCTCCTTGAGAAGTTTCTGATACTGAATGAGCACCTGCTTCCCCTTGGACTTGGTCATAGCTTCCTGATAGATGCTCTGAAACGCCTCAATCATAAATGGACACATGATATTGCACAACTGAGCAGTATATTCCTTCTTTGCTTCAACCATGACATTTATACTGGAATCACTCATTTATGATGGAATAACATTATTGTTTTCTTAATTTGTTTGCAATCTTCTTGAGGTTTACAAATGTTGGAAACTCGTCCTCGTCTGGTGGTGGGAGTCCACGTGATGGGACCGAAGGGACGTCCTTTTTTTCCCTGATCCACGAGACGTAGAGTTCACCTGGAGTAATCCCGTAGATTGTGAAACCAGCATGTTCCAGCTGTCTCTTCATGTACTGTGTCACCTTGAGGAGATCATAAGTTGGATATCCAAACATATACGATGGTACATGAAGGAGTATCTGCTTCTGACCGAACGTCACGGCATTCCGTATCCTCCTGACGAGGTCTTCGTAAATCTTCTTGTACAGTTCCTTCTTCATGAGGTGACGTCTGTTTTCAATGTCATGAATTTCTTTTATATGAATCATCTAGTATAAACGTTGAAACTTTCTATCTCGTTAAACGGCAGAAAATTCTCTTCAAGACCCTTTTTAGGTGGGGCCTGACCCTTGTACACGTCCTGTGTCACAGCCCGAATCACCTTGCCATCGAGCACATCCACATCGAGACCCAACACAAAAGGATACGTGGAACTAGTCACCATGAACATGAAACGGCAACGGTAAATCACGCTATCAGTCTCATTATGTTTGAGTTTTGAAATCTTGGAGGTTTCAATAGGGTACACACAAAAATTAAACTTGGTCTTGAGAAATTGCTGTATAACCTGAATATTCTCATTCACAATGTCATACGTTATACCATCCTTGGCTGACACATCAGTAAATTTGGTCATGTCAGGGTTTCCAGCTGAATAATCGAGAAAGGTGTCAGTGTCAGTCACAGGCTTTTTGTATCCAGAAAATCCAAACATCTCCTGAAAATTTTCACGCTTCGGTTGAAACACAAAGAGCAGAAACACTACGACAAGAAATAGTAACCAATACATTTATTATATCGCGTTAAAAAAATTCTATATTTCTTTTAGACATAGTAATATGGCAGCAGTTCTTGTGTTCAGCCCAAAATGTAAGCACAGCAATGACATTATGCGTTTTGTCCAAGATCACACCGTGTTACAGAATCTTGTCCAGTACCACAATGTCCATACAGGTGGTATACCGTCACCAAAGATTACCCATGTCCCCACCATGATTACGAAGAATGGTAAATTTCTCGTCGGTGCCGAAATCAAAGCATGGCTCACTTCTCTCCTTCCCAATGACATATCAAATTGTACCCTGGGCGCCTGTTCAGTTGGGGGTAGTCTGATTGACAGCGTCGACGAGGAGGGTGACTATTTCAGCCTCAACAACTATGGTCAGTCCCTCCAGCCCGTGTTGACACAGGAGATTCAGGACAAGATTAACAAGAATGTATCAGATGCATTTAGTAAATATAATAAAGATTAACCACGTGTACTCTGTAATGAAATTGAAAACCGTGCAGGCAACTGCTGTGAAATCGTTGTTTGAAGTTCTCAAGGATATACTCAATGACATCAATATCTACTTTACTCCGACGGGTATTAAGATTTCGACGTTGGACACGGCACGTGCAGCGTTGGTTGATATCTTTCTGTCGTCTGATAATTTCGAAGAGTACGAATGCAAAGAAGAACGACTCGCCGCAGGTGTGAACATCACCAACACATTCAAACTCCTCAAGACCATATCAGTGAATGACACCCTCGTGATGGAGATTGAAGACCGTGAACATCTCAGGATTCGGATCGAGAATGTTCAGAAAAAGACCAGTACGTCCTTCAATCTCAAACTCCTCGATATTAATGAAGATTTCATCGAGATTCCCAAGACGAACATGACTGTGGTGACAACCATGTCCTCGGTGGATCTCCAGAAGATTTGTCGTGACATGAACAACATCGGAACTGAGGTGACCATCTCACGGAACAAAGCCATCTTTGGCATCACATGTGAAGGTGATTTTGCAGATCAGAAAACATACATCGAGTGCGCAGATGATCAGAACTTTACTGAACATATCGAGGGGACATATTCTCTCAAATATATCAACATGTTCACAAAAGCAACCAACATGTGCTCCATCGTTCAGATTATGCAGGAGGAACAGAACCGTTTTCTCATCCTGAAATACAACATTGCCAACTTGGGGGAACTCCACTTTTACGTGGCTAACAAGGTGGACGAATAAAACTATCCGCTGGTACAATGTACTCCTTGTTGAGGAGATTTACAATCCGAAGAAATTTGAAATCATCAAATGTAAACATGTCATTTGGGGTTACATCCTGATTGAAAAAGTCGTTATACGGTCCAGCGTATTTTTTAATCTTTCCAGTCACGTCATGTACATATTCAAGATCCTCATCCAGGAGACTGGCGGATTTTATAGGGACTATAAACCGAACACCTGTATTCTCTCGTGCGGGTGGCCACTTGTAGTTCATGTCACGTGTGAAGAATCTGTACGTTCTGTTGCCATACAGATATGTCAGTGACACCACACACTTCTCCACCGAAGTTGGTATGGCAATGTCACCAACTGTGCCTTCACGTGCATACGGTGTAATGTCCGTACTGTGCCACGTCTCAGTCTCGTCATCCCAGTACTTGACCTCTTCTTTGAAAAGTGGGTCAAATTCCAAATCCTCCTGGGTTACTGGTACATGCACATAATCCAGATGTCCCTTGATAATCTTGTAATCTGGGCGGTAAAACAGAAATCGTCGGATGAAATGCATCACATGTGCGTACAAGAACAAGAGAAACATAATTAAAACTATATGATGAGTACTCTTTAAATATGGAAGGTAATTTCATGACACGGTACGAAAACAAACTCAACAGTTTTGAAACTGAAGATGAGAGGAATGACTACATCCTCAAGTGCGTACCGTTCATCCTCAAGTACACCAGTGAAATCGATATTCCCGAAGAGACGAATAGCATCTTTAACATGAAGATTACCAAGGGGAAACAAAAACAGGATATATACAATACATATCTTGAAAAGGTGGAGGATGTTCTCCAACCACGGTCCGCCACATCGCGTCGCAAAAATATATTTGTATGTGAAGGATGCAGGTCTGAAAATGTCATCATCGACTCCAAGACCAATGAACTCGTATGCACCGACTGTGCCGTGACAGTGCCATGGGTCAGTGAAGAGCTCACGTACCGTGAAGAACAAGAGACTATGGATACCGTGGTTGCCTATTCGTACAAGAGGGACAATCACTTTAACGAGTGGCTCTTACAATTTCAAGCTCAAGAACAGACCAACATACCCACCGAGGTTATCGACCAACTGAGGAGTGAGTTTAAGAAGATGAAGATTAAGAAACTTGATGAGATTACCCACGCCAAGGTGCGCACCCTTCTCAAGAAACTCAAACTCAACAAGTACTATGAACACGTCCCATACATTTCAAACATTCTCAACGGCATCAACCCTCCGAAGATGACACATGCACTAGAGGAGAGACTCCGTCGCATGTTTCAGGATATTCAGGAACCCTTTAACAAGCACTGTCCAGAGATTCGCAAGAATTTCCTGAGCTACTCCTATGTGCTCTACAAATTCTGTGAACTCCTGGGGGAGGATGAGTTCCTGGACTGCTTCCCCCTTCTTAAATCAAAAGAGAAACTCCACCAACAAGATGTCATTTGGAAAAACATATGTCATGAACTGTCCTGGGAGTACATACCAACTATATAAAGAAACTGTGTCCTAGAGGACTAGAACACGATGGAACGATGCATACGTGATGCTATTTTTCATATTGATTGTGCCAAGCAGGCACTCGAGGCGAGTCTTGAAAATCCCGTGGCGTGGGCCCAGGATTCTGATCATTCGGATACACTCATTGCTCGCCTCCTCCCTCTGATGACACTGATGAGCGTGACACTTCCTCGAATTCACAATCCTGTGCCGTCTCCATCTGTGGAAAGTTCACAAGAAGAGCATTCTGAAGACCCGTCAACTTCATATAGTTCCGAACCTGCATCGAATTCTGAGCCGTGAGGGACCGCGTCGCCTTCAGTTCAACCAATACCTCCCCACACACTACGAGATCACCTCTTAGATTTCCTATTGTATGTTTTTCGAATACAATAGGAATGATAACTTCCGTCTCATAGGGGATACCATTCTGTCTCAAAAGTACCTCCATGGCATTGTGGTAGACTCGTTCACTGTACCCAGGTCCAAGGGTACGGAAGACACGTGTGCACAGCTCGCGTATTTTACTCATTTCTTAGCTAACGTCTCAATTTTTTAAGCGGGTCGAAGACGTTTACGCTGCCCAGTTGCTGGATTGATGAGTACGGGTGGTCCGTTATTGGGAACCACGAGAACTTGTGATTTTTTCTTTTTTCGTGTAGTTGATAGATTCACCGTTTTTGTGACTTGACGTGGTGGGGGTGTTCCTTTATCAGTTGACACAGTTGACACTACACTGCTTGAGTTGCGACCCTGTACCGCATTGATGATGGACTGTGGTGCACCTCCCTGTTTCAGAATTTCAGCTATTTTTTTAGGAACTACACCTTTTTTAAGAAGAGAATTAAATATAGGTTTTACATCTGGGCGCAACAGTCGTGCATTCGTCACACTTGGAGTGAATTGGCCACCCTTCTTTGATAATGACACAGCCGCTTTATAATTCCTCACAAGTTCCTTATTCATGGTATCTTTAAAATTAGTATTCACAAGTTTATTCACATTCTTGTTATTGAGTGTTCCATTGCGTACCATCTTCACGATGTCCCCCAGGGAACCAATACTCTTCAGTTGTTGAACAGTCATTTTGGGGTTTCCTTTTTTCACAATTTCATGTATTCTGTTTACATTCTCTTTCACAGGATTGTTCTGTATGTTTTTGAGTAGCATGTTGAGAGTATCCTGGTTCACTCCAAGAGTGTTGTTCAGTTTACCCCTCGTTCGAATCTCTGCACGAGCCTTGTTGTTCCCGTACTCTGCTAATTTTTTGAGTGGTACATAGGTGTAACCGAGTGTTTTGGCTGCAAGCTGTTTCTTTGTCATTAGACCAGTCGTTCTCCAATTATCTGGATTATACGAATTCATGAATATTTGTTTACTCCTGTCAGGGTCAGTACCCGTGTTGAAATTTTCGTAATATCGAGCTATCAGTTCTTGTTTTTGTTTATTCAGATTCAACCCAAACGATTCTATATTTTTGAGAAGAGCAGTTCTCCTATTTATTTCTTGTTGTATTTCTCGGTTCGTATTGTTGAGTGAATTTTTAGATTTTGAAGCCTCTATCTGTTTCGTGAAATCAGATTTTCTATATTCAGCTAAAGCCTTTGAATTTTCCACCTTTTTTGTCAAGTTTGCTTTTTGTCGTGCCAATTGTATCGCGTTCTCAATGTTACGGGTATTTTCAGTAGTTGTTTTGATTCTGTTTATCTTATTTAGAATATCACTGTTCGTTGTCTGTGTTCTAAATTTATTTTTAAATGATTCGAGACTACGTGCTGTACGAGCCGCGCGCAGTTCTTCTTCCAGCTTCATGAAGTTATCATTCACTTTAAGTTGTCGAGCTTTATTTTGAAATCTAGTACGTTCCGTATTATTTTGCAGGTTTTTCACATTTTCTAAAAATGCGGCACGCTTTTTTTCAAGTTCTTCTTCCGCCTTCCTCAGATTGTTTGCCGCCTTGGCCTCTTCCGCCTTCTTTGCAGCGTTGGCCTCTTCCGCCGCCTTCCTCAGGTTGTTTGCCTTCTTGGCCTCTTCCGCCTTCTTTGCAGCGTTGGCCTCTTCCGCCGCCTTCCTCAGGTTGTTTGCCTTCTTGGCCTCTTCCGCCTTCTTTGCAGCGTTGGCCTCTTCCGCCGCC
>Ga0181347_1000063_pt1 | contig 30738 bp, 48 predicted proteins | sample Su13VDMM110SN_FD_130102 | JGI IMG/M metagenome (GOLD analysis project Ga0181347, IMG submission 130102) | Freshwater viral communities from Lake Michigan, USA - Su13.VD.MM110.S.N | ecosystem: Environmental > Aquatic > Freshwater > Lake | place: USA: Michigan | collected 2013-07-16
ACTATCTAATGCATAATAAGCAAGATGTGGATGAGATGGAAGAAGAAGCAGTTGTAGAAGGTTATACTGAAGACGATATAGCTAATGGTGGTACTGTTATCTATAAGCATGATGGTAAGCATTATATGTCTAAAGTATCCCACAAGTCTGGTAGCGGTGCTAGTACTCAAATACATACTACCTCTAGTCTTGGCCATAAAATTAAATTAAATCAAGTTGTTTCTACTGATGCTTCTGATTGGAATAAATTTAAAAATATTAAAGAAGAAACCGTTGTTGAAACCAAAGGTGCTCCTAAAGGCTTTCACTTTACCAAAGATGGTAAACTCAAGCGCGGGGATGCGGATCAAGACGGTAATGGGGGACCTATGCTCCGTACTGATCCATTAGACAAACAACGTAATAAAATACCTGCAGTATCTGAAGGTGAGCACCTTTGTGCCAAACACGTATACTCAAATATGTTTGGAGAAGGTGTAGTTGTAGACGGTCTTCACGCTGAACCAGATGATCAAGGTAACATTGAATGGTATGCCGTTCAGTTTGATGAAGGCATTAAAAAGGTATTTACAGAAAAATTAGAAATAATGGTTGCCGAATATCATGGCAACCACAAAAAAAAGAGAATGACAAATGGCAGATAAACGAACTTTAAAAGTAACTGCAGCCCAGGCTGCTTTTGCAATAGTAGGCTCTGGTAGTGCTAATATTAGTATTTACGATGCCCTCCACTCCAATCAAACAATTGATGCCGCTAACGTACAACTGACTATTACCGATATTGCCTACGATGTAGCTAATTCAGCTAACATAACAAGAGGTGGTAATTTAGTATTTGCGTGTAATGCAGGCCAAAATGAGTTAAATCTTTCTGATTCCTTTGGCGCTGTGCTTAATCTCAACTCAAGCGCAAACGTTGAGGTTAATCTTGGTGCTGTACAAGGTACTATTATTATACAGTTCTCAAAGACAGCTGGATACAATGTTCCAAACAGACAAAATCAAGGACCGGGCTCACTATGAAGTTAATTACTGAACAACTATCTAGTGTCCAATATCTAGTTGAAAAAACAGAAGACGGCACAAAAAACATTTTTATCGAAGGTATTTTTATGCAGGCAGAAAAGCCTAATAAAAATGGCCGCATGTATCCAAAAGGTATCATGGAGAAAGAGATTTCTAGATACCAAGAGCTTATAGGAGAAAAAAGATCTTTAGGTGAACTAGGTCACCCTCCTAACCCACAAATTAATCTTAACCAAGTATCTCATCTAATCACCGGTTTACGGTTTGAGGGAAATGATATAATGGGTAGAGCAAAGATTTTAGATACACCCATGGGCAAGATCGCAAAGAATTTTCTTGAAGAAGGAGTTCGATTGGGGGTATCTTCAAGAGGGCTTGGTTCTTTAAAGGAAAAAAACGGTATTAACGAAGTACAAGATGACTTTCACCTTGCCACAGTTGATATTGTTGCTGACCCAAGCGCACCCGATGCATTTGTACAAGGCATTATGGAATCCGCTGAATGGATACTGGATAACGGGGTATGGAAAACAGTACAAATTGAGCAGGCTCAACAAGCAATTAGAAAAGCTTCCAAGGCGGATCTAAGTATAGTGAAATTACAGATATTCGAATCGTTCTTACGAAGTATCAAATAATTTAACCGTATAAATATAACATAAACAAACCCTCTTAGGAGAAAACGGATGTCAGTCGAAAATAAAATTAAGGAGTTGCTTACTCGTACAAACGTTAAGCAACAACTGACTGAAGAATCTAAAGAGGATCTTGCTGCAGCTGGTATGGCTGACACTGGCGCAAAGGCGGCTATGAAAATGTCCAAGGACACTTCAAAAGCTGCTACTGCTGCCATTGCCGGTGATACAACACAACCCAAGCAAGGTTCATCTAAAGATGCTTCATTCACAGAGACAGATGAGGATACAGAGAACTTAGGTTCAAAGAACGCTATGTCTGTATCAAAAGATACCTCACTTCCAAAATCTAAAGGTGATGCTAAGTCTGTAAAGACCGCCGCTATGGAAGAGACAGAAGAATCTATTGAATGGGTAATTAATGAAGAAGATGAAGACAATGTTACAGCTAAAGTTGCTGGACATAAAATTACTCTACATAGAGGCTTAAGTGACTCAGGAACAAGTGATACCTATACCCTTCACCACCCGTCTGGAGATAAAAAAGTTAAAATTAGTTTTAGCAAGCACGGAGATGGCGATGAAGTACATGGCGAGAAAGTAAATCAGGCTTTTGGTCTAGATTCAAAGCATAAGCTAGGCCATAAAATTGCCGGCTCAATGAACGGTATGGGTGGGGTATCTAAATTCCAAGAATCTGTTGACATTAAAGGTCAACTAGACTCTATCTTTGGTGAAGATCTTTCCGAAGAATTCAGAACAAAAGCCACTTCAATTTTCGAAGCCGCCGTTATTGCTCGAGTTAACAACGAGATGGAAAAGGTAACCTTAAAACTAGAAGAGCAAGCAGATCGTGATCTTGCTGAATTTAAAGAAGGTCTAGTTGAAAAAGTTGATTCATATCTTAACTATGTTGTTGAGCAATGGATGGAAGAAAACGCCATAGCTGTTGAATCTGGTCTTCGTACAGAAATTGCTGAAGACTTCATCACTGGTCTTAAAACACTCTTTAAAGAACACTACATTGATGTTCCAGAAGAGAAGTATAATGTACTAGATGAGCTTCAAACTAAAGCCGAACAATTAGAAGCTGATCTCAACGAAGCTATACAATCTAATGTTCAAACTTCAAAAGAGTTAACAGAACTAAAACTGTCTAAGATTTTTGAAGAACAAACTAAAGATCTTGCCGCTACAGAAGTTGAAAAACTTAAAAAGCTAGTAGAGGGTGTTGATTTTGAAAATGAAAGTCTTTACCGTGAAAAAGTAGCTGTAATTAAGGAAAATTATTTCCCTAAGTCGGCTCCTAAATCCCCGGAGAAGATGCTCGTAGAAGAAAGCGGTACAAATCCGGCTGCTTTTGACAATCCTGTTATGACAAAGTATGTTCAAGCTCTAGCAAGAACAGTCAAAACTCGCTAATTTATAAATATCAAGTATAATCCACAAAGGAGAAGGTAATGTACCTATCAGAACAACTACAGGAAAAATGGGGCGCGGTTATTAATCATGCCGATCTTCCTCAAATCAAAGACAGCTATAAGCGGACCGTTACTGCGGTTCTTCTAGAGAACCAAGAAAAGGCTCTTCGTGAAGATCGTCAGATGATGTCCGAAGTAGCTCCCGCTAACAACTCTTTCGAGACAGCTGGTATCGATCGCTATGATCCTATCATGATTGGTCTCGTACGTCGCGCAATGCCAAACCTAATGGCATATGACATCTGCGGTGTACAGCCAATGACTGGTCCAACTGGTCTAATTTTCGCAATGCGTTCCGCCTACGGTAACGTACGTACAGACGCCGGTATTACCGAGGCCTTGTACAACGAAGCAGATACAGACTTCTCGTCTTCTGGTTTCGATGCAAACTACTCTGGTACACCTAAAAATGGTACTCATGCAGGTAACAATCCAGTTGATGGTGCTTACACAACTGGTAAGGGTATGACGACTGCTGAAGGTGAAGCACTCGGTGATTCTGCTTCCAACGCTTTTGGTTCAATGGCATTTGCAATTGACAAGACAACAGTTACAGCTAAGACACGTGCTCTAAAAGCTGAATACACTCTAGAGCTTGCTCAAGACTTAAAAGCAGTTCATGGTCTTGACGCTGAAAGCGAATTGTCCAACATTCTTTCGCAAGAAATTATGTTTGAAATTAACCGTGAAGTTGTTCGTACAATCTACACTGTTGCTAAAGCAGGTTCGCCTTCTACAGCAACTGCAGGTACTTTCAACCTTGACGTTGATTCTAACGGTCGTTGGTCTGTTGAGCGCTTCAAAGGCATCTTGTTCAACATTGAACGTGATGCTAACCACATTGGTCAAGACACTCGTCGTGGTAAAGGTAACTTCATCGTTTGCTCGGCAGACGTTGCTTCCACACTCTCGATGGCTGGTGTTCTAGACTATACTCCTGCATTATCAACTAACTTAAATGTTGATGATACAGGTAACACTTTTGCTGGTGTGTTGAACGGTCGTATGCGAGTTTAAGTTGACCCATACTCTGCCAACCTTGGTGCTGCATCCCAGTTCTACGTTGTTGGTTACAAAGGTACTTCACCTTACGATGCCGGTATTTTCTACTGCCCTTACGTACCTCTACAAATGGTTCGTGCAGTTGATCCTACTAGCTTCCAGCCAAAAATCGGCTTCAAGACTCGTTATGGTATGGTAGCAAATCCTTACGTTACAACAAACGCAAACAGCGCAGTTGCTGACCAAGATACATTTACTGCTAACCGCAACCAGTACTATCGTCGTTCTAAAGTAGTCAACTTAATGTAATTGACGAAACCGACGAAGATCGGGTTTAAAAGAGGGTCAGAAATGACCCTCTTTTTTTTGTGGATAAATAATCGATACATTTAATGAGGAGCATAGATGGCTTACACACCTAATATATCAACAGTACTGGCTGATGTAACCAATGGTTCCCCAGCCGTATATAATTATCTAAGACCTAATGCGTTTAGATTTACTATTAAAGACCTTCCCAACGTAGCATATACTTGTCAGTCAGCAAACCTACCGTCGCTGCAATTAGGTTTCGCCGTTCAGCCAACGCCGTTTCTAGACATTCCAAGAATAGGTGATAAAAATACATTTGGTGAGTTTACAATTAGGTTTTTAATTGCGGAGGATATGTCAAATTATTTGGAATTATTTGAATGGCTTATTGCACTTGGCTTTCCAAACAACTATAATCAATATAAAGCGTTTACAGGAGAGAGGTTGAGTCGGTTTCCATTCTATAAAAATTCTAGAGGAGATACAGAGGCTTTGGGATATTCAGATGGTACATTAACCATTTTAGATAGCAATAATGTACCTAAAACTAATATAATGTTGAGAGATCTATTTCCTGTCTCAGTAGAGGCATTGGACTTTGAAGTAACAAGTTCTGCTGTAGATTATTTTGTAGGGATAGCTTCATTTAAGTATACTTCCTTTACTATTGAAGCTTTATAATATTAACTTGGAGTTAAATAATGAGTAATGTAAAACAGATGCGCGTTGATTTGAATGAAATGCGTAAGAATAAATTCTTTGTTGCTACCCCATGCTATGGCGGTCAGCTTATGGAGCCCTATTTCCGCTCTGTAATTAAAATGATGACCTTTTTCAATCAAAATCAAATACCATTGGCGTTTGGTACTATTGCTAATGAGTCTCTAGTAACACGAGCTAGGAATGTTCTTCTTGCGTACTTCCTCTCTTCCGATTATACCCATCTATTTTTTATTGATGCAGATATAGAATTTCAAGTAGAAGACGTCATTAAATTATATGCACATGATAAAGATGTTATTGTTGGAGCGTATCCTAAGAAAGGGGTATCATGGCAGCGTATTAAGGATAATATGCAGTTACCCGAGAGCGGTACCAAGCAATTTACAGACAAGGAAATTGCTTCATTTGGTTCTGACTATGCTATTAACTTCAAATTCTCCAATCGCGAAGAAAGAACTATCCAGATTGAAAACGGCGTAGTTAAACTTCATGATGCCGGTACTGGGTTTATGATGATTAAGCGTGAAGCTATTCTTAAAATGCTTAAAGCATATCCTGAGTTGAAGTATAATAATGATGTACAGATTAATAATGCTGACATTACAGATAACTTTTACGCGTTATTTGATACGATGATTGATCCAATTGATAGACGGTATCTTTCCGAAGATTATACCTTCTGTCGTCGTTGGCAAGAAATTGGCGGTGATATCTGGTTAGATCCTTCTATCTCTCTTAACCATTACGGTCATTTCTGCTTCCAGGGTAACCCATCAGCTATTATTCAATGGGGTCCCCAGACCGAACAACCTCCAGTATTACTTCCCAAGGAAGAAATTAAAGTTCTAGACTTACCCGATTAACTTTAACTTTAAATTATGAAACTGACTGAAGTACAAGATGAATGGATTAAAGACTCTACGATCGATGAGTTAAACCTCGGTCGTGAGTCAACCCGGGTACCTACTCTTCACGCCAAATATCTTACCAGTCTTTCTAAGGTTAAGCTACAATTACGAAAAGTAGAGTCTGATTATTATAATACCAGACGCCTTAAGTATCGATATTATAGAGGGGAGATGTCACGTGAGGAGTTGGCTGTACTCGAGTGGGAGCAATTTCAAGGAAATAAACCTCTAAAGAACGAAATGGATGAGTTCTTACAATGTGATAAGGACTTAATTGAATTACAAGATAAAGTAGAATATTTTAAAACTGTAATTTATACATTAGAGCAGATACTTAGATCTATTAACTCAAGAACCTGGGACATAAAAACTGCAGTCGAATATATGAAATTTACTAACGGTATGATGTAATGGCTAACATTATACTTTCTAAGAAAAATGAAGTATATTTAAAAGTACAAGCTGATCCTTCTATTGCTCAGGAAATATCAGATCATTTTACATTTGAATCCCCGGGAGCAAAATTTCACCCATTAGTTCGTAATAAGGTTTGGGATGGAAAAATCAGACTATTCTCCATGCTTACAAAAGAGTTGTATGTCGGTCTGCTTGGCTATCTAGAGCATTTTTGCGAGGTTAATGGTTATACTATAGATTATGAACAATACCATCAGCAATGTGATGCTGTTACTCCTGAAATAGTAAGTAAGTTTGTTGATGAACTTAACATATCATTACCAAACAATGCCTCTGTTAGAGAGTATCAGCTTGATGCAATATATCAGGCTATATCCAATGGTAGACATCTTTTACTATCACCAACTGGGTCAGGTAAGTCTCTTATCATCTACTGTCTTCTTAGATGGAATGAGAAGTTCGGGCGAAGGCAGATCATCCTAGTACCTACTACGTCGTTGGTAGAGCAGATGTACTCAGATTTTCAGGCATACTCTCAAAATAATGGATGGGAAGTCTCTCATAATTGCTCTAGAATATATTCAGGCCACTCTAAGGAAGATCTTCTACCAATAGTTATTTCAACATGGCAGTCGGTTTATGAGTTACCTAAGAAATGGTTTGAGAGTTATGAGGTAGTATACGGTGATGAGGCTCATACGTTTAAAGCTAAGTCCCTGACTGGTATCATGCATAAGATGGTTAATACACCTTATCGAATAGGAACAACTGGTACCCTGGATGGTACGAAAACCCATCGACTGGTGCTAGAAGGATTATTTGGGCCGGTATATAAGGTGACTACTACCAAGCAGTTGATGGATAACGATCAATTGGCAGAACTTAAAATATTTGCATTAGTTTTAGAGTATACTGATGATATAAAAAAACAAAACAAAGAACTTAAGTACCCTGAAGAAATGGATTTTTTATGTGGACATGAGCCAAGAAATAAATTTATTAGAAATCTTGCTCTTTCTCAAAAAGGTAATACATTAGTTCTATTTCAGTATGTAGAGAAGCATGGTCAAATTCTACATGACCTAATTCAATCTAAGGCGGCAGAGAATAGAAAAATATTTTTCGTATACGGCGGTACAGATACCCATCAACGGGAACTAACTCGAAGTATTACAGAGAAAGAAAATGATGCAATTATTATAGCATCTTACGGAACTTTTTCTACTGGTATAAATATTCGTAATCTTCATAATATTATTTTTGCATCACCTACAAAATCTAGGATTCGCAATCTTCAATCTATCGGTAGAGGGTTAAGACTCGGGGATGATAAACCCCATTGCAATCTTTATGATATAGGGGATGACATGACATGGAAGTCTCGAAAGAACTATACATTAATGCACATGATTGAACGAATAAAGACTTATAATGATGAGCATTTCGAATATAAACTGGTAAAGGTTGCAATTTAATGTATTGTAAATTCTTAAAGCTTTCTAATGGGGAGGATCTTATAGTCTCCACTGATGATGAGTGTATGAGTTTTAAAGGTAAAGAATTTATTGACGTAGTTGACCCAGTACAAATCAGTACAATGAGATTTCCTCGTGGTAACAGGCTCGTTGAAACATACATCTTGCAACCGTGGATAAAAATGGGTGCTCCAGATATAGTAAGGATACCGACTCACAGTATTATAGTTGCTGTAGATGTTAATAATTCTGCCTTAGAGCAATACAAGCAGTATGTAGAAGAAAGTAGTAGTAAATTCTCAATGCATGAAGAATCGAATACTGATAACAGTAAAGATGAAATGTACGAAGAATTAATGGATGCATTATTAGGTGACGCAACGGAAGAGGAAGATGACGGAAACACAAGATCAAATACAACCTACCACTGAGAGACGCTTTGGTGAGAAGCCAAAACCTGCTCATTACGTTGATAATAAACAGTTCTTAGCGGCTTTAATTGATTATCGAGCGCAAGTAGTAGAGGCGGAAAAGCAAGGCCTTGAAAGACCAAGGGTGAGTAATTATCTCGGAGAATGCTTTATAAAAATAGCTACCCACCTCTCATACAAGTCCAATTTCATTAACTATTCCTTTAAAGATGATATGATTTCTGATGGAATAGAGAATTGCCTTACTGCTGTAGGTAAGTTTGACCCTGACCGGTCCTCTAACCCGTTTGCATATTACACACAAGTAATTTACTTTGCATTCGTAAGACGAATACAAAAAGAAAAAAAGCAACAAGCTACAAAATATAAGTTTCTTGAAAATATTGATATTGACCAAATCATTACTCAAGCTGAGGGTAACGAGGAGATGGTAAATCATCTTTTAGAAATGGTACGTAAACAGAGCGATAGTATCGACCCTGCTCGTAAAGAGATTAAGCAGTCGATGTATAAAAAGAAAAAGGTAGAAAAATTACCGAACTTGCTTGATAATTTAGAATAAATAACATATAATATTATGATATAGTGAGTTAGGTGCCCTTCCACCTATTCTTAAATAACTAGGAGCTATTTTGCAGAAGACTGTAATTATAGGTAAAGGTAAGGTCGGTGAAGCTACGGCCCAGACCCTTACTAGCCCAGTAGAGTTTTATGACCCCGCAAAGGGGTACCTTATACACAACTTTCAAGATTTCGATCTTGCTATCGTTTGTGTAGATACTTTACGAACATCCCCCGAAGATCACGAAACCGTTAAGGGTGTCTTGAGCATGCTTCAAGATAAATCGTTTAATGGTGTTGTGGCTATTAGATCTACTGTTAGTCCTAGTTTTGTTGACTACATGGAATCTACTTACAGCCTCAACGTTGTACTGTTTCCTGAATTTATGAGACAGACGGACGATCTTAAAATGGATACACCGTGGATTGTCGTTCTGGGTGGTGCACCAGAACATACAGCTCTATTAGACGAGTATCTGTACAAAAATAATTACTACACTGATCCATCCCTCTCCCATCGCGTCTCGGCTAAAGAAGCAGCTATAATTAAGCTCTGTCAAAATGCTGGTCTAGCAACTAAAGTCATATTTTATAATATGGTTAATGAGTTGTGTGAAAAGTATAATGCAGATTATGATAAAGTTAGAATCGGGGTTGGAGCAGATCAACGGGTCGGTATTCAATACTCAGTTGTTCCTAGCCCGGATGATGGGCTCAAAGGCTTTAAAGGCCATTGCTTACCTAAAGACGTAGGGTGTCTGGCAAGTATTGAAACCCATGGTTTCTTTACAAAAATTTTAGAAATTAACAAACAGTTAGGAAGATAAATGTCGAAGATTAAAATAGCCGAATTATTTTACTCTATTCAGGGTGAGGGTCGGTACATGGGTGTTCCCTCAGTATTTTTACGTACATTTGGTTGTAACTTTAAGTGTGCCGGCTTCGGCATGCCGCGTGGTGAACTGAGTAAAGAGGTTGAAGATATTGCAGAAGTTGTACATATGTTCAATGACTATAAGGAATTACCCCTTGTAAGCACAGGATGTGATAGTTACGCTAGCTGGCACCCATCGTTTAAAAATTTAAGCCCTATGCTTGAATCTGACGCTATCGTAACACGTATTAAAGAAATGCTACCGTATAACCAATGGCGGGATGCTCATCTGGTAATTACCGGTGGTGAGCCTTTACTTGGCTGGCAAAGAGCATACCCGGATTTGCTCGAGCATAAAGAAATGAGAGACTTGAAAGAAATTACATTTGAGACCAACGGTACGCAAGAACTAACAAAAGAGTTCAAAGAGTATCTAGAAAGATGGGGCTGGGGCCATCCAGGCAATCTAGACAGACAAATTACCTTCTCTGTTTCTCCTAAGCTATCAGTGTCTGGGGAAACGTGGGAAGACGCAATTAAGCCCGAAACAGTTGCAGAATATGAAAATATCGGTTATACTTACCTTAAGTTTGTAATTGCAACCCCAGAGGACGCTGAGGAAGCAGAAAAAGCAACTGCTGCCTATCGTGCCGCCGGTTTTAGAGGTCACGTATACTTAATGCCTGTAGGGGGTGTTGAATCTGTATACGCTCTTAATAATAGAAACGTAGCTAACCTGGCAATGAAAATGGGTTATCGTTATAGTGATCGACTACAGGTTCCTTTATTTAAGAATGAATGGGGTACTTAATGATTGATACTAAAGAAGTAGTATCTTACGAGAGGATTCTAATTAATCTACTGTTTAGAGCATACCCTTATCTAAAGAAAAGAAGGGATGAAAATCCAGAGCCAGATCTAGTTAATATCGTAGATAAAATAGAAACCTTAATGCATATAGAACACGGAGACTTTTCATGAGCTTACAAAAAAATAAATGTGATGCCGAACTTGGCTATAAAATTGAAGAATTCTTAAGAGAGAAAGGCGTACATACGCCCTCCTTAATCGATCCCCTTCTTAAGAAAGACGAATATAAGATTAAGAAGATTGAGAAGTATTTTACTATTGTAATGGAAACCCTAGGGCTTGATCTTACCGACGACTCACTTATGGATACTCCTAAGAGGGTAGCTAAAATGTACGTCAATGAGATCTTTTGGGGTCTTAAGCCTGAGAACTTCCCTAAATGTACCGTTATCGAAAATAAGATGAGGTACGATGAAATGGTAGTCGAAAGAGACATTACAATGATGTCTAACTGCGAACATCACTTTGTAACTATCGACGGTAAGGCCCATGTGGCATATATTCCTAAAGATAAGGTACTTGGTCTATCTAAACTTAATCGTATCGTAGAATATTTTTCTCGCAGACCTCAGGTACAAGAGCGTATTGCCGAGCAAGTATACTGGGCTTTAGTTTATATCTTAGGTACCGAGGATGTCGCGGTAGTAATTGAAGGAGTACATTACTGTGTTAAGTCACGAGGGGTGGAAGATCATTCATCGTCAACCATTACAGCCAAGCTTGGTGGGTGCTTCCGTAGTGAGCCCGAGGCAAGAGCTGAGTTCATGTCTTTAATTAAGAAGTAATGGTCTGGTACGCTAACTCCCAAGGTCGCTATGGTGCAAGAGGTGCCAAGGGTGACTTGGGAGAATCTATTGTATGTGAATATTGTAAGGTAAATAACATTCTTTTTGAAGATAAAAACGATAGAACCAGCCAGGTTGTTCTTAAAATAGATTGCATTATTAATGGTACTCTTGTTGATGTAAAGTCAAACTACTATAAAGGCCGTCTAGCAGTCGAATTATGGACTAAGAGTAACCAACCGGGCTGGCTTTATAATACCACTGCAGAAGAAATTTATGGGGTAGATGTGGATACTAAATCTATCTACCGTTATAATGTTGAAGAAATGAAACAGTATGTTAAAGAAAATAAATCCCACGCTAAAAAGAGTCAAAAAGGTGATGTGTTAATGTGGGTTTCAGTAGCAAATATATCAATTATTGAACAAATACAATGAAAATATCCCACGAATCCCCTCTATCGCTACTTGCGACCTCAAGACAATACAACGACTACGATTATGCTCTAGTACACCTATTTGAAGAGCTCCCTGATTATTATAAATTTTTTAAAGAATCATTAGAGCAGGGTAGGCATGTAATTTTAGATAACTCTATCTTCGAGTTAGGTACTGCTTTTGATCCTAAAGAGTACTCTGAATGGATTAAAAAGCTAAAGCCTACAGAATACATTATACCCGATGTATTAGAGGATACTATGGGTACTATGGATAATGCTCTTGAATGGAAAGAGAAATATCTAGATGAGATGACTATGATAGGTACTAAGTCTATTGGTGTCGTTCAGGGTAAGAGCTATAATGAACTTGTTCAATGTTATCAATATCTAGATTCAGTAATAGGTGTTGATAAAATTGCAATCTCGTTTGATTATTCCTATTATCGTGAAGTATGTCCTCATCCAAATAAATGGATGGCTTATACACTTGGTCGTGTACAAACTTTAACTAGAATGTTAACTGATGAAATTATTAATAAAGATAAACCTCACCATCTCCTGGGTTGTGCATTACCTGTTGAGTTTTTCTTCTATCGTGATGGGTTTAATTGGATCGATACTATTGACACGTCCAGTCCTATCGTACATGGTTTGTGTGATGTTGTCTATGAGCCTGGTGGTATTATTAATAAGCAGTCCATTAAACTCGTCGATCTTATTAATTCCATACCCACTCCTGAGCAGGTAGAAAAGATTAATTGGAATTTATCGGTGTTTAGATCTTACTGTAACGGGATAGCTGATAAATGAAGTGGATTGCCTTTTTTAGTCAAACTGGTTCAGAGATTGTAGAGCTATCAAAGAGTCTAGGCCGCAAGCCCGATCTCTTGGTTACTAATAATTTTGAAGAGAAGATTAAATTCCATCCAGGCGTTCGTAAATTAGATGTTAATATAATGTCAGCCGAGCATGACTTGGTAATGAATTATTTTCGAAACCAGGTAACGTATAATGTTTCTGAAACCCTTATTAGTCTTCATGGTTACCTACGGATTTTACCAGCTGATATATGTGAGAGGTATGAAATATATAACGGCCACCCTGGAGCAATTGATCTATATCCTGAGTTAAAGGGTAAAGATCCGCAAGAAAAAGTATGGCAAGATACTGACAAGTATATTATAATAGGCAGTGTGGTACATAGGTGTACCTCTGAGTTAGATGGTGGTGAAGTTTTAAAGTCTGTACATATACGTAATAGGAATTGTACTGAAAAAGATTTATATGACTCACTTAAGATGACTTCGCTAGCGGCATGGAATTTCTTTATGAGAGAAAAAGGTTTATGAGAATTGGAATAACGGGCGCGCAGTCGGTAGGTAAGACTACTTTACTAAATGCATTGCGTTCGGAGAAGCTATTTAAAGACTACGTTATTTGTGATGAAGTAACTCGTCGGGTTAAGAGTTATGGCTTACCTATTAATGAGGAAAGTACAAATACTACTCAACGCCTGATTATGAATGAGCATATCTATAATGCTTTTATGTATGAAGATATGCTGACAGATAGAACTGCCTTGGATGGGTTGGTCTATACGTCTTATCTTTGTGCAAGGGGTAAAGTAGATAATAATACTATGAACCATGTGCGCGATGTATTTGCAAAAGTATGGCCGATGTACGATTATGTGTTCTATATTGAACCAGAGTTTGAGATTGTAAATGATGGTGTACGTAGTATTGATCTAGAGTTCAGGGATAATATCGCTCGTATCTTTGACACTACAATAGAAAAGAATGAATTGTCTATGCATAGAGTTAAAGGCTCTGTACGTAATAGGGTTAATAAAATTATAGACTTTTTAGAAGGAAGATAATGACAGATATTCAAGCAGAACTTAATAAGATTGTAGGTGTGCATCTTGGTAAAGCCGGTGATGGTACGGCTGTTAAGCCCTATGTAACCCCGGATGAGGTAGACCCGTCCTTGCTTGTTGCAGTACCTCGTTACCTAAATCGTACGGCTTATAATATTAATGAAAATGAACTCCCATTTGTTGGAGTCGATGCGTGGAACGGGTATGAATTTTCTACTCTACTTAAGAACGGGTTCCCTGTATCCGGTTGGTTAAAGTTTACCTATGATGCAGATTCACCTAATATTGTAGAATCTAAATCCGTAAAACTTTATCTTAACTCCTACAACATGGCCCGTTTAGCAGATACTACAGATGACATCTGGCTAGTAGAAGATAAAATTGCATCTGATCTATCTGAGGTCGTAGGTTCTGAAGTTCAAGTATTTCTTCGTTGGGGTGATATTGATACTGTCAGGCCTATTATTGGTGACTTTACTTCTTTAGAGCATTACTGCAATATCGGTAAAATGACGTTTGATGAGTATAATGAAAGCCCTGATACTTTACAAGTAGTACCCAGTATCGGTCGATACGAGCGGTGGCGCTCTTACTCACTACGTTCCAATTGCCGAGTAACTAATCAGCCCGATTGGGGGGATGTGTATGTGCATATCAAAGGCGAAAAGGCTGTTACCCCGGAGTCATTACTTAAGTATATTGTATCAATGCGTAAAGAGAATCACTTTCATGAAGAGATTGCCGAATGTATTTACAAGCGTCTTTATGACCTTATTCAGCCTGAGGAGCTTTTGGTTGCATGTCTCTATACTCGGCGCGGTGGCATTGATATTAACCCAGTAAGAGCTTCTGATAACCGAGTAATGAATAAGTATGCATCAATTGCAGATGTTACTAACTTTTGTACAAAGACTCCAAGACAATGACAGTTAAAATTACAGGACCTGATCCTAATGTAAATGAGATATGTAATGAGTTCGAATCAAGATCATTACATGGGTTTAAGAAGTACGGAGTTACAACCGAGCGGACTGACTTAGACTTAATGCAATGGATTCAACACTTGAAAGAAGAACTAATGGATGCTACAGTCTACATTCATCGTATTCAAAAAGAATTGAAAGAAAAACAAGATGATTTTAAGTGAAGCACTAAAACTATTACCCGAAACAAAGGGTGTTGTTGTAATTCTATCTGGTGGTATGGATAGTACTATTACAATGAGGTTGGCAGTAGAAAAGTATGGTAAGGAAAATGTTTCTGCTCTAACCTTTGACTATGGTCAGAAGCAGAAGCGTGAGATTGATATGGCACGGGCTACAACTCATATGCTAGGGGTCAAGCATAAGATTGTTAATGCATCCTTCTTAGGTGAGATATCAAAAGGGTTTTCAGCCAACGTTGATACCGATATGAAGATGCCTACCATTAAAGATGTACTTGGGGATCCTCGCCCAAAGACGTATGTACCTAATCGTAATATGATCTTGATGTCTATTGCTGCCGCTTTTGCTGAAACTCAAAATGTGGATACTGTTCTTTGTGGATTGCAGGTACATGACGAGTATGGATATCATGATACTACTCAAAGGTGGGTTGATAAAGTAAACGATCTACTATCTGAAAATCGTATTATTAAAATTAAACTAGTAGCACCTTTCAGTAAACTATCTAAGTACGATGAATTAAATATACTCCGGGAACTTGATGGTAACTTACAGTTGACTCTCTTTACCCTTACATGTTATAATCCTGATGTAGATGGAAAGAGCTGTGGGGTGTGTCCTAGTTGTTCTGAACGTATCGCTAATTTTGCTAAGATAGGTAAGGCAGATCAAATACTCTACTCTGTAGAAATTCCATGGCAAGACCTAATCAAAAAAATGGAAGTATAATATGTGCGCTATAACTGCATCATCTGATAAAAATAAATTGGAAGAGCTCTATAAGTTAAATGCTTATAGGGGGGAGCTAAGTTACTCCCTCTCCTCATTTACGTATAAAGATTTTACAACTAACACTATTAGTTTAAATGTATTGATGCAGGATAATAATAAGATGCCTGAAGGTCTTATTACAAACTTACCATTAGATGGGAAGTACTTTATAGCTCACAGCCAGGCGCCTACTACAAGCTCAAAAAATATTCACCCTGCTGCCTTTGGGGATACCATGCTTTGGCATAACGGTATAATTAAGCAAAAAAATATAACTGAAGATACCTGGGATACTCAATGGTTGCTGGAACAAATTATAAACTACGGTTGGAGTGTACTATCCAGAATAGATGGTACCTTTGCCTGTATCATGTATAATAGTGGTGAGTTGTTTGTATTCAGGAACGAAATAGCTCCAATGTTTTACGATAATAATTTAAACTTTAGTTCAACTAAAATTGAATCTTTCCGCGAGTTACCTCCCAATAAAGTATTTAAGGTAAATTTACCTTATAAGACAATAGAGCCTATTGCATACTTTGACACCTTAGAAAACCCATACTACATAATATGAAACCAACATCAACCTTTAAAATTAGTAAACAATATAAACGTATAGCTGCCTCCTTTATATGTTCCCACGAACGGGGGGCATACCTAAGAGCCATGATAAATGCCCAGTTAGAAGAGGAAAGTGCAAGACGTCAACCTTTAAATAAAAAGGATAAACAATGAAACACATTGCAAGCACTAACAGTAAGTCTCAACTAACAAATATTCAAGAAGGAGATGTACAGCCTAATGCTTGTGATGTTCGTTTAGGTAAGGTATTTCAAATTAATAATTCTGTATTTGAGGTAACAAATGATTCGAAAAAACATCGTGGTTCTGAAGAAATTTTGCCAGACTTGGAAGGTTTTTATACACTCCAACCTGGAGCGTACGAGGTTGTTATGGAGAACATCATCCATGTCGGAGAAGGGGAGGCAGGGTGGATTATTACTCGCTCAACTCTTAACCGGAATGGGTGTTATATTACTTCTGGCCTGTACGACTCTGGCTATCATGGCGCTATGGCCGGTGTACTACATGTTACATGTGGTATTGCGCGCATTAAACAAGGTACACGAATTGGTCAGTACTTAAGTTTTGATTCCGAAGCCCTACATAATTATAGCGGTGATTATGGTATAGGTAAGGAGCATGATAAGAAGTATGGCACGTAAAGTTCTTAATAAGGCTGTACCATTTCAAATACTCCCGGCCTCCGACCCTGTGCTTAAAGAGTATCTAAATTATAACCCCCATCATAACAGATACACTAAGGAACAAAACTACCCTGATCGGTCGCCGGATGAAACCGATCGCGGGGGATGGCGAGGCTATGATAGAGTGTACACAGAATATCTTTCTTCTCGCAAAGATACAGCTGTAAATTTATTAGAGGTAGGGGTTTATTATGGCTACGGGGTTCTTGCCTGGCAAAGATATTTTTCACAAGGCAAGATAACAGGAATCGAGTTAATGTATGATTCTCATAAACTGAAAGAATATGATACTATTCAGAGTAATTATCCAGAGTTCAAAAAAATTAAATTAGATTTTTTTGATTCTACACACCCAGGTCAATGGTTAAGATATCGAGATAACTCCTTTGATGTTATTATTGACGACGGTCATCATCACCCCGAGACACAACTAGATACATTTAATAACGCATGGCCGAAGTTAAAGCAAGGTGGGGTATATTTTATCGAAGATATATCTCATAAGTATGGTTCCGATATGATAGATAAGATTGATAGATTACTATATAATCTTATTAAGAGTGGACATACAGTAAACGTTTATGCTCATGAAAATTTAGGGCTGAAGCATATTTTAGAAACCCTAAAGATAAGAAAAAAGCGCGCTGAGATAGTACCCGATGCACCATTTATATACAATGAGTATATTGCTGTAATTAATAAGATATAACAAAGGAAGTATATGAGTAAGTTTTATTCTACTAAGACGTATGGTACTGATAGAGGATTAAGTTGTTGCTTTAGGCAATGGCGCGCCACTCATAGTCATTGCTCTACACTGCATGGTTACTCGATTGGTATTAAATTAGTATTCGGTTGTGATACGCTAGATGATAAGAACTGGGTAATGGACTTTGGCGGGCTTAAAGGGTTTAAGGCATGGGCAGATGATATGTTTGATCATACTCTGGTTGTTGCTAACGATGATCCAATGCTACCGTTCTTTAAAGAAATGGCTACACAAGTTAACATGGGGTCGACTAATCCTGAAAGTAAAGTGCCTTACGAAAGAGGTGCTATTTGTGACTTACGAATCGTTGAAGGTGTTGGTTGTGAGATGTTTGCTAAGATGTGCTATGAGAAGATGACGGAAATTCTTTGTGAAGGCGGTAATAATCGCGTGTATGTAAAGAGTGCGGAAGTATTTGAGCATGCCGGTAACTCTGCTATATACGAGGTTTAATTTTGAGTAAGGTTGCTCTAGTTACAGATACCCACTTTGGGGCTAGATCGGATTCAATTCCTTTCGATAATTTCTTTAGGAGGTTTTACGATGAGACCTTTTTTCCTGAGATCGACAAGAGGGGAATTAAAACAATCTTTCATCTTGGTGATTGCTTTGATAGGCGTAAGTATATTAATTTTAATACTTTATCCTCTTGCCGTGATTATTTCTTTGATCAGGCGAAGTCAAGAGGAATAGAAATAGTAATGATTGTAGGTAATCATGATACCTTTTTTAAGAACACCAACAGTGTCAATTCTCCGAACCTACTTCTCCAAGATTACGATAACATCGTGGCTTATTCTAGCCCTGTCGATTATTCTATTGACGGTACATCTATACTTTTAATGCCATGGATATGTACTGATAATTATAATGAGTGTATGGATGTTATGAAGACAAGTAAGTCTCAGGTGATGTTTGGTCACTTTGAGATTGCTGGTTTCCAGATGTATAAAGGACATGAGAACGATGAAGGATTTGATCCTAAAATATTTGAAAAATTCGACATGGTTTGTTCTGGCCACTTTCACCACCGTAGTAGTAATGGCAACATTAACTATCTTGGAAATCCTTATGAGCTTACCTGGGCGGATTTCGAAGACCCTAGAGGCTTTCATATATTCGACACCAGTAAGAGATCGTTGGAATTTATTCAAAACCCGTTTTCGATCTTTTCGAAGGTATACTATGACGATGAGAAAGTAGATCCTTCTACTATTGATGTAAGCCAGTACGCCAACCAGCACATTAAATTAATAGTAGTTAATAAGAAAGACTATTATAAGTTCGATCAGTTTATTGAGAGATTGTATAAGGTTAACCCATTAGAATTAAAAATTATTGAGGACTTATCTGAGTTTGAAGCCGATGCAATGGGTGATCAAGAGATCGATCTAGAAGATACTGTTACCTTATTGTCACAATACGTTGATAGCTTAGATACAGAGGCAGATAAGGATCGCATTAAAACGCTAATGAAGACATTATATGTTGAAGCGCAAAATTACGAAGAAGAATGATTAAATTTAAGACTATAAGATGGCAGAACTTTCTATCAACTGGCGCCCAACCCACAGAAGTTAGATTTGATAAATCACCTACAACGTTAATTATAGGTGAGAATGGTGCGGGTAAATCTACTATTCTAGATGCGCTGTGCTTTGCCCTCTTTAATAAGCCATTCCGTAATATCAATAAGCCTCAGCTAGTTAATACCATTAATGGTAAGAATATGTTGGTAGAGGTAGAGTTCTCTATTGGCAGTAAGGAGTATAAGATATGCCGTGGGGGTAAGCCAACGGTATTCGAGATCCATCTTAATGGTGAGTTGTTGAACCAGGATGCAGCCGCTAGAGACTATCAGAAGTATTTGGAAGAGCATGTACTTAAGTTAAACTATAAATCGTTTACTCAGATCGTTATTCTGGGCTCTGCCTCCTTTACCCCTTTCATGCAACTACCTGCCTCCCACAGACGAGAGGTGATTGAGGATCTATTAGATATTAAGATCTTTACTGTAATGAATACGGTACTGAAGGATAAGGCTAACGATGTTAAGGTTAAGTTAGTCGATCTTGAAAATAAGATTGACCTTGGTAAGTCTAAGGTAAGGATCCAGCAGGACTATATTAAGACGCTTGAAGAGGATAAGCAAAAGAAGGTTGAAGATGTACAAAAGCGAATAGCTGAATCGAATGTAGAGATTACACAGCTTCAAGGTAGTGTTGAAGAAGTAAATAACGGGGTGAGTCTACTTCAATCCAGTATTACAGACAATAAAGAGAAGCGTACTAAACGTATAGAGTTGGCGGCGCTACTCACAAAGTTATCCGAGCGAATTAAGACACAGGAAAAGCATGTATCGTTTTATGACGAGCATGATGTATGTCCGACATGTAACCAAGCCTTAGAGATAGACGTCAAAGAGAATGCAAAGGCAGCTCACACTCATAAAATTAGTGAGATTGAAACTGCAGTTCAAACCCTGACTGAGCAACTTGATGCTATCGAGACAAGACTTGAAGAGATTACTCTTATTGAAGAAAAAATTGCCGATCATAAAAGTAATATCATAAGCCTTAATACTAAAATCATTGCTAACCAGAACTATGTACAGAAACTCAACCAAGACATCCCTACTACTGGAGCGGATGTATCTAAGCTTGCTGAAGAGCAGTCCAAACTTAAGGCAATTGCGAAAGAAGTGGTCCTTCATTCGGAGGCAAAAAGTACATTGGTCGAAGAAAGGCATTACCTTGAAATTGCCTCCTTACTCCTCAAAGATACAGGCATTAAGACTAAGATCATTAAACAATACTTACCGGTCATAAACAAACTGGTCAATAAGTATTTACAGGCGATGGACTTTTTTGTATCTTTTGAACTAGATGAATCGTTTAACGAAACTATTAAATCTAGACATCGAGATGAGTTTAGTTATGCCTCTTTTAGTGAGGGTGAAAAGGCTAAGATTGACCTAGCGCTATTGTTTACCTGGCGTACGATTGCTAGAATGAAGAACTCAGCCTCTACCAATCTATTGATGCTAGATGAGGTATTTGATGGGTCGCTAGATATTAATGGTACTGATAATGTTATGACCATACTAAATACTTTAGGAGATGAATCTAATATATTCATTATCAGTCATAAGGATGCTTTATTTGATAAGTTCCGATCTGTCATTCGATTTGAAAAGCATCAGAACTTCAGCAGGATTGCAAAATGATATTGGTGACCGGGGGAGCAGGTTTTATTGGAAGCAACTTTGTTAAGTTACTTTGTAACAAACACAAAGAAGTCGTCGTAGTAGATAATTTAACATATGCATCTAATTATGAATATATAAAAAATCAACCTATACAATTTGTTAAGTGCGATATTACCGATAAAATATCGCTTGATAAGGTCTTTAAACAATATAAAATAGATACCATATTTCATTTCGCTGCTGAGAGCCATGTAGACAATTCTATAAAAGATTGTATGCCTTTTGTATATACTAATATAGTTGGTACAATTAATCTTTTAGACATGGTAATTAAATACAAAGTATCTGATTTTATTCAGGTATCAACGGATGAGGTATTTGGTAGTATCGATACAGGGTATTTTAATGAATATTCTCAAATACAGCCTCGAAACCCTTATTCAGCTTCTAAAGCATCAGCAGAACACTTTGTTAATGCGTATGCAAATACTTACGGGCTAAATACTATTATTGTTAATAGCTCTAATAACTACGGTCCAAATCAATATAGAGAAAAATTAATTCCTATGATGATTATAAAACTTTTAAACGGAGACCAGGTTCCTGTATACGGGGATGGAAAACAGATTAGAGATTGGATATATGTTGATGATACCTGTAAAGCTATCTATCAAGTATACCTTAAAGGTCAAAAAGGCGAAAGATATTGCATTGGTGCCGACAGTGAGGTAGCTAATATTGATATAGTTAAGATGGTTATTAACAAACTAGGCATGTCAGAAGATAAAATTAAATTTGTAGAAGATAGACCGGGGCATGATACAAGATATGCTACAAACATAAGTAAAATGGTTAAATTAGGTTGGAGACCAGCCGTATCGTTATCAGATGGGCTTAATAGAACTATACAATGGATACAAAATAAATAACAAGGAAAAAAATGTCGACTATTCCTAAAGAATATCTTACCTCTGAATGGGATTTTGGTTTTACCGCGGTAGATGAGGAAACAGTATCATCCCCTATCGTAACCAATGTTACCACAACAGCTGAAGAACAACTCAGGGCTAAATTGTTAGAAGTAGAGAAATTAATTATTCCATTAATGGTTAACCTAATGAAGGATCCTGATAAAGAATATATTCATTGGCCTAACCGTACCCCGCTTATACAAAAACAAGTAGATAAAATTTTATCTATTACAAGAGGGTAAGATGGATTTTATCCCTTTAGAGGACCTGTTCGTATTAAGGTCTGTAGAAATTAACCCCACAGAATTATGTAATCTTAAGTGTGAGTTTTGCCCCAGGTCTCAAGGCTACCCGAATCTAAATGATCATATGTCTGAAGAAACGATCATTAAGGCTTTTCAAGAGACATCTAAGGTTGCAAAAAAGTATCAGAAAAAAATTACATTTGTTATTACAGGTAGAGGCGAGCCTGCTCTCTGTAAGAACTATAAATTCTTACTTACGGTAGCTGCAGATTATCAAAAAGATGGTTATATTGACATATTAGTTAATACAAACGGGTATAAGTTTGATGAGTTCTTACCCCTATATGAAAAACTGTATCGAGTCTTATTTAATGTTTACTATAATTATTCTGATGAAGAATTTAAAGAGTTTAAACAAAAATACAAAGGATTCCCGTCTATAAGAGTCTATAGAAGAACTGTAGGGCAGGAATCAATACCTATATTTTTTAGTAATCGGGCAGGTGCGATAAAGACTCCTTTAACCAGCGGGGTTGTTAAGGGTACATGTGAGAAGCCTCTCACGCATGTATTCATAGATTGGAATGGAGACTATAATTTATGTTGTAATGATTGGGGAAAAAATCTAGTACTTGGTAATATACACACTACCGGGATAGAAGAATTTTATTTCGGAAAAACTATTACCGCATACAAGACGCCTTTGTTTTTTGGAGACAGAAAATCCCTACAACCCTGCCGAGTATGTAGTGCCAAGGTAACTAATTCAGTGTCAAACTTAATTACTAATTATCCAGAGAAACTTACCCGTAAAATATGAGACAAGAATATCTTGGTGATACAGATGTAAAAAATTGTTTGATGGATATTATTCGTCAAATGTATATTGATGGATTCAAGCCTGATGTTGTGGTGGGCTTGGTAAGGGGGGGATCAGTTCCAGCTAATCTTATAAGCCAGTTTCTAGATATCCCCTGCTACATGGTAAATAAAGATGAAGATACTCATGTTTTACCAGATGGTAAAAATATACTAGTTATTGACGATATAAACGATACGGGTAAGGCATTGACTGAAGTAAGTAATTATCTTACTTTTAATTATGAAGCTAATTTCAAATATGCCACCTTAATCAGCAATATGGGTTCAACATTTGAGGTGGATTACTTCTCAATCGATATTAATAAATTAGAAGAAGATATTTGGATAGTATTCCCATGGGAGAACTGGTGGATGTCTAGCCCTGATGGCGATCTTTATTAAAAAAATAAAGACCTGCTTCAGTAGAATAATAGTCTCGCCCCAAGGAGTACCCTGTTGGTACATCTAAGCGAGACTTTACTCTTTTCTCTTTATCTGATCTTGGGTCATGCACCCAGTAGTATTCTTTAGTATGAGAATTACCTAATTTTTTCTCAGACATAGCTAGCTTGGTTTCTGGGCTATGAGTTTTTCCCTTAAAGTTAGATCGACCTTTTAAAGCAGTTGAGATTTTTTGTCTGGTTGCTTCATCTCTAGGTTTTCCTATTTTAGAGTCGGATATCTTTTTACGACTTTCTTCTGAAAAAGTAACCTTTTCTTTTTGAAAGTCATGGTCTACAGTAAACCCTGGGTTCGATCTAAGGAGCTTAGTAGATATGATTTCAAAAGCATCTTTATCTTTAATAGAGATTAACACCTCATACCTATATCCATACTTGCTTTTAATCTTACTCACAGGTAGATCGGAAGCAATAATTTTCTTATCGGAATAAAAGCAGTAGAAATGTATCATAGGAATATTTATTATACCTAAGTTTAATCATCCGTAAATTTAGGACTTTGACCTGGTAAGAACTCTTCACTATTATTTACCCAACTTCTTTCCGGTCTTCTGACGCTTGGTCTAAATGCAGGGGTAACAGCAGAAGATTCAAAGGAGGTAGTAATACTTTGTGATACAGGAACAAGACCACCGTTGTTAGCCCCATTTAATTTCTCTTGAGTACGACCCCAGGCAGACAATCCTAGTACGGCACCCATGGCGATATGGAATAAGCCTGCACCTTGCAAGGTTAATGGGTTCCATTGTGTAATAGCGGTGTGGGTGGCAGTTTGTAATACACTCCATAGTATGGGGAAAATTATCATATCCATCATACAAACCACCATATACATCCAACCCATCATCGGACGCCATTTAGCATTCATCCAGTCTTCTTTTTTTATTTCGCTTTCGCTTTTGATTTCTTCGGGCATAATTCTCTCCTATTATCGGGTTTTATCTTCCACAGCTTCTTGAAGTCTGGCAATAATTTATAAGTTCGTATATACCCCAACCTGCACCTGCAATAATTACAATGCTTAAAATAATTGCAAGAGTTAGTTCTATTGCTTCATCAATTTCTGCTTTACGCTTAGCCGCTGCCGCCTTGGCTTTTCTTACATCATGGGCAGCTTCAACATCCATTTGGGCACTTCTTGCTTTAATCTTATTCCACACGTCTACCTTACCGCATGTCATGAACAACATCTGTAGCTCGCGCTCAAACTGTTCGGCTTGCATAATCGCCATCTCTATCTCTATGGCCGTTCCCATGCTGGACTTGTTCCCGCTACTCTTAGCCTGTACGACTGCTTTCGTTGCATTACTCTTAGCATCAAAATACTTTCCAAGTACCGGGCCCAGTGATGCTACGTCGTCAACTGTTTTTGATACCTTCTTTACTAGTGCTACGGCTGACTGTATCGCCGCGAGTGCTGTTAGTGGATCTATCATTTGTTTTATTCCTGTCTACATATTTCTTTGTGAAGCCGTTGTGAGCAATCTTTTTTAACCCATTCCAAGCAGTATACTTTTCGCTCAAACACATCACCCGTCCATCCCCAACGCACGCACCTCTTTCCATCGTCTAGTTTATCTTTATTTTGACTTGCTGCTGATAATGTAATAGTCAGTAGTAAAACTACTAACCATTTTAAATTGGTAACCATAGCCAAATTCCTTGAATCTTGTTCTTTTTTCAGCTTTTAAATGACTGGGTATCGTATATTTATATAAACTAGTAACGTAACAGTTGCATGTTCGTTCGCCCGAGTATATAATAGGGCATAATTTAAGGAGATGAGATGAGAGAAGGTTACGGTGTTTGCCCTGTATGTAACGGTACCGGTCGCCAAGCTGCTTCAGAAGAAATGAAGAAGTACGCCAATGTAATTGCAGGTTACGATACAAGTAACGATACGGTTGCATGTAATAATTGTGGTGGTCAGGGAATGTATGGTAGACCAACCGGAGAAGTTCCTCTTCGCCCAGATGGTACTCCTTGTAAGCATGAGTACAAGGGAGTAAGTAAAGGAAATTGCTATACCGTTTACACCTGTATTCACTGCAGTCACCGTTACGACATAGACTCTGGTGGCTAACGTAACGATTTACGTAACGCTTGCCGTAACGACCAAAATCGCCTATAATAGATACATCTAAAGGAGATAACGAAATGCAAGATTATTTTAAAGCCAAGTTTACATGGGATTATGATGATAAGCGTATGCGTTACGATGTAACCGAGTGGGATGCTCCTATCAATGGAACTCGTATTGGTAAGCTAGTGTTCTTCTCCGACGTAAAAGAAGAAGTAATTGCAATGGCTGAAGAGTATAATTATAATTACGAAGGTGAAGAGTGGGCTTTGTTTAACAATCAAGAATGTGAGTTTGACGTATGAAATTGCTTTTAACAACCCAGTACAGAGAAAACTATGGTGCCCATGATTGGGATGGGGAAGGTGAGTGCCCACAGTATTGGAAATTTAAGGGTGGGAATGAGATTATTGTGGAAGTTCCAGGCTTTCGTTTTGACGAAGAGTTTTCTGGTAAGAAAGCACAAATGATTGTTGACTCAATGCGTGATAAGATTGAGTATAAGTCAGATTATGCTGAAGAGTATATTGTTGGTTGTGACTTTGTGGAAGATGACTTTATGTCTGAATTTGAGAAATCACAGCTAGAGTATGATGGTAAGATTGCCTATCCTGCCAAGCGAATTAATTACGATGAATTTATGGAGGTAGCATAATGAGTAAGTCCTATAATTGGGATGAACGGTATAAAATGACCGAACAGGCTAAAGAACTATATGGGTTTAAGAATTCTATCTGGTCAATCTACGAAATTGAATCCTTTAATGATACTTCATTAGTTCCTTCAGGATCAAAATTAACTTCTTACTATTCAGGTAAGGATATTTTTGTTACTGTAGAAGGGTCGACATGGCTTGACCTATGGAAGGCTACCGATAAACTTATTGGTCTAACTAAAGATCTACATGGTGATCATGTATTCATTGAGCAGTATTCTAGATCTAAAATCGAAAATTTTTATGAGGTGTCCCTTGGAAGCTAAAACTCTACCATCACAAAACGAAGTTAATATTTTCTTAGATATACTTCGTTCCTCTGGAGCTACAAATATGTTTGGGGCTAGGCCTTACGTTCAAGAACACTTTGGTATAAACAAATACCAGGCTGGCGATTTCGTTAAGGAATGGATGCAAACTTATAGTGAGCGAGCAAGTAAGGGTGAAGTAGTAAGGTGACATAAATAATCTGTACTATTTGATTGGCGGTCTTCTCTTGTAATTTTTTTATCATAAAGGTAACTAAATTCAAGATTGGAGATAAATGGATCCATTAACGCTTTTTGCGTTAGCCAATGGTGCAGTTTCTGCTATTAAAGCTGGTTGTAAGTTATACAAAGATATCAAGGGTGCTGCGGGTGATGTTAAGGATGTGCTTAAAGACCTTGATGAGCAATTTAAGAAATTACATCCAGCCGATAAGCCTGCGACTGTAGAGCAGCGCAATCAATACATTCGGGAGAAGAATGAAGTAATAACCCTAAACAAGAAAGCCAACTCCAATGAGCATACCGACATTTATGCAGAGATTGGTAATCACCTAGGTACGTATTATGATAACTTCTACAAATGTATGGCTGTTTTTGCTGAGGAAGAAAGACGCGCTAAAAAGGAAATATATACTGGTGATGCATCGCTAGGAAAACGTGCGTTACAACGTGTTCTAATGCGTAAACAACTAGAACAAATGAGTGCAGAGTTACGTGAATTAATGGTATATCAATGCCCCCCCGAACTTGGTGCTCTTCATACAGAAGTTGAAGAGATGATGAAACAGATGGGGAAAGAACAAAATGTTCTTATTGCTAAACAAATGCAGAGACAGGCTGAAGATGATAGACGGAGAGCGGCAAAAAAAAGAAAAGCAACTGAACTAGCCATGTGGGGTGTTGGTGTCATGATTTGCGTTTTTGGTTTCATGTTTATGATGATGTTGGTTGCGAAATCCCGGCAAGAAATGTATCCCCAATACGGCAATGAGTTTGTACCCAAGACGGAAGAGCAGAGAAGAAGAGAGGCGTTACCTCAGGTATACGTTGGACGATAATAAAAAGGAATAATATGAACTATCGCACAATATTCATAAGTGATGTTCATTTAGGTACTAGGGATTGTCAAGCTGATAAGCTAAATAATTTTTTAAAACATAACACCTGTGAGACTTTATATCTTGTAGGAGATATTATTGATGCATGGAAAATACAACAGAATAAATGGCGTTGGAAGCAATCCCATACTAATGTAGTAAGAAGAATTCTTGGTCATGCAAAGCGCGGTACAAAAGTAATTTATGTAGCAGGTAATCATGATGAATTTTTAAGACCAATGATACCTTATCAGTTTTCTTTTGGTCAAATTGAAATTAAGAATCAAGCAGAACATTTAGGTGTGAATGGTAAGCGGTACCTAGTAACTCACGGCGACTTGTTTGATGGTATTACCAGATTGGCGCCATGGATATCATTCTTAGGAGATAAAGCATATGACATTGTTCTTAGCCTCAACAATAAATTTAATTGGATTCGTCGTCGTATGGGTTTTGGGTACTTTAGCCTTAGCAAGTATCTTAAGTACAAGGTCAAAAAAGCTGTAGACTTTGTATTTAAATTTGAAGAAACCCTGGCTGCTTATTGTAAGAAACGTGGCTTTGATGGTGTGATCTGTGGACATATACACCATGCTGAAATTAAAGAAATAGATGGGGTAATGTATATGAATGATGGCGATTGGGTGGAATCATGTACTGCTCTTGTTGAGCATCATGATGGCAAGTGGGAAATTATAACCTGGACTAAGGAAAACGATTATGAAGGTTCAAAAGATATTAAAAAAGATTTATCAAGCATGTATTAGTCATGATAAAATTAAAGAAAAAAAATTGTGGTTAAAAGCCCTGCGAAAGTCTATAAATCATAAACACACGTATGCAATTAAGTGATAAAATAACTATTGTTGTTCCATGCAAGAACGAAGAAAACTATATTTTACATTTATTAATGCACCTTCGTCAGCAATCGATAGGTAATACAAGAATAATTATTGCAGATTGTTCAACAGACAATACACGTGATATTATTGAATTCCACAAGGGCGTCTTGAATATTGAGATTATCGATGGAGGACCGGTCAGTGTTGCTAAGAATAACGGGGCACGACTGGTAACTACACCTTACGTACTATTCATTGATGCCGACGTCCGCTTCTTTAAGGATACAGTTATAAGTGATGCAGTTGCTGAGATTGAATATAATAATCTTGACTTAGTAGGGCTGTATGTAAAGTCTTACGATGGTGATATAAGGGCGCAGATTGGATTCATGTTGTTTAATGCTGTAAATAATATTATGAAGTACAAAGTTCCATTCGCTGTTGGTGCATTTATGTTAACACGAAAAGAGCAGTTTGATAACCTGGGTGGGTTTCCTGAAAAGTTTGGTACAAGCGAAGATTTCTTTCTTTCTAAGAAGTACGACGTAAAGAAATTTAAACTAGTAAAACATTATTTTGGACAGGACAATAGAAGATTCAAACATATGGGATACTTCGGCATGGCCTGGTATCTTATTAAAAACTTTATAAACCGTAACAATATAGCTTATTGGGAGCGTACCGACTATAGTCGTTACTGGAATTAGTTGATCTTTCTATTGAGCTAGTATATAATTGTCTTATGATAATCGCTCAAGAAACTACTGATTGGGGCTCTGCCTCTCACATCAATCATATCTACTTCTTAGATGATTCCCGGTCTAAGATGTATGCATACATTCAAGGGGATTCTTTAGAATCCAAGATATTTAAAAACCCTATCTCTATTTCCGTAAAAGGTCGCTCTTTTGAGGTCCTTCGAAAGATTGATATGGATACCCCAGGAGTTGCGGTTATGGGGTCTAAGGGAGATGTTTATTATGTCACCGATCATGATGGGGAATATAAATGTACATGTACAGGTTATAAGTACCATGGAACATGTAAGCATATTGAAGGGGTGAAGAATGCATGAAAAAATATTCTAGTTTTTTAAGCGATATAGAGCTATCGGAGTTAAACGAATACATAGATAAAAATTATAAAAATTTTATATACTATTCCGTTCACATGAATTTAGTTAATGTAAAGGGATGGTACGAGGTACCGTTAAAGGATCCTGTAATGTCCTATTTTGCTAACAAATACATGAAGGCAATGGGACAAAATAAGTATATTCATCAACTGTATTTCCTTGAGTATATGCCTGATTCATTTGCGCGAATTCATGAAGATAAAGGCACTTCTCTGACTTCTATAACTATTCTTAAACAAGAAGATTTGATTGGCGGGGAGACTATTTTTCGAAGTGAATTTGATCATAAGAAAAATCCAACGGAGGGGAAGACATATCTCTCCAGCTCTCGGGTACTTAAGCACCCTTATATTTCGGTATGCCCGGCCTCCCCAGGAGACGTTTTAGCATATGGTCCAAGAGAAGAGCATGGGGTAGCATATACGCATTCTGGTTTACGAAGAGTAATGGCAATCTGGATGAAAGATAAACGGTAGAAAAAATCTAATGAAACGAATTGCTCTGTTCGTCAACCACCATCATGATTTACTCAGTAACTTTGTTAAGAAGCTGTTTAAACCGTAACGATTGGACCGTAACGGTTGCCTTTTGGGCGGAACAATATATAATACAAATATGTTAAATAAGAAAGGAAGTAAGATGAAAACGAAACTTTTAGCTGTTGCTTTAATTGGTACTCTCTTGTCCGCCCCCGCTATGGCATGGGGCGATCGGGAGCAAGGTGCATTGGCTGGTATTGCCGGTCTTTGGCTTATCCAGCGCCTCAATCAACCCCCTGTAGTTGTTCAACAGGCCCCCCAGATTCCTGTACCTCAGGGACCGATGATCGGGCACTATCCAACTAACCCATACCCCTACGTTCTGGTCCCCCAGTGTCGTCAGATACTGACCATTCAGATGGATCGATATGGTAACGAATATAGGGTTCCTGCAACCATCTGTAACTAAAGCGTCTTATGGGTAAGATGGCTGAGTTGAGTTGGGAGGTTGAGGATATGATTAACCGAGGCTATTCCTCGATTAAGATTGCCGAAACTCTTCTTATACCCCTTGCCTGGATTC